>PVBE011655563.1_pt1 | contig 17359 bp, 18 predicted proteins | sample 1631181 | NCBI WGS metagenome assembly PVBE01 (sample SAMN08397723, study PRJNA350692) | Marine metagenome, whole genome shotgun sequencing project. | isolation source: water | place: Pacific Ocean | collected 2012-04 | reverse complement strand
GATGTGTTCAGTTTATGTCCGTCGTTGGAGAAAGGACCTGCCGGATAAAGTCATGATTGAGCCTGGAGTGCGACTAGTTCATATTGATGCAGGTGACCCAGGATTAGAAAAGGAAGAACTACCCGAAGTAGTTGATGATTTTTCGGAAGGCGTGGAAAGAGATTTACTACTTGGCCCTAAAGCTGATGTTCTCCACGCAAACTACTGGCTTTCTGGAGTTTCAGGACATGACCTCAAACATCGGCTCGGTCTCCCTCTCGTTACTACTTTCCATACCCTAGGGAAATCTAAGATTTTTTCCGGAGAGCTTGAAACAAGCGACCGTGTAAAGAAAGAACAGGAAATTATTGATTGTTCTGACATTATTGTGGCGAATAGTACTGCTGAAGCTAATCAACTGGAGGAATTCTATGGGGCTCCTGAAGAAAGAATTGCTGTAGTCCCTCTCGGTGTAGAACATGCTCTCTTCGCTCCCGGCAACCAAGACGCCGCTCGATCTGCAATCGGTATTAGGAAAGGCCCTGTTGTGATGTACGTAGGGCGCTTACAGCCACTAAAAGGGGCTGGCTTAGCCCTAGAAATGTTCTCAGAACTACAAACAGAAACTGGAGTTCTTTTGATAATTGGTGGAGCAAGTGGTGTGCACGGGGATAAAGAAGTAAGAGAGCTCAAACAACGAGCTAAGGAATTAGGTATTGAAAAACAAGTCCGCTTTATACCTCCCCAACCTCATCACATTTTAAGCACTTACTATCGAGCTTCAGATCTGGTGGTTGTTCCTAGCAAATCTGAATCCTTCGGGTTAGTAGCACTTGAAGCGGCCGCATGTGGAACTCCGGTTATAGCAGCATCAGTTGGGGGTCTCCAAGACCTTGTTATACACGGCATAACGGGGTATCTCCTAGATAAACGAGATCCCAAACTGTATGCCCATTTCGCCCGTCAAATTCTCGAGAATCCTCTGCAAGGAGCAGAAATGGCTATGAGCGCTGCTGAGAAAGCAAAACAGTACTCATGGGCAAAGACCTCTGAACAAATGCTCAACCTTTACACGTCTGTAAGTTCTAGAGCACTAGTTGATTGCCAATAAATGAATGGCTGACTCACCTATTTCTCCAGAGAGGATTTCTAAACTTACTGAAATGATTACAGGCTGGCTTGATAACCAATTGAGTAGCAAAACCCTTGTTCAATCGGTTGAACATAATGAACAAGAGCGACGATGGTATGTTCGCATTGCTGGCGAAGAGAAAGACAACTCCATGGTTCTTCTGACGCTTGGCCAGCGTACCCTTCATTACGAAACGTATTTTATGCCTTCGCCTGAAGAGAATAGACAGGAGGTTTTTCATTATCTCCTTCGGAAAAATGCAAAATTGTATGGGATTTCTTTTGGTGTAGGTAGCGAAGACGCAGTTTACCTTTCAGGTCAAATAAGTAGTGAAGCCATAGATGATGACACTCTTGATTGGGTTATAGGCACTATCTATTCAGCTGTAGAGGAATGTTTTAAACCTTCGCTTCAACTGGGCTTTGCAAGCCGTTTCAGAAGCAGAGCTTCTGATTAAGGTCACAAGAGTTTTCGAGATTTGACCCTTTCGAGTCACTGACCTACTAGTTTGCATATATGGCATCAGAACTAATGATCGTAGGTGGTGGAAAGATGGGCGAAGCCTTAGCCGCTGGTTTAATCAGTTCGGGTTGGGCCGAATCAGATTCCATTACAGTTGTAGAACCTTTAGAAGAGAGAAGAGTTCAGTTGCAAGAGATCTACCCAGGTCTCAGAGTCATTGAAAATCCAGAGAAAATTAGCGATGTTCTTATTTCAGTTAAACCAGATCAAGTACAAAAGGTTTGTGAGCAATTATCCTCAATTTTTCCTGCTCGCCTGATTTCAATTGCGGCAGGAGTAACACTCTCGGCACTGGAGAGTTACCTCCCTCCAGAGACACGCGTGATCCGTGTCATGCCGAACACCCCTGCAATGATCAATGAAGGAATGTCAGTACTATCACCAGGAAGTTATGCTTCTTCCACTGATGTTGAATGGGCTGTATCTATTTTTACAGCTGTAGGTAAAACAATCGTTCTGGACGAAAAACTGATCAATGCTGTCACAGGTGTTAGTGGATCCGGCCCCGCATATGTGTTCGCCTTAGCCGAGGCCATGACAAAGGCTGGAATAAATGAAGGATTGGATCATGAAAGCGCTGATCTTCTTGTGCGTCAAACACTTCTTGGGGCCTCGATCCTTCTAACGAATTCTCAAGAAAGCCCTGAAGAACTCCGTGATACTGTCACATCCCCAAATGGAACCACCGAAGCCGCAATAACTGTTTTTAAGGATCGAGGATTTCAAGAGATCCTTTTTGACGCTGTATCAGCTGCGACACAAAGAGCGGATGAGCTCGGGTCTTAGGAATTTTTCCTTTGAATGTGTTGTTGGATTTGCACTTTTCTCTCAGTGCCCTAAGGTGACGCCGAACAGCCTTTAAGGAAGAAGATGTCGAACGTCTCGAAGAACTCATCAGAATTTATGACAGTAGGTGAAGTAGCAGGTCTCATGCGAGTGTCATCGATGACAGTTTATAGATTGATTAAAGCTGGCGAGATTCGTGCCGCTCGAGTAGGCAAGTCATACCGCATTCGTGAAGAGGATGTAGATCAGTATTTGGCAGAACGATACAACCAGGCTGGTTGACTTATTCTCAAAAAAATCTGTATAGAATTTCCTCTCTCCAAATAAGATTGAATCATGGCAAGTAGACGGAACCCTACAATAAGTTTCCTAAGTGATTATGGAATCAAGGATGAATTTGTAGGTGTTGTAAAATCGGTGATTCATTCGCTGGCTCCTGATTCAAAGGTTATTGATATCAGCCACAATATTAAAGCTCATGACATTCGAGCAGGGGGTCTAACGCTTGCTCGCTCAGCTCAATACCTAGATAAAGGTATTGTTCTCGCAGTTGTTGACCCTGGTGTAGGAGGCTCTCGAAAGGGAGTAGCGGTTGAAGTAAATGGAGGTGACTATGTGTTTGTCGGTCCTGATAATGGCTTACTGCCTCCAGCAATAGCAATGTTGGGAGAGTCAACTCGGGCAGTCGAGCTTAATAATCCTGATTTTCACTTACCGGCTCTTTCCTCTACGTTCGCTGGCAGAGACATCTTTGCGCCAGTGGCTGCTCATTTAACATTGGGTGTTTCTCTCGATGAATTAGGAAGCCCAGTTCCTGTCTACTCTCTTCAGCCTGGCATACTTCCAGTAGGGGGAGTAAATGGAGAAGTAGCTTCAGGAGAAGTGCTTTGGCAAGATCGTTTCGGTAATCTCCAGCTCAATCTTTCCCCAGAAGATATCCAAGACCTTGGAGAGACTTTCATGCTTCGATCCGGAGAAACGTCGAGACGAGTAGTGAAAGTTGAAACGTTTGAAGCTATCCCTAGTTCTGAAATTGGTCTTATTACTGATTCCTCTGGCCTTGTTAGTATCGCAATGTTCGGACGCTCCGCAGCGGAGGAGCTAAGCCTTTTTGAGGGCCAGCAGGTCGAACTCACTCCTGTGGAAGATGAACGCAGAAATGCAATCCCAGTTACGTTGAGAAAAGAACGATGAGGAACGCTACAACAATTGCGGTATTTGTGTTAATAGCAGCGATTCTTATTGCTTCAGTTACACAGTTATTTTTTTTAGCGCGCTAAAACAAGAGGTCGGATTCTTAACCTTCGGGCTCCTATCCTTCTGAAAAACAGGGTATGTTAGAGTCAAGGCGATAAGGATCTAAGACAATTCTGTAATCAAAAATTGATTTCAGTTTGGCAGATTTCTTAAGTCTCGGCGAAGCTATAAATAGCCCATATTGGGCAGAAAATCAATCAAGGATCTCACAGCGTGTCTCTTGTAGTAATCGGAGTAAATAATAGGACAATGCCGCTCGATCTTTTCGAGCAGTTTGCCATTGGCGAAGAAGCGTTGCCAAAAGCTCTTGCAGGAATCCACGGATGTAGAAACATTAGTGAAGCTCTCGTTCTTTCAACATGTAACCGGACCGAAGTTTACGTTTATGCAGAGAAGTTTCACGGCGCCTATCAGGATGTTCGAGATTTTCTTGCTGATAATGCCAAAATAGCTCCAGAAGATTTTAACGATTATCTCTACGCCCATTATGATGATGAAGCTGTCCAACACCTTTTTTCTGTTACATGCGGACTTGACTCAGCAGTAGTTGGCGAAAATGAAGTTCAGCATCAGGTAAAGGTTGCCTGGGAACGCGCCCGAGAAGAAGGCACTTGTGGGACAATAATTAATGAGGTATTTCGGCGTGCCCTAGAAGTTGGTAAACGAGTCCGAACACAAACCGATTTGTCTAGGAACCGTTCTTCCGTTGCACAAGCATGCGTTGAGATGGCCCTTGATCACCTTGGGGACTTATCAGATAAAGAGATTCTTGTTCTTGGCGCTGGTGAGGTCGGGCAAGGCGTGGCAACCTCTCTAGCTAAATTAGAAACCGGTCAGATCTCCTTTATCAACAGGAACTTTGATCGAGCGAAAGATCTAGCAAGTCAAGTTGGCGCAGATGCTGTTCCGTACCAGCAGCTCAACGAAAAACTAGTCACCTGTGACGTTCTTTTAACTTCAACTGCTTCAGATTCTTATTTACTTGATCATGTACTGTTCGAACAAATAATGGAGAACCGAGCAGAAAACGAGCTTCTAATTGTCGATATTGCTGTTCCCCGTGACGTGGACCCTGCTGTTGCTTCCATTGATGGCATAACTCTTCTTGATATAGATGCCCTGTGGTCACTACGTGCTCAGAACCCTCTCATTGGAATTCAAGATGCGAACGTGTCAGCAAACGAAATTATTTCTGAAGAGGTAATCCGATTCCTTGAACAGCAGTCTGCCCGGCAGGTTGCTCCGTTAATAGCAGGGTTTCGAAATGGCGCTGAAGAAATTAGGCAAGCAGAGCTTAAACGGTTTGAAAGTCGGCTTGCCGGCTTGTCTGACGAGCAGCGTGACACTGTTGAATCCCTCACGCAAGGAATATTGGGAAAGATTCTTCACGAACCCACTGTCGCGATGAACGAGGCTGCAGGAACGCCTCGCGGGGATCGACTTGCAGAAGCTCTTCGTGAATTGTTTAACATCTAGCTTTCCATCACGTAGATTAGAAAAATGAAACTTGTCGCTGCTACACGTGGCAGTCCTTTAGCTCTATGGCAGACAAAACATATTGCTTTGCTCCTAGAGCCTTTCGGAGTTGATGTTGAGCCTCTTATTGTCGTTACTTCAGGAGATAAGGATCAATCATCTCCTATACATGAGATTGGAGGGAAGGGCGTTTTTGCGAAAGAAGTTCAAAGCGCAGTTCTAGAAAATCGAGCGGACTTTGCAGTGCATTCACTTAAGGATCTTCCATCCCTAACACCTGAAGGGCTGGAACTAATCGCAGTTCCTTATCGAGGAGACCCAAGAGATGCACTGGTAGGCTCTTCGCTTAAAGAGTTACCGGTCGATGGCAATGTAGCAACAGGTTCAGTCCGTAGAAAGGCACAATTAGCCGCTGTTCGACCGGATCTCAATTTCCACGAGTTGCGAGGAAATATAGAAACACGATTAGCTAAAGCAAAAAATTTTGACGCTATTATAATCTCCGCAGTGGCTCTGGCACGGCTAGAAATTACACCCGACGCTATGGAGATTCTTGAGCCTGAGATCATGCTCCCGCAAGTTGGACAGGGGGCTTTAGGAATAGAAACACGAAAAGGCGACCATAAGACAAATGAACTTTTATCGCATATACAGGATTCTCGTACCCGAGCAGAAATTGATGCAGAAAGGTCTTTTCTCGCTCAAATAGGAGCTGATTGTAGAAGCCCGATTGCATCTTACGCTGTTCATCAAGGTAATCAGATACGTCTTAGGTCCCTAGCAGCTAATGAAGACGGCGAAATAATTTTAGCTGATGACCGAAGCGGTCATGACGGAGTAGAGCTTGGAAAAATTGCCGCCAATACGTTAATTGCTCGCGGAGCGAAGGATCTATTCCAATCCTAAAGAATGCCGATACCGATCAGTTTCAGAAGGGGCCAAGAAGATATGAAAGCCAGAGAACATAATTCCTTAACGGGGAAAAGAATCGTTCTTACAAGAGCAAGACCTCAGATAAACCAGTCATCAGACCATTTGCGACTATATGGGGCAATCCCCATCGCAATCCCAACAATCGAAATATCAGACCCTCCGGACTCTCGCATTATCGAAAAAACCTTTCCTGAGAAAGTGGTAACAGGTGGAACTGGCGAACCTATAGAGTCAACCCACTTTCAATATGAATGGATAATCTTTACATCTGCCAATGGTGTTAGCAGTTTTATGAGATATGTAGCAGATTGGATACGAAACAATAATCTTAAGAGTCTCGAGATAGAAAAGGCTCGAAAGCTCTTATTCGCTAATGTGAAATTCGCCTCCATAGGTTCTGCGACGGCACTTGCAATGACCGAATACGGCCTTCACTGTCAGGTTTCTGCAACAGATTTCGTTTCCGAAGGCCTGCTAGAGAAATTTCAGGTAATAAAACCCGACTCATCACACGAATTCAAAGGTCGCGTTTTGTTACCCAGAGCCGCCAAAGCTCGAAACATCCTTCCAGATACTCTTCGAAAAATGGGATGGGTTGTTGATGACGTTCCGGTCTATCAGACAATAATGCCAAAGGTTGAACATGGGTCTCGAGATTTACTTTCAACGGCTGATGCGATTGTGTTTACTTCTTCATCAACAGTAAAGAATTTTTTCCAAATGTTCGGGAAAGAACATCTACCTGAAGTCGTTGTTTCAATAGGTCCAATAACAACTCAAACAATTCTTGAAAACGGACTTACTCCAACTATTGAAGCTTCTCCCAGTTCAGTTACGGGAATTGTTTCAGGACTACTGGACTATTACTCGCTTAATTCGCTCTGAAAGCCCATATTCATTCAATTTCCAAATAGTTCGGCAAGATCACCCTTCCGAATGAGCCTCTCAGACTTATAGACTGTATCTGTGTCTTTTCCAAATAGAAGATTGCGCCGGTTACGTAAATCACAGGCTCTACGACGTCTCGTTGCTGAAACCAGACTAAGCGTTGATGATCTTGTCGCGCCCCTCTTCGTCCGTGAGGGAATAGACAGTCCCATTCCTATTCCTTCACTTAGTGGGATACAACAACACACTCGCCAATCATTAGTTGAGGAGGTAAAGCATTTACACTCTCTAGGTGTTCCCGGAGTCATCCTTTTTGGTATTCCCAAGCAGAAAGACCCTCAAGGCTCAGAAGCGTGGAACCCAGAGGGTATTGTGCAGCTTGCACTCCAGGATTGTCGTGACGCAATCGGTCAAGACATGGTTCTTATCGCCGACCTTTGCATTGACGAGTACACCGACCATGGCCACTGTGGAGTAGTTGGTGAAGATGGATCTGTTGACAATGATCAGACGATTACTATTTACGGAAAAATCGCACAAGCGCAAGCCCGAGCAGGAGCTGACATCGTAGCCCCAAGCGGCATGATGGATGGGCAGGTTCGGGCTATCAGAGATGCTCTTGATGCAGACAACTTTCAAGAGGTAGCGATTCTGGCGTATTCGGCTAAATACGCCTCAGGACTTTATGGCCCTTTCCGAGATGCGGTTGATGTAACAATCGCTGACGGCGGGGATCGAAAAACTTATCAGCAGGACTGGAGAAATGGGCGCGAAGCGCTTGCTGAAATAAGAGCCGACGAAGAAGAGGGGGCGGACATGATTATGGTCAAACCCGCAACCCCTTATCTCGATATCATTACCGAAGCTAGAAAAATAACCGACCTACCTATCGCTGCCTACCACGTCTCAGGTGAATACGCCATGATCAAAGCTGCTGCTAGTCAAAACCTCATAGATGGCGACACTGTTGCATTGGAACAACTGACAGCGATTAAACGAGCCGGGGCAGACTTTATTCTTACCTACCTCACTAAAGAAATTGCAGAATCACTGTGAGCGAGAAACTATTTTCTCGAGCAAAACAGGTGATACCTGGTGGAGTAAATTCCCCAGTGAGATCATTTCGTTCAGTTGGTGGCACACCTTATTTCGTAGCTCGTGCTGAAGGGCCATATATCTGGGATAGTGAAGGAAATCGCTACATAGACTACGTTATGAGCTACGGCCCTGCTATTGCCGGCCATTGCCCTCCACAAATTATCGATGCAATCCAACAAGCATCAGGTAATGGAACTTCATATGGTGCACCTACTCTGTCAGAGATTGAGATAGCAGAGGAGATCACGAACCGCGTCCATGGGGTAGATACGGTTCGCCTTGTATCTAGCGGCACGGAAGCCACAATGACAGCTATTAGACTCGCACGAGGGGCCACAGGACGAGACAAGATTGTGAAATTCTCCGGACACTATCATGGGCACGCAGACAGTCTCCTTGCAGCAGGAGGAAGCGGAGTAGCTAATCAGGGGATCTCTGGTTCATCGGGTGTTCCAGCAAGTGCAGTTGCAGATACGATCGTTACGCCCTGGAATACGATTCCGGATCTCGACTCATCGATAGCTGCGCTCATACTTGAGCCATTACCAGCAAATATGGGAGTAGTTCCCCCAAAAGAAAACTTTCTAACTGAATTACGAAACCTCTGCGATAATCATGGAGTCCTCCTAGTATTCGACGAAGTTATAACCGGATTCCGACTTTCCGAAGGAGGGGCTTCTCAATGGTATGGGGTGACACCTGACCTTTGGTGTTTTGGTAAAGTAATCGGTGGCGGGCTTCCGATGGGAGCATACGGTGGTTCATCTGATGTTATGAGCAATGTAGCTCCACTCGGTGACGTTTATCAGGCAGGTACCCTATCAGGTAACCCAATAGCTACAGCCGCTGGACTTACCCAACTCCGCCTTCTTGACGCTAGTGCTTATGAACGATTGGAAATAGGCGCAAAGAGTCTTGCAGAGGGATTATGCGCAGCTTTTAATAGCGCCGGTATCGATGCCGTTGTACCGCAGGTAGGCCCAATCCTGAGTATTTTTTTCACTTCACAAATACCAACAAACTTTGATGAAGCCCAAGAGGCTGCAGAAAATGGGAAATACGCCGAGTTCTTCCACGCCATGCTGTCACGCGGAGTTGCATTAGCGCCCGGTCCCTATGAGGCATTATTCCCAAGCCTTGCCCACACAGAAAAAATCATTAGCGAGACTATAGAGATAGCCCACGAGGCAGCTTTAGAAATCACACAATGAGAAGCCTGATCGATTGATTCAAAACTTATCTTTTCTCTGATGATACTGATCTATCAGAGAGCGAGTTGAGGAATCATGGCCTTTACTAGTAGATATTCCTGCTAGGTCATTTGATACGTTGCTGACCAATGATTTTCCAAGCTCAACTCCCCACTGGTCAAAGCTATTAATCTGCCAAAGAGCACCCATTGTAAAAACCTTATGCTCGTATAAGGCGATGAGTTGCCCGAGTGTAAATGGGTCTAATCGACTTGCCAGAATGGTTGAACTAGGTCGATTCCCATCCGAAGACCATAAGTGACTTCCTTCGGTATCGCCTATAGCAAGTCCCTGACTTTGAGCAAAGCAATTCGCAATTAGAGCTTCATGTTGTCGCATAACAACATCTTTTCCAATCGTTCCTTTGGATGGGGAAGGGTTAACGAACGCAATGAAATCCACAGGGGTAATTGTTGTTCCCTGATGTAGATACTGAAATATGGCGTGTTGGGCATTAGTTCCTACGCCACCGAGAATTGATGGTCCAGTTTCATACCTAACTAAGCTTCCGTCGTTATCCATATTTTTTCCATTACTTTCCATCTCGAGCTGTTCAAGATACGCGGGGAAAGCTGCAAGGTCATATGAATATGGGATCACGGCATGGCTGGGATACTCAAGGAAATTTCTATTCCAAATACCGATTAGGCCCATCAAGGCCGGAATATTTTCATTCAAGTCTGACGATTGAAAATGCTGGTCCATCTGATGGCACCCTTCGTTCATTGTCTTAAAATTCTCGGGTCCCACAGCTACCATCAATGCGAGGCTCGTTGCTGAAGAGATCGAGAATCTTCCTCCAATCCATTCCCAGATTGGATAAATATTTTCAGCGGGGAAACCGTAGCGCTCTGCTTTTTCTTTATTCGCGGTCACAGCAACGAAATGTTTTTGGAGTATCTCCGGATTTTCGCCGAGGCTACACTCGATCCATTCCATAGCTGATTCTGCATTTGTAAGTGTTTCTGAGGTCGTAAATGATTTCGAATTGACAATAAATAGGGTCGTTTCGGGGTCCAGTGAAGAAAGATTCGTATTGAGATCACGTGGGTCAACATTCGAAATGAATCGGCAATCGATAATGTTGTCGCAGTATGAGCTCAATGCTTTATAAGCCATGTATGGCCCCAGGTGAGACCCACCAATACCTATGTTCACCACGGAGGATATTGGTTGTCCGGTTGCTCCTAACCATTGTTTGGTCCGTATGCGGTGAGCAAAGTCAAAAGCTCTCTCATGGGAATCTTGAATAATCGGAATCACATCTTGATCTTCCACTTTGATTTGTGAAGTGGTCGGCATTCGAAGAGCTGTGTGAAGCGCTGGACGATTTTCGGATCGATTGATGAATTCACCCGCAAATAATTGAGCTATCTGCGTAGTGAGGCCTGCTCGCTCAGCAAGATCAGTTAGCAATTCGATTGTTTCACTCGAAACTAACTGTTTTGAAAAATCAAAAAAGAGATTACCTTCATCAAATGAAAGCACCTCTAGTCGGTTTTGATCACTAATTAAATCTCGAAGAGTGCGGGAACGCATGGAAGAGCTGTGCTCTACCAGTTCTTTCCATTGCGACGATTCGGTTAAATCAACCACACTTACATGATCGCACGAAAATTCAGCCAGCGGCTTGTTCTATTGTTTCTTCGTAAGCTTCTTGTGCTTCAGCGTTTGTTTCTAGAAACTCCGCAAAACTACCAGCGATCATCTGAGGCGAGATACCTGACTCCCACATAGGAAGTTCTCCTGACTCCGCCCAGATCACGTAGGCCTCGAGGCTCTCCGGAGATTGAAGTCCATGTGTAACTCTTTCGTATAGGACTACCTCTAGAATTTGCAAGGATCCCAATGCTGAAAAGCCGGGCATAACACCTTGTGCTTGGGAGATGCGCTGTCCACCTTCACGCTCTGGGTCTCCATAAGGAGTTCCAGCTACAGATGAACCATTTACAACCCAAGCTATATGGCTTTCAACGTCTGGGAACGTTTTAAGGACTTCTCCTTCATTTAGTTGGTATCCCACTCCACCTCCACCTCCGGCGCCATGGCAGGAGGAGCATTGAGTATAGACCTCACCTCCTGCAGCAATAACTCCCTCTTCATTCGATGAAGGTTCTTCCAGTGTTCCCCAGATCATAAATGCCCAGATAGGAAGAAAGAGAGCGACTGGGGCCATCCAAACAGGAATCTTCTTTCGGCTCTTAGCAGCTATGACCCAAGGAGCTACAGGCTTTGGAGGTTCAACCTTCTCGATTTCAGCTTCTGGTGCTTGTGCTACAGCTGGAGCAGTTTCTTCACTAGATGCAGTTGATTCGACAACAGCTGAGGACGGTTCCGCAGATCCACCATCTCCACCTTGGAAACGAGCGCGAGCTTCTCGGGATCGCTCGAGGAGATAGTCAGGTATTTCAACCACATCTACCTCGATATCTAAGGCAGGCAACCTTATTTAATTCAAATGATGATGACTTAACTTTCACGGGAAAACCTGGACGCGATCGGCGATAAACCTTTCAATGATCTGATTATTGTCAACAGAGAATCTGACCTTTTCAAATTGCTGTGCTGAATAGTTTTAGAATAGTCCCTAAAACTAGCAGTTAGCCTAGTCAAGGTTGTGCCTTTTCATCCGATCTTTTGCGGATGAAACTTAACTAAAACTGATGTTGCCATCGATAATTTTGATTTTCTTGACTGAAATGTGGTTGATAATTCAAGCTCTCGGTTGAAATTGGGCAAGTGAGTAATTGTTACATTTCTTAACTTAAATTGGGTGATTCACCCTTTTGGTCTTTAAGGGTGCGACGATGTGTAGACAGCCGATTTCACGTGGTAAAAATAAGGATAAGATTCAATGCTTGAAGGAGCAAAGATTCGCTTGTGTATTACTCACGAGGGGAAGTAAAAAGTGGCTCAACGAAGGCCAATTGATGTAGCAGTAACAAAATTTTACGGAGCGATGATCGTCTCTACCGTAGGTACATTTGCCATTGTTGCAGTTTGGGTTGGATTAACTCGAAGTGCCAACGGCAGACAGTTCCCTTATCTCAACACAGCATTTGTTTTGAGCTGGATTATTTCTATATTGCTCATCGCTGGAATCCTTGAATACGCCCGACGACGCCCTATAGATGCGAAATTAAGTTGGGGTGAAGCCAATGTATGGGCCTTTTATGTTTTCCTGCTTCTCTTTTGGATCTATGGGGTAGTGCCTCATCAATGGCTAACATTCGCAAGTAATGACTTGTCTTGGAGAGCTGATAAGGAACTTATAGGGCCCACAGGTTTGGGTTTCACAAATGGTGAAGGAATTTTACAGTGGGCGCTGCCCTTTAAATTAAACTACTTGGTTGTCGGAGACTTGATTGTTGTTGTTATGTATGGGATGGCATTAGTTGCAAATGTTGCTCTTTGGTCTATATGGCAAAATCGTGGGAAAGAAGCCCCGCCAGAAATTGAAACCTCTACATACGGGAGGCCGATCCTAAGAGAAGGGTCATCGTAATGGGAGTAACTGACGCTAATCCTCCACTTCCAGAATTTCGGGATGACTATGTGCTTCAAGAAGTAGATGCCGAATGGCTCTCAAAGGCGGTCAAGCCAAAGCAGTTCATTCACATCGATCAATCTGAGTGCATTATGTGCGAAGGCTGTGTAGACATCTGTCCTTGGAAATGTATTCACATGGTAAGGCCAGAGGCGATTTCTGAAGCTGTAGGAACCGAACTTCCGGGCGCGGACCCATCCGATCATGTAATTTTCACTATTGACGATGATGTGTGCACCCGATGTGCACTATGTGTTGATAGGTGCCCAACCGGAGTCATCATTCTTGGTAAATTGGATGATCCTCCAGCTGGCGGTGACGCTCACCAAAGAATGCCTTCCCACGGTTATGGCTATGGGATGCGATTGGGGTAGCTATGTTAGTAGGTTCGATTTTTCAATTAGATGAGATAAGGAAATAAAGTGCCAAAGCAGTCAGTAGGCGAAAAACTTAACGACATATCGGAACAGATGAAGTCCTCGCAGGCGTGGAACTCTATCTTCCGCCCCGGTTCGATTTTTCGAAAAGGATATTCAGACAGTCCAAGAAACCGATCGTATGTTGTGATGAACAGTCTTATCTATCACTTGCACCCAGTGAAGGTAAAGCGACATGCCGTCAAGGTAAGTTACACCCTTTGCTTAGGCGGGTTGAGCTTCTTCTTGTTTATCCTTCTTACGGTAACGGGTATCTTCTTAATGTTTTTCTATAGACCCACCGCAGCACAAGCTTGGGACGACATTTATACGCTCCAAACCTCAGTCACTTTTGGCCTCTTAGTTCGAAACATGCATCGGTGGGCAGCCCATTTGATGGTACTGACTGTGTTTCTACATATGGCTCGTGTTTTCTATCACGGTGCATACAAAGCTCCGCGCGAGTTTAACTGGGTCATTGGTGTCATTCTTTTGACCCTTACCCTTCTCTTATCATTTACGGGATATCTACTACCTTGGGATCAGCTGGCACTCTGGGCAGTAACCGTTGGAACTAACATGATGGGGTACACCCCTGTCTTTGGTGATCAAGTACGTTTTGTTTTACTTGGAGGAGTAGAAATAGGAACCGATACTCTTCTCAGATGGTACGTTCTCCATGTCTTGATGCTGCCATTTGTTGCAGTTATCTTCATGGCTATCCACTTTTGGCGAGTACGTAAGGACGGAGGTATTTCTGGTCCCCTATAGGCCGGAAACATAATTATTATGGCTGAAATTCCTGAACATCTTCTGAAAAGAGCCCAAGAAGCTCGAGACCGCCTCCAAGGTGGTGATGAGGGCGCCGCTACAGCAACAGAAGACAAATCCGAAACCAAGATACCCGAACACTTACTCGAGAGGACCGTTGCAGCTAAAGACCGAGAACCTGCAGCAGTTGCATCTGCAGCTGCACCCGTTTCAGGTTCGGCTCCGCTTCCACCAGTTGGTAGTGGACCAGGAGGGAATACCCAGAGGCTACTCACTGTCGTAAAGTCGGGCTCAATTCAGGATGTAAAGCTTAAACCCGTCGATAAAGTTCATGTCTGGCCTCATCTACTGATTGTTGAATTCGTAGCGGCTCTGTCAATAACGGCCTTTACAGTTATCTTCTCTATCTTTGTTAATGCTCCATTGTTAGAACTAGCAAACTTTAATCAAACCCCCAACCCGTCAAAAGCGCCATGGTACTTCTTGGGGCTACAAGAACTCCTAACATTGTTCCATCCAATGGTCGCCGGAGTAACAATACCTGGGCTAGCGCTTTTCCTTTTAATATTGGCCCCATACATTGACAAAAATCCATCAAATAAACCTGAAGATCGAAAATTCGCCATCTCACTTATGACAATTCATCTCATGTTCTGGGGCGTGTTAGTGATGATCGGATCTTTCTTCAGGGGACCTGGATTCAACTTTATATTCCCATGGGCAGAGGGATTGTTCTTCGAGCTATGAGTAAAAACGTTTCCTTCCTTGTGGCGATAGCCATTGATGATCTCACCTGCAAAGGGAGGTCTCTGTGGTAGTTCTATCCATTGCTATACCGGCAGTCGTTTTTCTAGCCCTCTTGTTAGTGTTTGCCGCATCACGGCGAAACGAAGCAGTAAAAGCTGAAGGTCATCTAAGCAAGGAAACACTTCAGCGAGATGTTGGCAGTGAGACATCTGAAACTACTGAGTCTGAAATCTCTCAAATTTCAGGAAAAGAAATCGAGCGAGCAGCAGTTTTAGAACGTCAGGGCGGTAAGGAAATTGTCCTTCAAGAACAATCCAGCCCAGTTCCATGGGTGGCCCCCGATGAAGAAACGGTTGGTATCGCCCGAAGACAATTCCTCAATAGAAGCATCATAGGGCTAATGGGAATTTCTCTTAGTAGCTTTGGCGCAGCCTGTATCGCATTTCTTTATGGTGGCGGCGGAGCTGCTGGCTTTGGATCCAAAATCACCGTTGGGAACATTACCGATATTCAAGCTCGCATCGATGCAGCAAACGGTTTTCTATATGTCCCTGAAGGACGCATGTGGGTGACAAAGTATCCTGCCGGATCCGTAAAAAAAGCTGAGGCAGCATACTCCGCACCAGAACTTGCAGGAATGCGAGCTGGGTTAGTGGCCTTATACCAAAAATGCCCACACTTGGGATGTCGTGTTCCAGAGTGCCAAACTTCCCAATGGTTTGAGTGCCCGTGTCATGGTTCGCAATACAACCGAGTCGGAGAAAAACGTGGTGGTCCAGCTCCCAGAGGGATGGATCGTTTCGCTATGGAAGTGAAAGATGGCGTATTCATCGTGGATACTGGAACGATCATTCAAGGGCCTCCAATCGGTGTCAATACCACCGGACAAGAAGCCGAAGGACCTAACTGTATAAGTGAGTCCTCACACTAATGAGCACAGATAAGAGATAAGAAGAAACAGAGCAAATGATTATTTTCGCCGCATCAACTCAACGAACTATAGGGCTTGTAATAGCTGTAGTTGTCGCGGCTGGTTTTGCCATTTATGTTCTTTTCAACCTTAGACAAGGCCGCAAGGAAATCGGTGCTGAAATTGAACTCGCGCCAAACAGAAAACCCTATTACGATGACGACACCCTCGAGACAAAGCGTTTAGATATCGCTCTTGCGGGTGGAGTAGCGACACTAATCATCATTGCTTTAGCGCTTCCGTTGTATTGGTTAGGGGAACCTGGCCGGCAAAAAGGATTTGATGAGTTTACAGAAACAGTGTTTGCGAGCCGCGGCGGTGAAGCCTATGAAGAATTGTGCGCTCAATGTCATGGTGCTGGAGGCGTTGGAGGGCAAGCTGCATACACGGTGCTTGACGATGATGGCCGTTACATAGCAAGTGTTAATTGGACAGCACCGGCTCTTAATAACATCCTTTACCGATTCAGCATCGAAGAAGTTACTCATATCTTAAATTACGGAAGGCCGCAATCTCCTATGCCGGCTTGGGGAGCTCCGGGTGGTGGTCCCCTGACGTCCCAGCAACTTGAGACGATCGTTGAATACTTAAGCGTGATTCAACTTACTCCAGAACAGATGGAGGAAGAGGTTCAGGCTGGACTTCGAGAGAGTGTTCTAAAAGAAGTAAGAGACCAAAATCCCGAAGCGGCTGAATCAGAACTTCAAGAAGCTTACAACGTCCTGTTTCAAGGTCTAGGGGATGCTCTTGCAGAACAAACAGCTATACAACAAGATTCAGAAGCTGCGGTAGAAGACATTGACGCAGCAAAAACAACAGTGGAAAGACTCCTAGATGATTATCTAGTCCTACTTGCCACCTCAAATGCAGAAAAATATGGGGAGTATTTATTTAACAACCCTGCTGGGGCGGGGTCATATGCGTGTGCTCGATGCCATACAGCTGGGTCCTCATGGAATGCAAATCAGGTGCTACAGGCAAATCCTTCACTCGAAGGACTTATTGACCCTGAGGTGCCTGGAAGCGGCGGCTTTGGCCCCTCACTCATTGGAGTGGCATCGCAGTTCACCTCAGCATTTTCGCAATCTCAATTTATTTCAGTCGGTTGTGAAGCAAACCTTCAATATGGAATGAATGGAGTTTGTGAACCTTCAGGCCAGATGCCTGGTTTTGGCTATAACGCAACTGACCTTGAAGGATCGATGCTTTCTCCGGAACAAATTGATGCGATTGTTGAATACGAAAGGGCTATGCGATGATTACAAATTTTGCCCTTTCCCCTGTGATCGCAGGCATTAGTTGGGATCCAGAGATTCGAGGTGCCTTAACGGTCCTTGTCGGTTCTCTGGTTCTATTCGGATCCGTATGGCTCATACTAAATACAAATCTCGGGAATCGTGTCGGGACTCTTGTTTCGCTTGCTGGGTTCTTCGGCTGGATGTTCATTATGGGAATTGTTTGGTGGATTTACGGTATTGGGTTACAAGGAGATCGGCCTACATGGGAACCAAGAGAGATTGTCTTTGGTGATCTAAGCGAGTCAGAGAGTCATGTTGCTCAACTCGGAGAGGACAGCATTTCTACCAT
>PVBE010505816.1_pt1 | contig 17359 bp, 13 predicted proteins | sample 1631181 | NCBI WGS metagenome assembly PVBE01 (sample SAMN08397723, study PRJNA350692) | Marine metagenome, whole genome shotgun sequencing project. | isolation source: water | place: Pacific Ocean | collected 2012-04 | reverse complement strand
GTATAGTCTTCGCGCCCTGGTCATGCTGGGCTTTATTCTGCTACCGATGAACACCTTAACGGTGGTTGTTCTGTCTGCCGCTATGGGCATGTTATGGCTGGGCACGGTGCCGTTGACGACCGGCTTAGTTGTGCAAATTTTTGGTACTCAATATATGGCGACATTGGTTGGCTTTACTTTCCTTGGCCATCAGATCGGCAGCTTTTTAGGCATCTGGCTTGGCGGTTGGGTATTCGATACCACCGGCAGCTACGATCCAATTTTCTGGGGCGGTATTATCCTAGGCCTGTTGGCGACCTTGGCCCATTTCCCGATCAACGACAAACCGGTTGCCCGCCTCGCCGAAGAAGCACTACGAGCATCTAAAATTTAATATATAGGTGACTGTCATCTAATTTGCCGGTTTAATAATCCGCAAAGCAGGCAGGGTACTATATGGCGATAAAGGACGAGCTTATTTTTCGAAATCAAATGATGAGATTAAGGGTCGCCCTGCAAGGCGTCGCTGTGGTTATCGTGGTCTTGATTATCATACTTGAGAACATGAGCCGCTAATTAATCGACGGAAAAAATCGGCAACTTTCCGGCAACTACCCCAGCTTCACCACCTTGACATAGGTGCTGTCGCTGAGCGTGACCTCGACGTATTTTGACGAGTGGTCCGGGTGGGAAACTTCGATCTCGTAATTGCCGCTGCCGGGCTCCAAGTCATCGATTTTGAAATCACCGAAGGCGTCGCTCCGGGTCTCGGCGATTTTGTGACCGTCTTTGCTGAGAAGCACGATAGCTTTTTCGACACATTCTTCGACGCCGTCGATATCAGCGATAACACTGCCGCCGATAAAGCACTTGAAAAAAAGATTGAGGTTTTTGTAATAGACCCTGGGCTTGGTGCCGTGCTCGGGATGCAATACCTGCAATTCTTCGTCAGTGACCATTTTCTGCATCTCAGTATCTTCAACCTGGACGGATTTGAGCGCCCCGGTCGGACACGCCTGGACCGGGCGGGGTTCTTTCCAGCCCCGATCCAATAGATGAGCATCAAAAATCCAGGCCTGCGGCACTTCTTTTTCCTCGTTCCACCAAATGGCGCCATAGGGGCAGGCATCAACCAGCTGCTTTTGGCCCTGGGCTTTTTCAGGATCAATAATGACCAGCCCGTCCAGACGCTTGGTGATGGCGTTGTTTTCAGCTGCCGCCACGCACGGCGCTTCATCACAATGATTGCAGGTCGTTGGCATATAGGTGACATCAACCATCGGCGCCTGGCCGCGTTCCTTGCGCTTGATATCGATCCAATGATGTCCATGTAGCGGCATCGCCGTCGCGTAGCCTGGATGTTCGTTGCCGACATATTCATCAGCGACCGACAAAAAGCAGTTATTGGAGTTGTGGCATTTGGCGACGTCGACAATCAGGTTCCATTTTTTCATGATTTTTTTCCTGAACCTATTCTGCCGGAACCATTGATTCTGGCTGCGATTCGGCGGCAGACGCTGCATCACCGTTAATGGCGTCTATGCGGTCCCATTTTTCAATCTCGATCAAGCAGGAATTATAAGCCGCCGAATGAACCTTCTCCGTTTGCATGCGCTTCGGTGTCAGCAAATTGACACAGCCGCCACGATCCGCTGAATAGCCGGGCTTACCCAACGGATCATAAACAGCCGAGGCCTGGCGGCAATGAATGATTCCCGGCATCAAGCGCTCAGTAATCCGGGCGGCACAAATAACAGCGCCCCGGTCATTATAGAGCTTCACCAGATCGTTCTCTTCAATACCGCGGGCTTTGGCGTCAGTAGCGCTGATCCGTACCAGCCAATAGAAATAGCCGTCGATATTAACCCGGTGATCCTTGATGTCATTAACCGCGCTGTCCTTACCGTCACCCTTGGTGTGGAAGCTATAGCGAGCGTGCGGCGAGATTAATTGCAGCGGGAATTTCGCGAACAACTCGCTAGTATGAATACCCTCCCAGGACGGAATATATTTATTGAGCGGCGGACGTTCCGGATCATTGCCGTAACGCTTCAGGCTTTCGCTTTCAAACTCGATCTTGCCCGATTGAGTTTGCAGACCTTCGAGAAAATCCTCGCCGTAAGAACCCGGCAACGGTTGCGGCTCCGGCACGTTTTTCTTGTTGCCATCGGCGAACCATTTATAGGACGTTGGAGGCCGCAGCTTTTCTTTTTCCGCCGGCACAACGAAATAGCCTTTGGTGCGAAACTTTTCCCAACTGATATGTTTGGGCAAATCAGAGGCATCGAACATACGCTTGACCCAATCAATTTCACGGTTGCCCTCGGTAAAATAGGCGGCGTGACCGAGCCGGGCGCAAACGTCATGGAAAATTTGATAATCGGATTTTGACTCACCCAAAGGCTCGATGCATTTATGCTGGATGCTGATGACCCGATGGTTAAGCTGGCCAATCCAATCATAGCCATAACCGCCCGGATTGGCCCACTCGCCGATATCCCAGCGCTCGAAATTGGTACAGGCGGGCAGAATCACATCAGCAAACTTAACTTCACCCTCGTTCCAGATGGTTTGGCTGACAACAAATTCGAGATCCTCATTCTGATACATTTTAACATAGCGGTTACTGTCCGGCTGGGTGCTGATATAGGATGAGCCGTATTTGTACATCATCTTGACCGGCGAATGACCGGGCGACGGGTAATGCACGGGGAAGAACTGCGCCTCGATGGAGCGGATATCGATCGGATAGCCTTCGGCTTTGCCCTCTATCAGCGCTTCCGGCATTTTAAGCCGTGGTATCGACTGCATGGTCGGGTTCACACTAATAAGGTGAGGCATACGCTGATAAAGTGAAACGCCGGAGGCCGAGTTCATACTGTCACCGGAAAAGCCGCCTTCGGCATAGCCCGGAAAATAGAAATTATAATCAATTGGGGAGCCGAATTGCAGGCCACCAAAATTGATGCCGGGCTTACCCAAGCCCTGCATCGCCATCAAACAAATCATTGAGCGCGCCCATTGCGCGCCTGTTGCCGAACGGCAAGCACCACCCAACGTTGTTCCCATTGAACCGGCTGACAGATAGGTTTTCTTACTGCCCCATTGACGGGCCAGAGCCCGGATTTCACGCGCCGGCACGCCGGTTTCAGCTTCCGCCCATTCTGGCGTCTTGGCTACACCTTCATCATCGTCGCCCATGATATAAGCGCGCCATTTATCGAAACCAGTTGTCCGGCTTTCGACATAGACTTTGTCGTAAAGATCTTCCTTGATCCAGACATAGGTGATCGCATGGGCCATAGCCGGGCTGGTTGTCGGCCGTGGGGCCAGCCATTTACCACCCATGAAAGCCGCAGTTTCGTTCAAGAACGGATCAATGTGCACCATCTCGATGCCGAGCTCTTTGGCCCATTGACGGCGGACGGTACCTTCGAAAGAGCCATAGACACCGCCGGTAACTTCAGGATCGCTCGACCAGTAGACGATCATCTCAGCCTCCTGCAGACAGTCCTCGACCTGGCCATATATTTCCGCCGCCCCATTACGCATTGAGTTACCGTAATGATGCATTCCCCCCCAATACCAACCTTCCCAGCTATCCGGGTTCAGCATCGTCATCGTTGCACCAATAATATTGATAAACTTTTGGTAGGCGCTGATGTAATAACCGACATTGCCCCAGGTATGGTGAGAGCTTCGAGCCGCCAAGATCGCGCCCGGCCCATAGGTACGTTTGACCCGCTTAATTTCGCTGGAAACAATTTCCAAGGCCTCGTCCCAAGAAACACGCTCATAGCCCGTGATACCTCGGTTCTGAATATTACGCTCACCGTTGGGATCAAAGTCGACCCGCTTCATCGGATAAAGGTTGCGCTCTTTTGAATAAACCAGAGATTTTGATGCCAGGCCATGCGGCGACAACGTTGTTTTGCGCGGCGGTGAAAACTCTTTGCCGCGCGCTTTGACCGTCCAGGTGTCGCCATCATCTTTCTGAAAATCGATTGGCGTCATACGGACAATTTTACCATCCTTAACATAGACATGAACCGGACCGCCATTGGTTTGATTGACGTAACGCATTTCACTGTTCTCGACCGGAGTGCCGAACTGCCAGCCGACGGTTTGGCTCATCAAGATAGTTTCCGAGAACCAGGTGATGAGTTCGTCCGGACCGACGGCCATCAGGTTAAAGTTCTTAATCGCATCAATCTGCACCTGATAGTCAATCGGCAGCATCAGCAGATCGGCCGCAATGGCCTCTGATTTAAAACTAATAACTACATCCGGACTCGGATGAATACTGCCGGCTGAAATTATCCTGCCATCTTTAATCGAGATTGAACGGCCAATGGAATCATCAGCGACTTTAAACTGAACAGTTAGATTTTTCTCTTTCAGGCGGTCACGAAATTCTTTATGGCTCCATGCTTTAAAGCGCAGCAACCACGGCAGCACATACAATATTAGTGAAAGTTTCATCAGCCCGTCCTTATTTCCTGTCCTGCCGCAGTGTTTTATTTCTCTATTTAAAGCAGTTGATTGCCTGTATCGTATTGTGATACATTCCGTCCACTAGATGATTAATCGTATCTATTAACGGAAATATGTCAATGTCAGAATCACTCAAAGACTCCGCTTCCGGTATCCGTGTAATTTCACGTGCAGCGGAAATACTGTGCACGCTCAATGAAGAATCTCGAGGTTTAAGTCTCGGGCAGATTGCCGCTCTCGTCAAGCTGCCTCGCTCAACGGTTCAACGCATTGTCGGCGCGCTCAAAATAGAAGGTTTTGTCATTGATGGGCCCGGTGAATCGCAAATTCGCATAGGCCCGACTTTTTTTAGTATTGCCGCTGCTTCTTTATCTGATTTCAAAGATCCAATCCGGCCTTATCTCGAAGAACTCTGTGATGAGTTGGATGAAACCGTTGATCTTTCGATCCTCAGCGGCAGCTCAGTGGTTTTTCTTGATCAATGTTCATCTCGGCGCAAGGGACTGATAGCGGTATCGGAAGTAGGCGCCCGCTTTCCTGCCCATTCCTGCGCACCTGGGAAATGTTTGCTAGCGGAAGTAAATGATAGTTCCCTCAGTCATATATTGCCAAAAAAACTGGACCAGCTTACAAGCGCAACAATCACCGATTTGGAATCTTTACAGGCTGAGTTAAACAACGTGCGCAAACAAGGCATTGCCACCGACCGTCAAGAACATACAGAAGGTATTTCCGCTGTCGCCACGGTGATAACCAACTTGCCACGCGGAACAGCGGCCATTTCTATCCCGATGCCGACGCAGCGCTTTAAGGGAAACGAAAAACGTTATGCCGAGGCTTTGCTGGCAGCCCGTGAAAAAATTAATCATGCGCTGGGTCTTAACCGGTAATTCATAGCACGCCAAATTCGCCAAGGATTAACTAATGAACAAGGCAAGCATACCAGTTACCGTCAGCAGAAAGATTGAGAACAGAAAAATTAAGACCACGCCAGCAATTACAATAGAGGCAATCTTTCCCGGCGGCGCAAAATGACGCTCGACCAACCCAAAGACTTCCTGATCGAGAAAAATCCGGTCCGTCTCCATCTGCAAATGTTCAGCAATTTCTTCGGCCAGTGAAATATCTTCCTGATTAAATTCCTGATCGTCTTTTTTGTTCAGGAGTTGAAACGCACCGGTGGCTCTATTCTGGGTCGAACTTTTGATTGGCACGCAAAGGAGGTTGCGGATCACAAAGCCGGTTAATTTCTCAACCGTTTTAGAAGCGCCGGGGCGATCTGCTATATCGGATACGATAATAGTCTCGCCTGAAAGGATGGCCTGCCCAGCTATCGATTCTTTTACCGGTACTTCGATGCCACGTTCTTCAAATCCGGTGCCGGCTTTCAGCCAGACACTTTCTTTATTGGGATCATAAATGAAAATACTGCATCTTTCACAATCAGTGACTTTCGCCATAATACGAATGTAAAATGAAAGCAGCTTACCGTCTTTCACTTCATTTTCGGATTCAACCAGAGCTTCTTGCTGTGCTTTTAATTCTTGGAGTTGTGAATCAATTTTACCAAATTTACCAAACATTTTACACTTGAACTCCAAATAATGGAAAGGTTGCCTCGTCGTCTAATAAATGGCGATCTTCATTCAATTTGCGATAATCATCCTTAGTTTCTGTACTGGCATTTTTGAAGCGTTGAGCGTATCTAAGCAAAATTCGTTAGACCAAGCATTGATTTTTGTCAAAACTGCTGGAATGGCTCTACTTGCAGCTAGATCACCTAGCTAGATAAATCTATCCAACAAAATTAGCCACATAACGGAGCCATTATCGGCCATTTGATCGGACGTTACACGGAAGACATGATCCTCAGGCCCGACCAGCTCTCGAGCCTCAATCTTTACGCTTATGACGTATTGCGCCGCCTCTATCCGCAGTTCCTGGCGTTTTTGTTCTATCGCTGGGAAGTGATAATGCGGGAAACCGACATTTTCGGCATTCGCGGTATCGCTATCCTAGGCTTTTATATCGATAGCGCCTTCGCTAATTTGTGTTTTAACCAGGCATTGTTCCTGATTATAGTCACTGCGGCTCTCAACATTTGCATCGATAGCTTGCCACGGTTTATCCACGGCCGATTGCGGTTCAAAACGACGGCCGATGTTGTATGACCATATGATAAATAAAAACAATTAATGTAATAAGTTTACCAGAGTCACTTGATCGCTCAGGTGCTGTTGTATTCCCGCATTGCCGAAAGCGCGTAGAAGACTAAGTTTTCAATTCCGCCAGCAGTTTTTTCCAGCGGCGTTTTTCTTCGGCTGGCTTGAATAGTTTGGCGCGCGCTTTACATCGTTTGGTCAGATCAGCCAGAAACATTTTATCGTTTTCGCATTTGAGTAATAATTTCTGCAATGCTTTTTCATTCCCTACGGGATAATAACCCGAGTAGTCTTTACCCAGCATCCCTACATTACCGTTAATTTCTGACGCAATTACCGGCACGCCGGCGACCAGTGCTTCAGAAACAACATTGGCCCCGCCCTCGGACAAAGACGTAATAATCATCAGATTGGTTTTGCCCAGCTCGCGGCGCACTTGCCATCCGGCCTTCTCTCCCTGCCAAAGATAGCGCGGATTACGTTTCATTTCGGCCAGACCCCTTTTCTCCCAAGCGTTATTGTGAGCCTTACCCATATGAATCAGCCGAAGCTTTGAACTTTCCGATACGTCCCGGAGCGCCAGGGCGCCTCTTAAGGGATCTTTGACATCCCGCATATGGCCAATCAGGCAAATATCAAAATGCATTTTTGCGGGTCGGCGTTTTTTAGGTAATGGCGGCGCTGACTGATAAATCACATGAAGTTTCTGGTGGAACTTTTTGGGTGTAACGTCAATGGTCAGATCATGCAGACAAACCAGTGCATCGGCAGTTTCCATCGCTGCCAAAGTTGGTTCTGGATCAGTTCGGATAAATTCATTGATATCGGTACCAGTTAAAGCCAAAACCAGCGGATGATTAGGGTAAATATCCCGAAACAATTTAATCGGGCTTGCACTCCGCCACGCATGCAGCGCAATCATCAGATCTGCATTTTGACCTTCATATTCAACTGCAATTTCGACGCGATGACCCAAATCACGCAAAATACGTGCCCAGCGGAGTACCGTAGTGCGATTTCCGTTCTTTGACCTTTTTTTTGCCGGTGTGATTAGGCTAATCTTCATTTAAGTTTCCACATATTTCCCTGACGGAAAGATATTATGACTGAAATTGTTAGCACACAAACTTTAGTAGATTTACTGGAAGACGCGAATTCACGGACTCTTGAACTGGTCGATGGTCTCGATAGTGATCAGATCATCGGACCCCAACTGCCGATCGTAAATCCATTGCTGTGGGAAATTGGTCATGTTGGCTGGTTTTATGAACAATTTATTCTACGCATGCTTTACGGTAGTAAAAAAACGCTTGAGAACGGTGATGATATGTATGATTCCATCGCCATTGAGCATGGCGTGCGATGGGATTTATCGCTTTTGCCGCTTCCCGACTCACTTAAATATATTGATGAAGTTCGAGACCGCCTGATCGACCGGCTCGGTGAAATTTCAGCTAATAATATGGCAAGTGAACAGGATAGCTTTATTTATCCTTTTGCCACCTTCCACGAAGATATGCACACGGAAGCCTATACCTATACCCGCAACACGCTTGAATATCCGCAGCCGGAATTTGCTGCAGCCAAGGAGCTTACCAAAGCAGAGCTTGAAACAGGACCTCTGCCGGGTGATGTCGAAATACCCGGCGGTACATTTTTGCTGGGCTCCACCCCAGATGATCCTTTTTTGTTTGATAACGAGAAATGGGGCCACGATGTTACTGTCTATCCGTTCCAAATGGCCAACGCGCCTGTCACCAATGAAGACTTCGCTGCTTTTGTCGCCGATGATGGCTATCAACGCCGCGATCTCTGGCACGACATCGGCTGGGACTGGCGCCAACGTGCCAAGGCTGAGCATCCGGTTTATTGGATTGCGGATGGTAAAGACAGTTGGCAGATGCGCCACTTTGATCAAAACGTCGACCTGCCCCTGCACCAGCCGCTTATTCATGTGAACTGGTATGAAGCCAGCGCCTACTGTAAATGGGCAAGCCGCCGCTTGCCGACCGAGATCGAGTGGGAAGTGGCAGCGACGACCGAACCGGTCAATGGCGGCAAAGAATTTTCCAAAACCAAACGCCGCTATCCTTGGGGAGATGCTGGCGGGAGTAATGCTGCCACTCTCTCCCGCGCTAATCTGGATGGCCGAGGTCTTGGTTGTGTTGATGTTGCCGCATTTGCCGAAGGCGATAGTGCCTGGGGTATTCGTCAAATGCTCGGCAATGTCTGGGAATGGACTAACAGCAATTTCGAACCCTATCCAGGTTTTAAAGTCGATGCCTATAAAGAATATTCCGAACCGGTCTTTGGTACCCGCAAAGTTTTGCGCGGCGGTGCTTGGGCAACTAGGAGCCGCATGGTCAATAGTAAGTACCGTAATTTTTTCACGCCGGAACGCCGCGACATTTATAGCGGATTTCGGACTTGTGCGCCGCATAATTGGCCTTAAAATCAGGCTTTGGTCCAAAGGATTAAATTAATTTCGACAAAAGGGCGCGGAAACGCTTGAATTCGTTTGTTAAAATAGGGAGGCTATTTAGCCGATGACTACCATGACCTCAGCATTGCTGCGGACCAACCGACTATTCGGTGACCGGCCAGCTGTGATTGATACTGAAATGAATCTCACTTGGAGCGAACATATTGGACGCATCCAAAAACTAGCCGGCGCACTTTCCAATCTAGGCGTCCAGAAAGGTGACCGTTTCGGCATTATTGGACCAAATTCTTTTCGTTATACGGAGTTGATGTATGCCGGCTTTTGGGCTGGCGCCATTGCCGTACCGATCAACCATCGTCTCGCAGCGCCGGAAATTCTTCATATTCTCGAAGATGCGAAGTGCAAGCTGCTGGCACTCGGTGATGACTATCTGAGCCTCACCGACGATGAACAGCTGGCACCTTGGCGGGATAAAAGAATAGCCATTGGTGCGACCTCGCCAGATAAAGATGTGCCGGCTATGGACGATTTGCTCAACGCGGCTAACCCGGCTGAGCCGCAAGACCCAGATGAAAATGATCTGGCTCTTATGCTCTATACCGGCGGTACGACAGGGCGTAGTAAAGGCGTCCTGCTCACTCACCGCAATATTTTTTCCAATGGCTGGCAAGTCATCAATGCGATGGATATCGTCAAAGAGGATATTTATCTCCATGTCGCGCCGATGTTTCACGCCGCTGATTTGCTCGCCACCGGCTTCACCATCAACGGCTGCGCCCATTCCTATGTGCCGGTTTTCACCCCCACCGGTGTGCTGCAAGCCATTCAGGATTATAAAGTTACCCAAGCCATGATGGCACCGACCATGATCATTATGATTTTGGAAGATCCGACCTTTGATGATTACGATATCTCCACCTATCGCAATTTGTTTTATGGCTCCTCGCCAATGGCTGCTGAATGGGTCGAAAAATCAATCCAGCGCTTCACCAATGCCGAAGTCCAGCAAGGTTATGGCCTGACCGAAACCTCGCCTATTGTAACCACCTTAGATGCCGATGTTCACCGCAACGCCGTTGAGAGTGGCGACACCAGTATTCTAAGAGCCGCTGGCCGCCCGGTCATTGGCATCGATCTTAAAATTCTTGATGATGACGGTAATGAAGTTCCAACTGGAGAAGCCGGCGAGGTCTGTGTCCGCGGTCCGAATGTCACACAGGGCTATCTCAACCGGCCGGAAGAAAATGAAAAAGCGTTTAAAAACGGCTGGTTCCACACCGGCGATGTTGGTCGGGTCGATGAAAATGGCTTTATGTTCCTGATGGATCGCAAGAAAGACATGATTGTCAGTGGCGGCGAAAATATCTACACCTCTGAAGTTGAGGCAGCGCTTTATAAACATCCGGACGTGTTCGAATGTGCGGTGATTGGTATACCGGATGACAAATATGGCGAAGCATTATTCGCCGTCATTGTCACGGTACCCGGCGAGACTCTCACTGAAGATATTATTATCGAACATTGCCGCGAGCTTATTGCCGGCTACAAAGTTCCGCGTCAAATGGATTTTGTCGAGGAACTGCCAAAAAGCGCAATGTCTAAAATACTTAAAAATGAACTCAGGGATATTTACGGCAATAAATAGCGCTTGAGAACAGTGACGCGATAAACGGGGAGGATCTAAAGTCCATGGGACAATTTGCATTTGGGCAATCCGTTGCAAGAACAGAAGACCCGCGTCTGCTGACTGGGCGCGGCAACTACGTTAACGATGTGAGCTTGCACCGCCAGGCCCACGGCCATGTGCTACGTTCTCCTCATCCGCACGCTAAAATATTATCGATAGATACAGCAGAGGCTGAAGCGGCACCCGGTGTGATCGCTGTTTTAACCGGTGCCGATATTCAAGCCGATGGGCTGGGCGTGACCAAAGTCAATTTTCAGCACAAGCGCGCCGATGGCTCTCCGCTTTACAGTGTGCCTCATCCTGGATTGGTGACCGACCGGGTGCGTTTTGTCGGTGATTATGTCGCCTTTATAGTTGCTGAAACCGTGGCACAAGCCAAGGATGCGGCGGAGCTTGTCATGGTCGATTACCAGCCGCTTGAAGCAATTACCGATACTGCCTCTGCACCTGAAGAAGGCAGTCCCGCTGTATGGAACGATTGCTCAGACAATATTTCCTGCATTATTCATCAAGGCGATAAAGATGCGACGGATGCAGCGTTTGAAAAAGCCGATACAATGATCAAACAGCGATTTGTCATCAACCGGATTTCAGCTAATCCGATGGAAATGCGGGGCTGCGTCGGTATCTATGACCAACGAGAAGACCGCTATATCATCTATAACGATATTCAAGCACCCCACGCCTTACGACAAGTCTTGTCTGAAGACATTTTTAAAGTACCGCAAAAAGACGTACAGGTGATCGCCGGCAATGTTGGCGGCGCCTTCGGCATGAAAGGCCCTACCTATCCCGAAATTCGTCTTTGTGCCTGGGCTTCGAAACAAATTGGCCTTCCAGTCAAATGGAGTTGTGAACGTAGCGAGGCCTTCCAGTCGGATGAGCATTGCCGCGATAATGTTTCAAAAGCCGAAATGGCGCTTACCAGTGACGGTAAGTTCCTAGGCCTGCGCGTCAACACTATCGTTAATCACGGTGCCTATTTGTCGCAAGACCGCCATCTGCTGTCATCTTTCTTAAATGTGGGCTGCTTGGCTGGCGTCTACACGACGCCCGCCATTCACGTCACCGTTCGTAATGTTTTCACGAATACCAATTCGACCTCGCCGTATCGCGGAGCGGGACGTCCGGAAGCCGCCTATATCATCGAAAGCATGGCGGATTTAGCGGCAAAAGAGCTTGGCCTGGATAAAACCGAAATTCGTCGCCGCAACATTATTCCGGTTGATGCAATGCCATTTAAGACCGGCCTGATCTACACCTATGACTGCGGCGAGTTCGAAAAGAATATGGACCGGGTCATGGAAATGATCGATTATGCCGGCTTTGAAGCCCGTCGCGAAGAAGCCAGAACACGCAGCAAGCTGCGTGGCATTGCAATCTCAAATTCGATTGAGCGGGCCGGTGCACCTTTTCCGGAAACCGTTGAAATTCGCTTTGATCCAACGGGAACGGTGACGATATTTGCCGGCACCAAAGATCAGGGGCAAGGCCATGACACGATGTATAAGCAGCTTTTGTCGGATAAATTGGGCATTGATACCGATGATGTCCGGTTAGTCGACGGCGATACCGATAAAGTTACCTATGGCCTCGGTACCTTCGGCTCCCGCTCAGCCATCATTGGCGGTTCGGCATTGCATGTGGCAGCTGACAAAATCATCGAGAAAGGCACCAAGATTGCAGCGCAGGTTCTCGAAGCCGCCGAAGCGGATATTACATTTGAAGACGGTCAATTTAGAATTGCCGGTACGGACCGATCACTTGACGTGCAGGAAATTGCCAAAATTGCTTATAACCCGATTCGCATGCCAAAAGGAATTGAGCCCGGCTTTGCTGAGACCGGTACTTTTGATCTTCTGCAGACAACTTTTCCCAATGGCTGCCATGGTGTCGAAGTCGAGATCGACGAAGAAACGGGCAAAACCGAACTCGTTAGCTATTACGTCGTTGACGATGTTGGCAATGTCATTAATCCATTGATGCTCAAAGGCCAGATTTATGGTGGCGTTGTCCAAGGCGTCGGCCAAGCGCTGATGGAAGATATCGCTTTTGATCCGGATTCTGGTCAGCTGTTATCCGGCTCCTTTATGGATTACGCTATGCCACGCGCCGATGATATGTGTGCGATGAAAGTTGAAAGCAATCCAGTAGTTACAAAAGCCAATCCGCTTGGCGTTAAAGGTGCCGGTGAAGCGGGCTGTGTTGGCGCTTTGCCCGCTGTCATTAGCGCCATTACCGATGCGCTATCGGTTTATGGCATCGATTACATCGAAATGCCGGCGACAGCGGAACGGGTTTGGCAAGCTATCCAAAGCGCCAAAGCTGTATAATAATAAAAAACTATATGGGGAGATGATTGTGCCTGATATTGATACAGACAAATTTCGGCTTAGACGGTTTATTGAGAAGCTCGACAGCCTGGGTGAAGTCACGACAATAGAAGAGCCAGTTGATCTCGCCGACCTCGCTGCGCAAATTGAAGACAACGAAAAAGCCGTTCTGTTTAAATCAGTTGGCCCGGAAAAATTCGAGCTGGTCGCCAATGTCAATGGCAGCCGTAGCCGCTTAGCCGCCGCCTTTGAAGTTGATGAAGCTGATGTAATAACTGAGTTCCAACGCCGTCTCGACACACCGCAGCCCATCGTCGACGTGGCCGAGGGTGATGCGCCGGTTCAAAAAATTATAATTGAAGAGGACGACGTTGATCTTACTAAACTGCCCTTTTACATTCACCACGAATTTGACGGTAGTACTTATTTGTCCTCCGGTATTGACTATGCGATCGATCCTGAAACCGGTACGACCAATGTCGGCTGCCGGCGGCTCAGCCTTCGAGATGCCAAGACAACCGGCACCAATGTCACGGCACCGTCAGATTTAAAACGCATCTATCAAGGCTGCGTTGCGCGTGGTGAAAAACTGCCGATTAGTTTTGCTGTCGGCTCACACCCAATCGATTTTATGGCAGCAGGCATGCGCATACCGGCTGACGAAATTTCCTTGGTCAGCACGTTGCGTGGTGAACCACTACCGTTGGTTAAATGCCTCACCAATGACATTCGTATTCCCGCCGATGCGGAAATGATCATCGAGGGCTATTTCGATGAGCGTGGCTATGTCGAGCCTGATGGACCATTTGGCGAATATGTCGGCTTCTATGGGCCGATGCATATGGACCCGGTCTTCCATGTCACTGCCATCACCATGCGGGAAGACATGCTGCATCAAAGCCTGCTGCATGGCTCGGGTCACCATATCCACCGGGCAGAGTCAGTGCAGTTACTGACCATCCGCCAGGAAGCCCAAATTTTTAAAACCCTCCGCATGATGGGCGTTCAGGTTATTGATGTTTATGTGCCGCCAGGCTCCGCCGAAGGTCAGAATGTACGTATTTCGATCAAGCAGATGCGGCCAGGCCAGGCACGCAATTGTATCGCCGCCGTTTTCGGAGCAGTGTTTGGTGCCAAGCATGTTTTTATCACCGATGAAGACGTCAATATCAGAGATGAACACAGCTTCGAGTGGGCATTCGTCTCCCGCTTTCAAGCCGACCGCGATATGGTGATCTTTGAAGGCATGATGGGCATGCCGATGGACCCGTCATTGGACAGCAAGGATATCATCGGCACCAAAGCCGGTTTTGATCTCACCCTACCCCTGCAAAGCCGGGGCAAACTTTCCATGCGCGTTGCTTCAGCACCTAAACTGGAAGGGGCTGCTCGCTATCAAACTGTGCCCCAGGCTTTAGAAGAAAACGCTCCGATGTTTTTTTCCGAGATAGTCGATGCGCTTGGTAGCCGGGATGGCAGGGAGATCGCCGTTCAACTCGATGAATTGCGCGCTGATGGTAAACTCATGCGTAATGCAGATGGCCAGTATCTGCTGGGCCAAGCCGAAAAAGGCACGACTGGTCTGCACGGACCCCAACATGACGATCCGAATGCGCATACCTAGGGGGGATTTACGGTGAAGTTTGGATTATTTGGCGGCACAATGAGACCACGAATATCACCCTTACCAAACATGGTTTTTTCTTTCGCACTTTGCACCGCATAGCCGTAAGCAATCCAGTCAACAAACGAGACTCCCAGTCCCGGTATCCGAGCGATTGGCAGGCCGCTTCATTAACATCAAGTTTTTTACCGCTGTGGTTATGAATGAAAAAGGCATCTCCGGCGCTTTCAATATCAATTTCAAGTTCTTTTTCAATACGGCCCAATTTTACTATGAGAGTTAAAAGAAAATAAATTGTTGGCGGAGCTATAAGTGCCGGAATAAAAAACGAAAGATAAAGAGCTGGTAGCAAACTGTGATCGAAAACTAATGTGTCTAAATAGGCGATCGCAATGGAAACTGATATGAGCGAGATGGTAAAAACCACCGTCACCAATACCTTGCCATATTTGATGATAACTCTGAGCGACCAATTGCCCACTGGTAAACTTAACTCAAAATTATTTGTTTTTTATAACTTAGATGAAATCTATAGCTTTACGAAAGCAGAATAAATAATTGACCACAGGTGTCAGATAATTTTCTTTCTCCCGCACTAGATTGACCATCAATCAATAAGCGCCGCGATTCAATAATTCCTTAACTTAAATCACATTTAATTTATGGTTTCCCTTGACTTTTAGGATATTTCGGTATTATAGTACCTAATTACTGATTTGGAGTAAGTTATGGATTTAAATACCCGCATCGCCAGGCAACTTCACGACGAACATGTCGCCGTTATTAGTTTGATGGATAAGCTTCAAGAGTTTGTTGGCAAGGATCAACCGGATACAACAGACACTCAAATATCAAATTTTCTTGGTGATTTAAAAGTAGTAATCGAAGGCGAAGTAACCAACCATTTTAAATTTGAGGAAAACGATCTGTTCCCAATCCTGAACGATGAAGGAGATGGCGACATGTCGGATTTACTGTCGGAAGAACATGATGTCATCCTCCCCTTGGGTCTCGAATTGGCAGCGGCTATTGAAGTTGTACGTTCTGAAGGTTTTACGGCCGATAGCTGGCAAAGCTTTAAACAGTATGGAGCTGAATTTTCCGACCGCTTGCGCGATCACGCCAACAAGGAAGAAATGGGATTGGTACCATTAATCGATGACTTGCTTGAGGCAGATGTAGATGCCAATCTCGCCACTAATTATATTGATAACCGATAAGCATAAAAAGCAGGATAAGCGGCCATGGATATAACAAAAAATATGAAAGTTCGGCCGTTAAAAGCGACTGACTTAGATCAAGTGGTTGATATTGATAAACGCATCGTCGGCTGGTCTCGGCGTGGTTTCTTTGAAAAGCGCGTCCAGGCAGCAATTGATCGCCCCGATAGCTATGTTGTTGTCGGTACCGTAGATGGTACGACTCTTGTCGGCTACGCAATCGCCCGGATTCATGGCGGTGACTTCGGCACCAAGGGACGAACCGCTGCGTTAGATGCAATCGGCGTTGACCCGCGCGCTCAAGCCAAGGGCGTTGGAATACTGCTAATGGATGGCCTCGATGACGTATTACGCAAAAAAGATGTCCATGAAATTCGCACTCAATCCGACTGGCATTATCACGGACTATTAAAGTACTTCGATGCAATGGGATTTGAAGTGGCACCGGCTTATGTGCTCGAGCGCCAAGTCGACACAAATTTCTAATAGGAAGATGAAAAAATGCCTGAAGCAAAAATAGATTTAGATTTTGTCGATACCGACGAATTTGATCAACCTGCCCGTGATCACGTACCAGTAAGGTCACTTAAAGCTGAAGATCTTGACGCGATTGTTAAAATAGATTTCCTGAATACCGGCATGGGCCGCAAAGATTATTATGAACGCCGCCTCCATGAAGCGCTTGAACAATCAGGTATCCGGGTTTCCCTGGTCGCCGAAGTTGATGATTTTGTTGCTGGTTTTATTATGGCACGCGTCGATTTTGGTGAATTTGGCCGGGCTGAACCGGTTGCCGTTATTGATACATTAGGTGTTGACCCGCGCTATCATGGCCAAGGCGTTGGCTCTGCTCTTATGTCACAATTGCTAACCAATTTGGACGGATTGCAGGTTGAGGCAACACGCACCGTGGTTGAATGGAATGACTTTGATGTCCTTGCCTATATGGAATCTTGTGGCTTTAAACCAAGCCAACGTTTGGTATTTGCCAGGAAGGTGCCGCCGGCGAAATAAAGTTTTTTATAATTTTTTCCCTCGCCCTTCCTAACCTCCGTATCTCTCTATACGTTAGTTAAAGCTAGTATACATAAAAGTCCAAATTTTGTCTGATGTGTGAGGGAGGGTTAATTAATACTTTGACGAGTGGACTATAAGGTAAATTACTAACTTGTGTTATTTAATTTCCTTTGGATTACATTTCTTTCCCTTAACCTTCTTTAAATATTTCTTTTTAATATCTTCTTGAAAATATTCGTAAGGACAAGCAATAAATTTATATCTTTTGGCTTCAACAGAACTTTCAAATTTCTTTAGTCTTTTTGGTAATTCATTATTTTTATTTTTATCTACTAGTCCAAAATCCCAACTTCCTGCTAAAGTAGTTCCCTTTGTAAACGCAATAAGTTCACCAGCCTCT
>PVBE012994372.1_pt1 | contig 17360 bp, 17 predicted proteins | sample 1631181 | NCBI WGS metagenome assembly PVBE01 (sample SAMN08397723, study PRJNA350692) | Marine metagenome, whole genome shotgun sequencing project. | isolation source: water | place: Pacific Ocean | collected 2012-04 | reverse complement strand
TTCGAACCGGTTTGGGGAACTGGGAGTCTACGGAAGTTGTCGAAGGGCTTACTACCAAAGATCGTGTCGTTAACCCTCTCTATTTTGAAGAAGAAAAATCAGTAGAGGACGGAACTCCTGTGGAGATTGTGGAGTGAGTGCCCGGGTCCTTGAACTTCAGGGAGTCAGTAAAATCTATCTTACGGAAGCGGAAGAGATCCGCGCCCTTGACAATGTCTCTATGACCGTAAATCAGGGCGAATTTGTTGGGGTAACGGGCCCTTCCGGATCGGGAAAGTCGACTCTTCTTCATCTTGTCGGATGCCTCGATACCCCTTCCTCAGGCCAAATTCTGTTTGACGGCTCTCCTGTTCATACTCTTGGGGATCAGGGGTTGGCCACAATTCGAAACGAGCGGATTGGGTTCGTTTTTCAGAATTTCAATCTTCTTCCCCGCATATCCGCCCTGAATAATGTTTCTCTTCCGTTGAATTATGCAGGCTACTCTCGGAAGGAGCGTTCCAGAAAAGCTTTTGCTTCTCTGGAAAGAGTTCGTCTGGGGCATCGGATGTCCCATAAACCTTCCCAGATGTCCGGAGGCGAAAAACAGCGGGTTGCGATCGCACGAGCGCTGGTTATGGAGCCTTCCCTTATTCTGGCTGATGAGCCAACAGGGAATCTTGATCAGAAGGTGGGGACGGAAATCATGAATCTCCTGGTCGAACTAAATCGTGAGCAGGGCGCGACGATTATTTTGATCACACATGATATGGAAATTGCACGGAAATGCCCCAGGGTGGTTTCGATACGTGACGGGAAGATTGTGGAGGATACCTTGGCATGAGTTTATGGGAAGGATTCCTCGACGCCATTGAGAATATTTTCAGCAATCCTCTTCGCGCATTCCTTACGATGCTGGGAGTGATCATAGGGGTCTTTTCTGTTGTGACTCTTGTCTCCATTGGGGAAGGAGCCAAGAAATACGTGACAGACCAATTTGCAGGCCTCGGAACGAACGTTCTGATTATCACCCCTGGAGCTTCTCAGACGAGTGGGGGCCCTCCGATGATCACCAATGGGACCCGACCCCTGACGTTCGAAGATTCCCAGGTGGTTGGGCGAACCTGCCCTGCGGTAGAGTATGTAGCTCCTGTTGTCCTCGCCACTTCTTCGATCAAGCATGAAAATAAATTGCGCGATCAGAGCATGGTGGTGGGAACGACGTATGAGCACCAGATGGTGCGAAATATCTATGCCGAATTTGGCTCCTTCATACCCCCTTCCATGAGCCAGGGGAGTAAACGGGTCTGTGCTGTCGGGCGGAATGTGATTAAGGATCTTTTTCCAACGGGGGTGAACCCCTTGGGAAAATATATCCGGATTGGGGGAAGTCGATTCCGGGTGATCGGGATTATGGAACGAAAGGGGTACAATCTCGGGTTCGATATTGATGGTATCGTCTGGATCCCCTTGCAGGCTGCGATGGAACTATTTGACCAGGATGAACTTTTTGAAATGTTGGTTCGCGCTCGTCCGGGACAGACCGATGAGGCGCGGAAACAAGTCAGCCGGCTCTTGAAATCTCGACATGATAATTATGAGGACTTTACGGTAACTTCGCAGGCCCAGATGATCGAATCATTTGCTTCCATCCTGAATGTTCTTACGTATGCTCTTGCCGGGATTGCCGCCATCTCTCTTTTGGTCGGGGGAATTGGCATTATGAATATCATGCTGGTCACCGTTGGAGAGAAAACGAGGGAGATCGGAATTCGAAAGGCGGTGGGGGCTTCCCGGGGGGATATCCTTCTCCAATTCCTTGTGGAAAGCCTCACGGTGAGTGCATTGGGAGGATTGATCGGTGTGGGTACCGGTATTGGACTTGCCCTCTTGATTAATTACTTTGTTCCTAATCTTCCTGTTTTGATTCGTCCCTGGACGATTGGGGTCTCTTTCTCGTTTGCGGTATGTGTCGGCCTCTTCTTCGGGGTCTATCCTGCCAAGAAGGCTGCGGACCTGGATCCCATTGAGGCTTTACGGTATGAATGAGGTTCCTTTACCTTCCCGATTGCAGGAAGATCGGCCGGATTTCTCGAAGACGGCGGACCGCCTTCTCTCGTGCAGGGGTGACTTCTTCTACAGAAGATCCGTCATACTCGAACTCTTGTTCCCCGATAAAAACCGCATCTAATCGGTGGAAACCGGCTCCCACTTTGCTTCCCGACCCGGGGATATAGTTTGTATCCAATTCGATTCGGGTTGATTCCGGGATGGTAGAAACATCAATATCGACCGTTCCGAGAGGATCATAGACCCAGGATCGTCGGATGTAGCGAATCGTTGCTTTCGCCGGAAGTTTTCCATTGCCTTCTGGTTGGAACATGGGGACCGCATCCGCATCATGATTGGTCTTGAGCCAGGAGATTACGTCTCCCGTGCCCGCAGGCCTGTCATCGATCAGGATCTCTCCACAGTGGACACAACGCATTTTATGTCCGATATAATCGAGCGCCGGATAAACATATTCACACTGCTCGCACGGATATTCATAGATCACCACTCCGGTTTCATCAAAACGGAATGTGTTGAACTGTATGCCTGTCGGAGGGGGAAGGGTGGGATTATCACTATGTGCGGATCTCTCCGTTGCGAGAAGTTCATGGCGTAATTCCGCATCGGTATTCAGTTTGTTGAAGTGATGGTGCATGGCATTGGCAAAGAACTCATTGATCTTTCCCTCCGGGGGGCCTCCACAGCCGATCATAAGTCCCATAGTTACTGTGGTCATGGCGAGAAGGGTTGCGCGTCTGATCATGTACGGTCTCCGTTTGGCAATGCGTTCACCTATATAGAGACGCAGATTTTAGCCTCGATTCCGGCAGGAACCAAGATAAAATCGGGGTTTCATGGGTCCGTCTACGGGTAGAGTCCCCGTACCTGATGCGCGTATGCGACCGTTTTTACGGCGAGAACGTATGCTGCGGTCCTCATATCCACTTTCTGATCACTGTGTACTTTGTAGGTTCTTTCAAACGCCTGCTCGATCAGATCCCGGAGTTTCAGGTTGACCTCTCTCTCGCTCCAGAAGAAGGATTGGAGTGCCTGGACCCATTCGAAGTAGGAGACGGTGACCCCTCCCGCATTGGCAAGAATATCGGGAATCACAAATCGATCGTTCTCAAAGAGAATTTTATCCGCTGCCGGAGTGGTCGGACCGTTTGCCCCCTCACCAATGATCCGGGCTTTGATCTTCCCCGCATTCTCCTGCGTGATTACCCCTTCGAGGGCGCAAGGCAGAAGGATATCGCAATCGAGTTCCAGGAGTTCTTCATTGGAGATATTCTCCCCCCCTTTATAATCAACAACTCCCCCTGTGCTGTCGTAATGCGCCTTGACCTGGGCGGGATCAAACCCATCTTTTTTCACCATGGCGCCTCTCGAGGTAGAGCAGGCGATGACCTTAAATCCATGATCGTGAAGGATCTGTGCGGCAAAGTATCCTGCATTCCCGTATCCTTGAATGGCCACTGTAAGCCCACTCGCAGGCATCCCTAATTTTTTCAAGGCAAACATGACGGTATAGGCCAACCCTCTCGCGGTGGCCTGGTTCCTCCCGAGAGACCCACCGATCTCGATCGGTTTTCCGGTAACGACTCCCCGAACGGTATGTCCTACATTTTGGCTATACGTGTCCATGATCCAGGACATTACCTGCGGGGTGGTGTTTACATCCGGAGCGGGGATGTCTTTATCCGGTCCGATGATCGGATGGATTTCGGTCGTAAAACGCCGGGTCATTCTTTCGAGTTCTCCGAGCGTCATTTCTTTTGGGTTACAGGTAATCCCCCCTTTTCCTCCCCCATAGGGCAGGTTCATGAGGGCGCACTTCCAGGTCATCCACATGGAAAGCGCTTTGACTTCATCCAGGGTGACATCCTGGTGGTAGCGGATTCCTCCCTTGGCGGGACCCCGAGTGAGCGAATGTTGAACTCGGTGGCCGGTAAAGACCACGACATCGCCATCATCCATCTCTACCGGTATTGCGACGGTCAGGATCTTTCGCGGGGTTGCCAGGACCTCGTACATACCTTCATCCATTCCAAGTATGTCGGTTGCATGGCGCAGTTGTTGGAGGGCGATACTCCAGGGATTGGGACGCGTGTCCAGTCCGGAATCACCGTAAGTGGGGGTCCTTAATGAGCGGGATCTCGCCGCTTTAACCTTGGCTGCCATGGTGCGCCCTCCTTAGTTGGTTCTAGGAAACGGCCGAGCGACCCGTTTCACGGGTCGATAATCGAATCGCATCTTCCACGGGTATGACGAAGATTTTTCCTTCACCGCCGGTGCCTGTATTGAATCCAAGTTTCAAATCTCTGAGAATGTCCTCTACGATTACCTCGTCAACGACGATCTCCATCTTTAGTCGTTCTTCTGTTTCTGGCGTAATTCCTGGGCCCGGTTCCAGGTTTGTAAAGCCTGTCACTTCCCAGGCGGTCATTCCATCCAGATGGTGTTTGGATAAGATCTCCAGGAAATGATCTTTTGAATCGCGTGAAAGGTAACATTCGATCTTCCGAAGCATGCTTTTCTCCCGAAAGGTAACTTACTGACAATACTATCGGCGTAGAAAGGGTGCGAGTAGCAATTTCTTTATCAATCTTGTTCCTATTCGGAACAGACCTGCATTAGGAATCCCGAGACGATGGAGAATCGTTCCCATTCGTAACAGCAATTCCAATGCATGCGCTTTCCGGGCGGCGGGAAGGGTAGGGGGGAGTGTGGCGGGAATGATCCCAACAATATCCTTTTTGGCGGCAATCCCAGGGGTGGAAGATCCATCCCCGGCATGAACAACCCATTTCCCGGAGGCGCCCAAAATTCGATGTACCTGAGGTTGCGTCTCTCCCCAGAAAAGTGCGACATCCCCTTTTTTTGCAACACCCTGCTGAACAGGGATTCGGCTTCCTGTTGGAATGGTTGGTTCCATCGATCCGCTGGAGACTTCAATGGAATGATCTTTGGCAATTCCAATTATATCCGTGAGTCGGCATATCCCGGGTTGATCACTACCATCCCCTCCGTGAATCGCCCATGGAGGGATGACTTTTAGGATCCTATGTAGAAGATTTCCCTTGGAGGTGGAGATTAATCCTATCATTCCGGAAATTATTCTCGGAGCCGGAATGACACCGACGATATCACCCTTCTGGAAGGTCGGTCTCATACAAGGTCCTTCAAGAGAGACTTGAATCTCGTCCTTATTTTCCAACAAAGTCCGTAAACATCCTTGTCCCACAAGTTTGGCCATATGAATCAGAGTATACTTCTCCCATGCGGGTTCTGCTATAACGTGTGGGAATATGACACAAGAGAAGATTATTATTAAAATTTCAGGGGTTCGTATTTGTCTTCGAGGCTCTGCCCGGTCTATTCTTCGTGCGGCAAAAAGATATTCTCCGTACGTTGTTTCGGGTCGTGCTGATGTTACTCTTGATTGGACCGAAGGGGTTCCCCCTCGTAGTACTCATTGGCCAAACCCTTCTGTTTTCGATGGGGAAGGCGGTCGATTCGTCATTTCTCGACGGGATTTTCACGGAGAGGTCGAAGGGAGAAGAGGTCACTTTGTAACGCAGCCAAAACTTCTGGCTCTCGACTCTTTTCTTCGTGTTTTGATGACGGAAATCCTCGCCAGGAGGGGAGGGGTTCTTCTCCATTCCGTCGGGATCGGTACCCGCCTTTTTCCGGGTCGGAGTGATGCCGGGAAGACAACACTGGCCTCCCTCGCGCCAAAGAGATCGGTTTTAAGTGACGAGATCGTAGCGGTCTTGCCCTCTCATAAAGGATTTGTATTACATGCGACTCCTTTCTGGGGATCTTTTCGACGGGGAACGAATACAGATCGCAAGGCCCTTCGGGCGATCTTCTTTCTGCACCGGAAACGAAAAGAGCGGATCGACCGGATTACCTCTTCCGAAGCGCTCATGCGGATTCTTGAATGTCTTCTCTGTTTTCGTGATGATGATGCGCGGGCAGGGATGCTATTAAAAATTTGTGCTGATCTGGTTCAGTCGGTTCCCGTATTTACATTGTCTTATAATGCATTTTCGACTGGCTATCAGACGTTGGAACAACGATTAGGGGAGGCTTGCCCCTCTTCCTGCTGAGAAATCTGGTCGGAGGGGATTCGAGAGGCCCGTATGAGATTATTTGACCGGAGAGCGTAATGCATTGTCCTTATTGTGCAGAACAAATTGAAGAAGGGTGTCAGAAGTGTCCCCTCTGTGAAGAGCAATTGGGGGAGCGAAGCGCGGTACCACCAACATCTTCTCCTCCCGTGATCCCCACTCCCGTTTCTGAAGAAGATCCCCAAGAATTGGTCGAGCTTGCGTCGGCGAATTCGAAAGCGACCCTGGCGGTCGTTTTTGGTGTCCTCAGCTTTCCCGGGTTATTATGTTGTGTGGTCAGCCCTATTTTGGGGGGAGTTGGAATCTTTATGGGAATGAGTTCCAATGAGATCTTTCGTCGGTATAATCAGCCTCTCAATGATAAAGCGACCGCTGGAATCTTCTTGGGGACGATCGCAATCATTTTGACGATCGGGTTGAAACTCTTTAATATTTTTTGGTAATGGCTCAATCGGAAACAGGCTAAGGGGAAATCCAGATGGGATCTGAATTGTCCGGTCATGAACAGGCAAAAAAGGCGCTCGGATACTCCGTTTTTGGGCTTTTTTGCCTCGGATTTGTCTTCGGTCCATGGGCTATTTCCCAGGGCCTCCAGGTCCGTCGTGGGAAGGCAGAAGGGCAGGGCATGGCTCTTGCCTCGATAATTATTGGGGGCCTCGCAACCCTCCTCGGAACCGCGATCCTCATACGCATAGGATGGAATATATGGACCGGAAACTACCCTCCAGGCCCATAATTTGCTTGACCTCTCAGGCGTCCTTCCCTACACTTACCGACCTTCCAATGGAGAAAAAAATGGCGGACGCGACAACAACGGACAAATTGCAGGATCAGGTAAAGAAGCTCAGTGAGTTGAGTAAGGCGAAGGAACGTAAAGCGTTACATCGTCGAATTAAGGCCTCCCAGACACGGGTAAAGAAGCTGCAGGAAGAGGAGGGTGACGAGGCCCAGAAGAAGAACGCCCCGATCATCTCTGAATTGCAGGAAAAGCTCTCCGGACTCCGTGGCGATCTTAAGAAGATCATGGCTGAGGGTCGTAAATCGCGTACAGATCTCCGTCGGGTTCAGCGCAAAGTAATCGAAGAGCGAGAGAATAATAGTACCCTTGAAGAGAAGCAGGCCAGGCTTCAGAAGCTTTCTGACCATGTTGGCCAACTTTCCACCGACTTTCAGAAGACTCTTTCGAAGGGGCAGATCAACGCGTTTGATCACTCCCTGCGGAAAAAGGTCAAATCGTTGACCCGTCGTCTTAAGAATGTGGGCCGGAAAATTGAGGCCAAAAAGAAGAAGACTCCTTCGGCTCCTGCTCCGGCTGCCAAGGCCGAAGGCGCAGAGGCGTAGTTTCTTCTCCATCCTTACATTCCATACCCGGGCGGTCCTATGAAAGAGTATGTCCTTCGTGATGCCGGCAGGCGGGAAGGTTCCTTCGGCGTTCAATACCAGGAAGAGCTCAATCCCCAACAGTGTGAAGTGGTCATGGCGGGGGATGGCCCTATTCTTGTCATTGCCGGAGCGGGAAGCGGGAAGACGCGAACGGTTACGTATCGGGTTCTTCGGCTTCTCGAAAAAGGTGTCCCCCCCAGTCAAATCCTTCTTTTAACGTTTACCAATAAAGCGGCACGGGAGATGCTCCAACGTGTGGCGGCCCTCGGCGCGGGTGGGGTTCCTCTGTTGGGAGGGACATTTCATCATGTCGGGAATCGGGTTCTTCGGAAATACGGAGACCGAATTGGGATCTCCCCGCAGTTTAATATTCTCGACAGGGATGATTCGAAGGAACTGATCAATACAATTATAGCTGGGAATCGAATTTCAAAGACGCATAAGAAATTTCCAAAGGCGATGGTTCTTCTCGATGTGCACAGCTATTCCATCAATACGGGGATGTCTCCCGACAAAGTGATTCTCGATCGCTACCCGATGTTTCTGGAGTTTTCCGATATCATTCTCCATCTTCTTCGTACGTATGGGGAACGGAAGCGGAAGCAGGATCTGGTCGATTTCGATGACCTTCTGACCGGGTGGCGTGACCTCGTTTGTGAACATGATGATATTCGGGAAGAGCAGACCCGGATGTGGCGCCATATTCTCGTCGATGAATATCAGGATACGAATCATCTCCAATCGGAGATTGTGGAAACGATCGCAGGTCCCGAAGGGAATCTCATGGTGGTGGGCGATGATGCCCAGTCGATTTATTCATTCCGGGGTGCGAACTTTGGAAACATCATTGAGTTCCCGGACCGCTTTCCCCAGTGTCAAGTCTTCAAGCTTCAGACAAACTATCGGAGTACGCCAGAGGTTCTTCGTCTCGCGAACTCTTCGATTCGGAATAATACCCGTCAATTTGCCAAGGCTCTTGAGGCGGTTCTTCCCCAAGGCGAAAAGCCCGAAGTCGTTGCCTGCAATGACGCAGGGGAACAGTCCCGGTTTATTGCGCAACGGTTGATGGATCATCATGAAGGGGGGCTCCCTCTTTCTGAGATCGCGATTCTCTACCGGGCGCACTGGCACTCGATGGAATTGCAGATGGAATTGACTCGTTTGGGGATCCCTTTCCAGGTCCGCAGTGGCTTGCGTTTCTTTGAACAGGCTCACGTAAAGGATGTCTCGGCCTATCTCAAAATTATCAGTAACCCGAATGATGAACTTGCATGGAAACGGGTGCTAAAACTCTACCCTCGGGTGGGGAAGGCGACTGCAGAGAAAATCTGGCTTGTGGTACAGGATACGGAAGACCCTCTTTCCCATATGAATGAGTCCAGGATGGCGGACCGGATCCCTTCCGCCGGGAAAAAGGGGTGGAAAGAGATCGCAGGCTTACTTGGGGTGCTTCGTGGGGAAGAACTGCGAAAGGCACCGGGGGAGATGATCCGGGAAGTTCTTCTTTCCGGGTATGAAGGATATCTTACCACTCAATATACAAATGCCTCTGCACGGCTCGATGATTTGAAACGATTGGCGGATTACGCCGTCCGGTATGAAGATCTCGACCAACTTCTTTCCGAGTTGGCTCTTTCCAATACGGTTGCAGGACGGGAAGCGGTGGATGCCGGGGAGCATGAGGATTCGGTTATCTTGTCGACGGTGCACCAGGCGAAGGGGCTTGAATGGAGCGTTGTTTTTGTTCCCTGGCTCGTGGAAGGGAAAATTCCCGATGTTCGCTCGCTTCGTGAAGAAGGGGGGGAAGAGGAAGAGAGGCGCCTCTTTTATGTTGCCGCCACGAGAGCCAAGAAACATCTCACTCTTCTCTATCCGACCGTTGCCGATGAGCGAAATATGATGGGGGTTGTCCAAACTCCCTCTCGATTCCTGGAAGAATTAGATTCCGGGACCTATGAACAGGTCGGGATTTCCTACAGCGGATACTGATTCTCTACGGATACGTTTTTAGGGCAAATATGGCCCCCTTGATTCGTCTCCCTTCCTTCCGAAATTCTTCATTTTGATACTTTACGCAGAGCTTGAGGGCTTGCTCCAGTGTATCCATGGCTTCCTGTGTCAGGTCGAGTCGATCCGGGGTGAGGAGGTCGAGCATGGTTCTCGCCCGGAGACGAAGCAGGCGGACCTTTACCAGGTCGACATGTTTTCTCACTTCCTGGGAGTCAAAACGGTTGTGGGAAAGATACGCTTCTGTGATGGCCTCTTCCAGAAGTTCCATACGGATCTCTTCCTGTGTCGCCAGAGCTGCGAGAAGTCGGGCTCTTTCCGCGGAGACGAGGTGGAGAACTCCTGGATCCGAGAGGCTCTTGCGGTAGGTGTAGTCTTCAAATTTCTTCGCCGTAATGCGGATCTCTGTATCGGCCAGGGATCCAAGGCCAATTTCCAGGAGGGAGCGGATCAACTTCGACCGGGCTTCCATCTCCTCTTCGCCATCAAGGCTTTCATATCGAATCGCGAGAACAAACTCTTCGGCTGCAATTGTATGGAAGAAAGTCGCCTCTTGTTGGTCGGGTGATTTGGATGCGTATTGATGACAGGCGCGCCCTTCTTTCAGGTGCGGTCGAGTGCACCCAGAAAGAACAAGAAAGGAAAAGAAGAGGAGGGGTCCTGCGAATGTCCTCATGGCGTACTACTCCTGTCGGCCGGCGAGCGGAGGACCGGTTACTTCCACTTCCTTGAGGAGCTCTTCCAGGTTTCCATCCGTAACTCCCTGGCGTATCCGCCTCATGAGCTCCATATAATAGTATACATTATGGAGCGTGATCATGCGTAGTCCAATGATCTCATTCATGTGGAAACAGTGGCGGAGATAGGCCCGGCTGAATTGAGTGCAGCAGGGACAGCTACAGGAGGGGTCGAGGGGGGTCTCATCAAATTCGTGGATCTTGTTTCGTATTTTTACCATCCCTACGCTGGTAAACGCCCATCCGGTTCTTCCAAACCGGGTGGGAAGGATGCAGTCAAACATATCTACGCCACTCATGACCGCACGAACGATATCGACGGGTGTTCCGGCTCCCATTAAGTAACGGGGTTTCGATTCCGGTAACAGGGCGGCAGTAAGGTCGGTTACTTCATGAAGGATCGCGGCGGGTTCTCCCATGCTGAGCCCCCCGATACTGAATCCAGGAGGATCGTTCTCGGCCATTTGTTCGACGCATTGTTTCCGGAGATCCGAATAGATACTCCCCTGGACAATACCGAAGAGCCCTCTTCCGTCCTCCGGTTGCCGGGAACGATCCCACCAGGTTTTTGTCCGTTGGGCCGCCTTCTGTGCGTCGGACTTTTCACAAGGATAAGGGGAGGGTTCATCAAGAGGCATCCAGATATCCGATCCGAGACGCCTCTGGATTTCGAGAACCTTCTCCGGAGAAAAGAACACTTTCGCTCCATCGAGATGGGACCGGAACTCTACGCCTTCATCGGAAATCTTTCGCAGCTTTGCCAGACTGAATACCTGGTAGCCGCCGCTATCCGTCAAAATGGGACGGTCCCACGCCATGAATTTATGTAACCCTCCCAATTTTTCAATCGATTCATCCCCAGGGCGGAGGGAGAGGTGGTAGGTATTTCCGAGAATGATTTCTACTCCTGCCGCTCGCAGGTCATCAGGAGCGAGGGTTTTTACGGCCGCCTTGGTTCCCACTGGCATGAAGATCGGGGTGTTGTACGATCCATGAGGGGTCTCTACCGTCCCTGTCCGGGCCCGGGTTGTTGTGTCCCGGACATGGATTTCAAATTTCATGGAGGAGCTTACCTTTCCAAGGTTCGGCGAAGCAGGGGCAGAATAGCCCGCGCTGCCGGATTGTCGCTCATCCTTTCAATTTGGTCGAGGCTTTCTGGCCAGGCCACGAGGGCGATCGCTTTTCCGATCGGTTCGGCCAATTCTGGAACCCGGGAAATCTGACTGACAAGAAGGTTGGAACACTGCCTGCGGATCTCAACTCCGTTCTCTGCTCCCCGCGCATCCCATCCCCATTTGCTTCCGAGAAGCCCCAGGGCTGTGATGAGAGAGGGGTCAATTTCAGGATTTCCAAGGCGAGTTTGGATCGCCTGGAGCGCTTTCTCGGAAGGAATTCTACCGAGGGCGCGTGCACACGCCTTTTTCACTTCAAGAGGGGTCGTTCCATCCAGGAGATTCAGGAGAACGGGGAGGGCTTCCTCGCCGGCACACATCCCGAGTGAAACCGCCGCTTCCGATCTCCAGCGGGGATTCTCCTTCGGTTGCCGAGCGATCTCTTCCAGGAAGTATCGAGCTCTTCGATCCCCGGTCTGTCCCGCGGCCGCAAGAATTGCCTGTCGGAAGGCCATTTCTTCTTTTTCTCCTTTGTCTCCCTCTGAAAAGGGATATTCATCGAAAGTCCACCTCCATCGTTCCATAAGGAGGGGGATTCCCTTCTTTCCGATGTGCCTGAATTGTCGGAGACAGAGCGGGGTCGGTTTTCGGAAGGTTTCGTAGACCTCTGGAGTAAGTCCCCGAGGTCGATCCAGCATCTTGGTCAGTTCCGGTTCTTCTAGTCGGAGTCGAACGGCTTCTGCAGCAAGAGCCTCAACCCAGTTTTCCCGGGTCCATTGGTCCGGAGTAGAAGCTGCTCTTAAGGCAGGGAGGGATTGATTGTCGAAAGCATCGCGGAGTGTCAAAAACCGTTTTGCATCTCCCGGGGTTGTCTTTGAAAGATTTTCGATTTCCTCTTGTGCCTGGAGGGCTCCCGAGAAAATCAGTAGAGCAAATAAAATTCTAATCATTCCACCACTCCTCCGAAGGGGGGGTACGAATCGTATTGGTTCCACAATGAGCTTCTCCGAGGTTTTTATGGTACGCATTGAAGATGTCTGTAAAGGTGACTTTGATCGGTTGAGAAGGGGTGCCAAACACTTGGAGAACCGATTTTTTCGCATCGGCCCAAGCATCGGTCGGGTTATGGGGCCCCTCCGGGTCAGGGATCACAAGTTGAATCGCTCCACTCGCATCCGGAAGAACCAGCATGTTTGCGACCCCTGGATTATAGGCGGCCGCCTCTTCCGACCCGACATCCTCGAAGAGAACCGGGACATCGATAATTTCCGCGTCGGTTAGTCCAAGTGCGGTTTTATAAAGGGATCGGATCTGATCCATTCTCTGTTGGGCTTCCTGGTTATAGGTCATCAGGCTTGAGTCGGCGAGGATCTGGTCGACGGTCGTTTCCCACGATCCACGGTTTTCAAATACCGGGAGGCTTCCTCCTCCTGAGGTCTGTACATCTTGAAGGATCTCTTTTGCGAATGAGGGAGAGGCGAGGGCGATAATCCATCCTTTCGGGGAGGAAGGGGCTTTCACAAAAGAGGTGTGTTCGTCCACATGTCCCACAGCAAGCCATTCTGTTGATACTTCCAAGTAAGGTCCTTGGACGCCTGAAGCGTCAAAGAATTCCCGGTACGCTTGATCCATATGGCGGTTTTGCCAGTTGCTGCCTCCAATTGTGTAAGAAGATCCTCCTCCTACAACGATTCGCCCCCAGGGGTATCCGGTGTAAGGGGGGACCACCTCCAGGTTTCCCCCGTAGTTTATGGAATAGCTATTCGAACCAAACTCGAAATGAAAGTCTTGATCCACACCAAAAAGGTACTCTTCCCCCCAATTATCGATTTGGCGGTTGCGGGCGCATTGAAGGACGGAGTCGACTCTTCGTCTCTGACCGGAGTTGGAGGGAAGGAGGACAAATCCCCTTTCGGAAGAATCCTGGATCCATCGGTCGTTCTGATAGGAACTTCCGGGAACCGCGTAATAAAGAAACCCGCCTTCCACCGCGACCGTTTGTAGATCATTTCGGAACTCAGAATTAGACGAGCCGATATCGACGACATGTACGGTCTCCACGTTCATCAGATTGTGGATCAGAATGAGGGGGGCGAGGCGAAGTCGTACGGTGTCCGCTCCCAGGAGGGTTCCCCCATTCTCTCTGATTTCGAGTGTCAATCCGATGTCTCCGCTCCAGGTCGGGTTTTGTCGGCTTATTCCTTCGATTCCAAGTTCGATTTCTCCGTTTATGATGTCCGTCACGGGGAGGGAAAAAGAGGAGCCTGTGACATAGACCATGTTCCAGGAAGTCCCCGTTTTCTGGAATATCCGAACATTTCCTTGAGCGGAAGCGGGGGAGATCTCGATCGTTACGGTTGCATCGCCTGGAGCCGATTCGTATTTCCGAAGGAGAATCCGGGCGAGGTCCTTCTCATCTTCACTTCCGATGACGGTCGATCCCCCGTTGTCTGCGGCTCCATCATTATTATCGTCATCGATATTCAGATAAAAGACCGCCCCTCCATTTGTGGACCAGACCGCTTCCCAGGTATCGTCTTCGGCACTGTTTTCGATGATCCCGTCTCGATCCGTATCTACATCAAGATCGACCTCTGCTTGTGGAGGAAGGACCGGAGGTGCTGGATTGGGGGTTGGCGTAGAAGAACTTGAGCCTCCTCCTCCGAGTCCACACCCAAGGGTGGTCAGCAAAATAGATCCGATGATGATAAGGTGAAATTGTCTCAATCCTGCCTCCGGAAGCCCATATGGGCCGTAATAGTAATCCACCCCCTGGGTCGATCTCCAGTTAAAAAAGGGTATCTTGTGGAATATCCGGTTTTTGAGCCCTGTCTGTGCGTATTACTAGATATACGTCTGAAGAGGGAAATAATTGTAAAACGTGTACAGAAAATGTATCCGATTTTCATGATCCTCTTATAATCGGAACAAAATTATGTAAAGGCAGGTAAGGATGCGCGCGCTCGTTCGCCCCCCGACGGAATCATATGCGGACTGTATCCGTCTAGACCCCGCCCAGGGGATTGATGTGGGGAAGGCTCTTCAACAACACAAGGAGTATTGTCGAACTCTTCGGGAATGTGGAGTTGAGGTGATCACTCTCCCTCCAGAGCCGGAGCTTCCCGACGCTTGCTTTGTAGAGGATACCGCGTTATTGGTCGGGAAAGTGGCGGTCATCTGCCGTCCTGGGGCGGCGCCTCGGCGGAGAGAAACCTCTGCGGTTATGGAATATTTTGCACAGACACACCACCTCCGTTGGATTGACCGGGGTTTCCTGGATGGGGGAGATCTCCTCTACCAGGATAATATGGTTTATGTGGGGCTTTCCGGTCGGTCAGATGCCCTTGGGGCATCGAAGTTAGAGCGGATTCTGGAGCCATTAAATGTCGGGGTTAAGACCGTACCGGTCGTTCGATTTGTTCATCTGAAATCAACCGCCTCTCCTCTGGGGAAGTCCCGGGTTCTTCAGTACCGGGGAGCATACCTCTTTGGGACTTTCGGGGGCGCCGAAATCATTGAAGTGGATGAGGTCGAGGGCGCAAACGTACTTGTGGTGAAGGATCAAGCGATTGTTCATGCCGGGGCAAAGCAAACCCGTATGATCATGGAAGAATCAGGGTGGAAGGTTCATCCCGTAGATCTGAGTGAATTCTTTGCCGGGGACGGTGGTCCAACCTGTCTTTCCCTTCTGATTCATTAGGTCGGTTATCCAAGAATAAACTGGAGTCCGAGAAGAAAGTGGTGGTCTACTTTCTCTTTTCCGGCTGATGGATCAGAGTCATACGCACTGATCGCAGAGAAACTCATACCCCAGCCTTTCCCCAGTTCCCAGGAAACAGAGGCTTCATTTCGAATCTTTATATTGCTTTCTTGGAGACTCGGATAAAGGGTCAGACTTTCTTCTACAGACACTTTTTTGAAAGGCTTCCATTTGATGTTGGCTTTTATTCGTGTGGTAATGTATTCCTCGTCAGTTCCGGTTGTCTCCTCTTCAAAGAGGTATGCGAGACCTCCCTCTATGGAAAAGATCAGGTCCTCTTCTGATATGGGTTTGAATCCAGCCCCGACACCAGTTATCGAGCGATAGTCAATGCTTCGAAAGTAATCGGACAGGTATTCGGAGGATACGTAGAGATAGGTAGATCGAAAGGTGGAATCAGACTGTTCCTGTTCAATTTCATCATAAATGAAGTAATCGTATTCGAGCGAAAGAAAAAGATTTCGCTTCGTCATGTCATGATCCTTTTCCCCAAAATTCCATCGGAATTGAAAGGTCAGGGCATCCTGGGCGGAGGTTCTTCCTGCATCGAGTCTCAAACCAACGGAGGTCTGGTCTGTATTTCCTGTCTGTAGATCGGCCCCGAGATCCACCTTTGCATAATAACGAGGGCCGAGAGGCGGATTGATGGCGCGGATATTTGACCATGCAAGGACAGACGCTTCTTCAGGAGTTCCCGTAAGAACGCGCACTTGTCCTTCTTTGCCGGAGGAGAGTGTTCCATATAAGAGTTCCCCTGACTTCTTCTGGATCCAGACCGGCGTAGAGGTTTCAATCTTCCGGACTTTTTTCATATCGAGGTTGATCTCTTTGGAGTAGGGAGTTTCCAGCTGCAGTTTTCCGGCTTTGGCCTTAATCACCTTTCCACTGACAACGTCTCCATTTTCCAGGGTAATCCGGTCTGTCTTATCCTGTAGGGGGCAAAAAGTGAGAAGAAGGGTTGCAATCAATATCATCAATAAAATCTCCTGTTGAAGGCTCGTATCATAATTTCTGAGGTGGTTCCCTGGCTATAAAATCCCCATTTTTTCGGCACACTCCGGTAAATATGGGTTACAGGGGAATGAACATTCACCTGCTTAGGAGACAAGAGATGGTGGTACGACGGAGTGTTGCGTTTTTTCCTGGGTTGGCGATTTTAATGGGAGTTCTTATCGGTTGTGGTGGGGGGGGAGGAGAGGTTTCGGTCGATGTGACGGAAGTCTCCACGGGGGCCCCTATGGAGAATCTCCTGAAGGGGATGAGCGTTGCGGTTGATGCGAAGGCGAATCGTTGCTTTGTTTCCGGAATTATGACCGATACGGTCGGGGTGGTTGATCTTGAAACCGCTACTCTCCTCGATGTTTTTTCGATAGACGAGAATGTGCCGGCAACGAAAAAGATGGAGTATGACCCGGGGAACGGGAAATTGTGGCTCGCATCGGGGAAGGGGGATGGCCTTTGGATTGTCGACCCCGATTCCCGGGAGACTCTCCTTAGTATGGATATTTCTGGCGACACCGCCGCAAATGCGAACAGTTATCCGACAAAATCGATCGCGTTAGATCCGAAACGGGAAAGGCTTTTCATGGCGAGAAGTGACGGGGTCGCTGGTGGTCGGGTGGTCATTTATGACTCTTCTTTACAGAAGATGGGTGAAATTCTTGAGGGGAAGAGTGCCCATACTATCCAATGGGATTCCGATCGGGATGCACTTGTCGTTCTCACCGCTCCCAAAAATGCCCAGGGAGAAATATTGGTTGTTTGGAAGGGGGATGATTCTCAGATGGATTCTTTTCCCGCCCCTTATGAGGGGGGGGCGGCCCCCTCCCAGATTGCGGTCGAACCAGGAGGGTCCTTTTATGTAGGGGGACAGAATCTCTGGAAGGTGGATGAGGCTGGGGAAGTGGAATGGAAGAGCGTTCTTCCCTCTACCGCCAGCGCCATGGAAGTTTCAGACGGGGAAGTCGGCGTTCTATATCAGCATGGACTTCTCAGTGAGGAGGACCGTTTTGTTTCCCGTTTTGAAACCTACGCGATTGATACAGGAACGTTTTTGGTGCGCAGAAAAGTCCGTTTCGAAGCGAGTCGGATGGCTGTGAATCGTACGACGGGAGAGTTTGTTGTCGGAAATGGGGGGGATTCGAGTATTTCGATTCTCCCCGTTGGAGAAGAGGTGGCTACGACGGTACGTGTGGGC
>PVBE012266185.1_pt1 | contig 17360 bp, 12 predicted proteins | sample 1631181 | NCBI WGS metagenome assembly PVBE01 (sample SAMN08397723, study PRJNA350692) | Marine metagenome, whole genome shotgun sequencing project. | isolation source: water | place: Pacific Ocean | collected 2012-04 | reverse complement strand
GGCATTGTCTCCAGTGAGCATCACCACGTCCAGGCCCATTCCACGCAGCTTGGCCAGCCCCTTAGATGCCTCTGGTTTCACCGTGTCGGCCACGGCAATCAAACCCAGCGCTTTTTGGTCAGCAGCCAGGAACATGGCAGTCTTGCCATCCATTGCCAGCGCCGAGGCCTGCTCCACCAGCCCATCCATAGCAATCCCCGACTCTTGCATCAATGCCAGGTTGCCAAATAGGACTGCCTGCCCATCCACTTGAGCCGATATACCCCTGCCTGGAATGGCCCGAAAATCGGACGCCGCCCCCAGTTCCAGCCCCCGGGATTGTGCTTCGAAGACTATGGCCTCACCCAAGGGATGCTCCGAACCACGCTCGGCAGATGCCGCCAGCAAAAGCAGTGTGTCTTCGGTCGCACCAGAAGCCACCAGGTCGGTCACAACCGGCTTTCCGGTGGTGAGAGTGCCCGTCTTGTCCAAGACCACAGTATCGACCTTGTGGGCGATCTCCAGGGCCTGTGCCTGCTTGACCAGCACTCCTTTCTCGGCCCCCATGCCGGTGCCGACGATGATGGCCGTGGGTGTGGCCAGACCAAGGGCACAGGGACAGGCAATGATCAGCACCGAGACTAAGACCAACGTGGAGAAGGTCAGGGCGGGCGCGGGGCCCAACAGCATCCAGAAGGCGAATGCCGCCAGAGAGGTGATTATCACGGCCGGCACAAAGTAGGACGCCACCTGGTCGGCCATCCGCTGGATGGGTGCCTTTGAACCCTGGGCCTCCTCCACAAGATGGATTATCTGGGCCAGGACGGTCTCGCTACCCACCTGTGTTGCCTCGAAATACAACGCGCCGTTGGAGTTTAACGTCGCGCCGAAGACCCTCTCGCCGGGCACTTTCTCAACTGGCATACTCTCGCCGGTGAGCATAGATTCGTCCACCGCGGAATAACCGTCTGTTACCAGGCCGTCCACAGGTATCTTCTCGCCGGGACGCACCAACACGGTATCGCCGATCATGACCTGGTCAACGGGGATGTCCACTTCTTGGCCGCCGCGCACGACCCGGGCCGATGTTGGCCTCAGTCCAATGAGCCTTCGGATGGCCTCGGAAGTACGCCCCCTCGCTCCGGCTTCCAGGAATCGCCCCAACAGGATCAGGGCCACGATGATGGCTGCCGTGTCGAAGTAGACCTTGGCTTCGATTCCGTTGTCGGCCAGCACCCCTGGAGAGAAGGCATCGAGCAGGACAACTGCCACGCTGTAGGCGTAGGCGACGCTCGTACCCAGGGCAATCAGCGTGTGCATGTTGGAGGTGCCGTAGCGCAAGGCGCTCAGACCGGAGGAGTAGAAGTTGGAGCCAGCCCAGAATTGCACCGGCGTAGCTAAGGCCCATAACAAGAACGGATAATATCCTTGGCCCATAAATGTTGAGACCCAGGGAAAGACATCAAACGTGCCTAAAAAGAGCAGGATTGCGCCAGAGCCGGCCAGGATCAGCCGGTTGCGCAGCTCACGAATCTCTTTGACCTTGGAGAGGCGCTCAAGCTCCCTTTCAAGATCACCCGAGTCGTTGAAACCCTCGACACGGTAGCCAGCGCCTTCAACCGCTGATTGGAGGTCGGAAAGCTCGGCGATGCCAGGGACGAATTCCACCGAAGCCCTTTCCACTCCCAAGTTCACATTGGCTTCAGACACCCCGGGTACTTCGTGGAGGGCGTTCTCGATGTGCATCACGCAGGCAGCGCAGGTCATGCCGCCGATGTTCAATGACGCCGACTGGGTGCCCAGCTTGTAGCCGGCTCCGGAAACGGCGTCCTGAATCACCTGGAATTCCACTTCTGTGGAATCAAACTCCACGGAAGCTTTTTCGGTGCCCAGGTTGACCGTGGCCTCGAGCACGCCAGGAACGTCGTGGAGGGCGTTTTCAACGTGCCCCACGCAGGCGGCACAGGTCATGCCCTCCACCGGTAGGTTCAGTTTCTTGATGTTCTTATCTGTCGGTGCCATATCGTTTTCCGATTAGTCCGCTGCCCAACCCTTTGATGCTTGTATTTCAGCGGAGATTTACTACCACTCTACCTAGGCGCCGTCGGCAAATATCAGATTCCCATTAGAGGCGCTCTGGCGGATCTTCTTCAGGTCGGCGTATTCCGGCGAGTTGTACCATTCCTTGGCCCTTTGGATGCTCTCAAATTCCAGCACCACCAGGCGTTTGGGGGTCCAACCACCCTCTAGGACTTTGCCGGAAACCCCGCGGACCAGATACTTGCCACCGAATGCTGCCACTGTCCCTGGAACACCCGCCGCGTATTGTGAGTAGGTGTCCAGATCTGTCACTTCAATGTCGCCGACGATATAACCCGCCTTGCCGCTTTCGCTACCCTGGGAGTGGGGCTCTACTCCCTCAGCCACCAGCAGCGTACCGGTGGACGCGCTCTGCCGGAGCTTGGTGAGTTCTTTGTATTCGTCCGAGTAATACCAGGACTTCACAGTCTCGACATCTTTGTACTCTGCCAGAACAAAGCGTCTTGGGTTCCAGTCGCCCTCGCAGGGTTCACACTTATCCGGGCCACGCACCAAGTACCTACCACCGTAGGCCCCACTGCTTGCGGGCACCCTTCCTGCATATTCGGCAAAGGTCTCCGGGTTCGTAACATTGATGTCGCCAATCACATATGCGGACATTATTCTTCTCTACTATTTGTTGGACAGGATATAGAGGTCTTTGAGTTCGTCGACGATCTCTTCGGCGCGTCCGGTCTGGATTCCTTCCACCACGCACGATTTGAGATGACCTTCCAGAAGAAGGCTTTCCATTTTCTCGATGGCCCGCCGGACGGCGTAGGTCTGTTTCAATACATCGACGCAGTATTTATCTTCTTCCAGCATCTTTCTGATACCGGCAAGGTGACCTTCAATATAACTCAGCCGCTTGAGCGCGTCCCCTTTCACTTCAGGAAACATGGAATCCCTCCAACCCTTACCCCCGGGGGGTGGGTTTACACTCTTATGTTACTCCTGCCCCATGGACTGGTCAATTGAGGAGATGGCTCTAAACCACGTACCCGTTGCGGCGGTCCCAGTCCTCTGATTCCTGGCTCCTTTCGGACGGGTTGCCGTAGCCGCCGCCACCGGATGATAGACAGTAGACGTGGTCGCCCGGTTGAACCAAGACCTCTGTTTCCTTGGAACCCAGGATTCTCTCGGAGCTGTCATTGAGAATTCTATAGTCGTGGGGTAGGCCGTCTTCACCGTTGAACAGTCCAAACGGTGGAACCACTATCCCGTCACCCGCGGTGTTCAAGTAGGCCGGGCCCTCGCCCTGATAAATCAGGTCACAGATGCCGCCCAGGCCGCCGCGCCAGGCCCCCCTGCCGCCCGAATTTGGACGCAGTTCGTGCCTGCGGATAAAGAACGGGAACCGCTCTTCTGTGACCTCGATGCTGGGACTCCGGATGCCGCCTGCCACGTTGACCTCGCCCACTTTGGGCCAGCCGTCATAGCCATAGGCCGCGCCGCCGCCGCCGCGGGCCAGGAAGAAGTGCCAGATGAATTGCCTGCCGGTGCGCGGGTCCTTCCCGGTGATGGCGTAGCGCAGACGCCTGGAGAATCCGGCGTTCACCGATTGTGGTACCGCCTGGGCCAGGGCTTTGAACACCGCCTCCACGATCTCCTCGGCACAGTGGTTGGTGCTCATACACACCGGAGCCGGTGGATTGGCATTAACGATCAGCCCCTTGGGGGCGATTATCTCCACCGGTCTCATGGAACCTTCGTTTTTGGCCACGTTGGCTGGGGCCACGTACATGATGGCAGCATGGCCAGGGATCGAGTGTTGGCGTATGCGCTATTGATGAACCCGGTCACCTGGGTGCTGGACTCGGCAAGGTCTATGGACATGGAATCACCGGCAATGGTCACCTTGGCCCTGATCGGTATCAGCTTGTTGTCAAAGCCATCATCGTCGACCAACGACTCACCATGGTAAACACCGTCGGGCCATTCTGATATGAACTGCCGGACCTGACGTTCGGTGGCACCGAGTATCTCTTCCACAGCCGCCAGCAGTCTTTCTGAACCGTAGCTTTCCAGCAGATTGCCGATCCGTTGGGCGGCGATCATCACCGAACCGATCTGGGCGTTCAGGTCTCCCAAGAAATTCTCGGGCTGTCTCACGTTGGCCGAGAGCATTTGCAAAACATCTTCCCGGGGCGCTCCCTGGTCGTACAGTTTCAGGGGAGGGATACGTATCCCTTCCTGGAAAATCTCGTTGGCGCGGGGGTTATAGCCGCCGTGGGTCCCGCCGCCAACATCGCTGTGGTGGGCCCTATTCACCGCATAGAACAACAGTCGCCCTTGATAGAACACGGGTCTGATGATGGTGATATCCGGCAGGTGGCTGCCGCCGAAATAGGGATCATTCAGGATGAATAGGTCACCTTCGGAGATGGAATCACCGAAATAGTCCCGCACCGCCGCTCCCGCCACGGGCAATGCGCTGACGTGTACCGGTATTCCCTCGCCCTGGGCCGCCAACTGGCAGTCGCCATCCAAGATCGCCGTTGAGAAATCACGACTGGAATTCAGTATCTGCGACATGGCTGTCCGCAGCATCACCTCGGTCATCTCCAGGGCGATGGACTCCAATCGATGCTCCACCACTGCCAGCGTCACCGGATCAGGCCGATCTGCAGACATAGTCTGGCTGGTCTCAGTATTGGATGATTCGAGGGAGACCTGTAGTTCAATGCCGCCGTAGGGGTCGATGGTCGCCGAGTCCCCAGGCTCGACTAACACGGTGGTGAAGTTGGATTCCAATACCGCCGGGCCGTTCACCGTGCTGCCTGGCGAGAGGTCTGCAATCTCATAGATTGGCGCATCGACCCAACTGCCAAAGTAGATACTGCGCCGCCCTTTTTCTTTGGGCTGTGCCGCGTTGGCACCCTCCAATGGCGGTGGGTTCAGCTTGGGCAGCCGACCGACCACGCTAACACGGAGGGTCACCAGGCGTATCTCCTGCTCAGACTGACTGTAGGAATACAGTTCCTGGTAGCGCTGATGGAAGTTGGCCGCCCATTGGGAGATTAGCGCCTGCTCGTCCTGGGCCAGATCGGGGATTGCTACGTTCACCTCGTAGATCTGATCCAAGTAGCGCATGTCAGCAGTGACCGTCACCTCTATGTTGGACTCGAGCACGCCCTGGGCGAGGAGTTTATCCTGTCCTTCAGATTCCATTCCCGCAACCAAACTTCTTATGGAGCCGAGGTCCATGCCAAGTAATGCCGCCGGATGCGAGCGGGAATAGTCGTATTTCAGGTCGGTGGCAAGCATCCCGTGAGCCGACAGCACCGCAGCCGCAGCGGGGATGATGACTTTACCTACCTGAAGCTGTTTGGCCACTTTACCGGCATGGAGTCCCGCAGCGCCGCCAAAGGCCATTATCGCAAACCGGCGCGGGTCAACGCCGCGCTGTACCGACATCAACCGTATTCCCTCTGCGATGGACGTAGATACCACCTCAGAGATGCCCTCAGCAGCCTCAATCATGGAGAGATTTACAGGCTCCGCCACATGGGCCAGGATGGCCTTCTCCGCCAGGCTGGCATCCAACTTCGCCGCGCCGCCCAGGAAGTTGCCTGCGTCCAGGTAGCCCAGAGCCAGGTTGGCGTCGGTGACTGTCGGCCGGTCGCCGCCTTTGTCATAGGCAGCCGGGCCAGGCGTGGCTCCGGCGCTCTCCGGGCCGACGTGCATGATGCCGCCGGGGCCGACCGACGCGATGCTGCCACCGCCAGCACCCATGGTGTGGATATCGATCATTGGAACCGATATCTTCCACCCAGCCTCAAATTTCTCGGTGCTCAGATAGGGTTCACCGTTCTCGATCAACGAGATGTCTGTGCTGGTCCCTCCCATGTCAAAGGCGATGAGATCGGATGCGCCCACCAATCCACCGTAAGCGGCAGCCCCGGCAACACCTCCGGCAGGCCCAGACAAGATGGACCGAACCGCCAGACGGCGCGAGTCCTCGATGGGAGCGACTCCGCCATTGGACTGCATGATTAGGAAATCCCCGGCCTGCTGGAATGATGTCAGGCGGTTTTGCAGGTTCTCGAGATAGCGGCCCAACACCGGCCCCACGTAGGAATTGATGACTGTGGTGCTGAGGCGGTCAAATTCTTTTATCTGCGGGATGACCTGGGAAGATAAAGATGTGTACATCCCGGGGAACTTGGACCGGATTATCGCTCCAACCCGGTCTTCGTGCTCGGGGTTCAGGTATGAGAACAAGAAACAGACTGCCAGCGCCTCCACACCCTCGTCTTTGAGGTTGTCCAAGGCGGCGTTCAACGCATCTTCATCAAGGGAATCCTTGACGCTGCCGTCTGCCAGTACGCGCTCCGGAACGTCGGCTCTGAGGTACCTGGGCACCAGGGGTTCCACTGGTGTCATGCGCAGGTTGTATCGGTCTTCTTTCAGGCCTTCCCGCATCTCCAACAGGTCCCTGAAACCATCGGTGGTGAGTAGACCGACCTTGGCCCCTTTTCGTTCCACCAGGGTGTTGGTCGCCACCGTACTGCCGTGGATGATCATGTCAGCCGACGCCAAAAAGTTTTCCAAAGAAAGGCCATGGGCTGTGGCGGCATCGTTTAGCCCCACCATCAGCCCCTCTGACGGGTCATTGGGCGTCGATGCAGTCTTGAAATAACGGGGAGGCTGGCCTTCTTGGGCCACCACAAAGTCGGTGAACGTACCACCAACGTCTATTCCGATCACATACACGGTCAGACACGCTTCCAAAAAATTTCAGGTTCTACTTGGCGATTCACCAGCAGCTAGTCTCCGGCTGCCGCAATGTTAAGCCAGGTATTTGGACTGCCTTGCAAAGTAACTTCTCTAATCCCCTGGGTGCGGCCCACGAATCCCTGGTCGGCTAAGAAAGTTGTAACAGCTCGGCCCAGAGACCCACCCAGGTGATGCCCGGGCTCGGTCCAGTCCAGGCACCCAAAGGCAAAATTCCCAGTGGATTTAGCCGCCTCAGCCACCGGCACACCCAACCTCTCCATTGCCTGTAGGCCTTTGGGAGTCAATGTATAGCCCACCCGGTTTCCAGGGGCCGGAGCCAGAGTTTCTTCAAGCCATTTCAAACCTAACATCTCGTCCATCAGGGCCATGCCAGCAACTCCGGCCAGGTGTCCGTAGCAGGTACGCGCCTGCCTAAGGGGAGTATCTCGCTTAACTTCCCGTTTGGATTGGGGGCTGAACTTGGGCCTTACTCTGATTGGTTTTTGGTTGTGAGCCATGTTTGACCTCCAATTTGGCTGCCGAGGTTGCTGTATAAGCAAATGGCGGGGCCGACGTTTCCGCTGGCCCCGCCATTGTCGTTCTGGTTTTAGTCAGAGAGGAACTCCCTCAGCCACCGCCGATGGCGGGGAGAAAGTGCACCTCGCTGTTTTCCTGCACCTTGTCCAACATACCCAGCAGGCTCACCTCTCCGTCGATGATCACCGCGAGTCCCGGAATCAGGTCTTCTTGCATATCGTCGCAGAGGAATTCCCTGATACCCGGATGGAGCGCCTCGAGGTTATTGATCAACCGGCGGACGGTGGTGCCTTCCACCTGGACCTGTTGCTTGCCGCCAGTCAATTGCTGCAGCTTTGGCGGTATCCAGACCTCCGCCATTGCTTGTTACTTACCCTCTTTGGCCCAGAGAGCCTCCAGTATCTTGTCTGGAGACATGGGCAGGTCATTCATCCTGATGCCTATGGCATCGTAGATGGCGTTGGATATGGCAGCCATGGGAGGCACTATCGGAACCTCACCAACTCCCCGAACACCGTACGGGTGACTCGGGTTGGCGACCTCGACGATGATTGTGTCGATCATCGGCAGATCCAACGTCGTGGGCATGCGGTAGTCCAGGAAGCTGCTGTTCTCCAGAGCGCCATCATCGTTGTAGATGTAGGCCTCATTGAGAGCCCAGCCGATTCCCTGCACTGCGCCACCTTGAATCTGGCCTTCCACATAGGCGGGGTGGATGGCTTTTCCGGCGTCCTGGGCGGCGGTGTAACGAAGGATCTCCACCTTCCCTGTTTCCGGATCAACTTCAACGTCGACCAGGTGGACGCCGATGGACGGGCCAGGACCGGGAGGATTGACGCCTGCGGAGCCGACGATCGGGCCGCCAGTGGGAATCATCCGCGCGGCGATCTGCTTGAAATTCAACTTTAGTTCCGGGTCTGAGATGTGCTGAAGCACCGCTTCTTTGTACTCGACATCGGTATCGGGTATCTCCCAGATCTTGGCGGCGCGTTCAATCATCTGCTGTTTCACGCTCTGGGCGGCGGTGTAACAAGCCCAACCAGTCTTGAAGGTTGCGCTGCTGCCGCCGGTATTGGAGGTGAAACCGATGGAGTCGGTATCGCCGACCTGGGGTTTGATATCGGTGACGGGCAGACCCAACACTTCAGCCACGTGCATAGCCATGGCCGCCCGGCTGCCGCCGATGTCCGGCGAGCCCTCGGTCAAACTGACGGTCCCATCTGAGTTGACCACCAGGACTGCCGAAGAGGGGCCGGAGTTGTTGGCCCACCATCCGGTGGCCATCCCGCGCCCTCTCAGTTTGCCTTCCAGCTTGGTGTTGTAATGCTGGTGGTCTTTGACTGCCTGCAAAGTCTCGGTATAACCGACAAATGGTGTCATGGGGCCGGTTACCCGGCGCACACCCTCCGAGGCGATGTTCATCAAGCGGAAGTCCAAGGCGTCGATGCCCAGCTTTTCCGCTAGCTCGTCCATGGCGGTCTCCATGGCAAATGCCGACGCCGGAGCGCCTGGAGCGCGGTAGGCTGCGGCTTTGGGCCGGTTAACCACCACGTCGATGGCCTTGAGATGGCCGTTTGGAATGTCGTATTGACCCATCATGCACTGGATACCAGCGCCGACGGGAGAGCCAGGGAATGCACCTGCTTCATAGACCAATTCGGCTTCGGCGGCAATCAGCTTGCCCTCTTTGGTCGCGCCCAGTTTGACCTTGATCTGAGTTCCCGACGTGGGGCCGGTGGACTCGAAGACCTCACGGCGATTCAGTTGAATCTTTACCGGGCGGCCAGCCTTGCGGGAAAGCAGCGCGGCAACGGGCTCCACGTAGGTGATGCCCTTGGCGCCAAATCCGCCGCCGATCTCCATGGGAACAGCTTTGACCTGGCCCACCGGTATGCCCAGGAACCGGGCGGTGTGGTCACGGACGGTGAACTGACCCTGGCTGCTGGAGAAGATGGTCAATTTGCCATCTGCTTGCCACTGGGCCACGCCCGCTTGCGGCTCGATATACCCCTGGTGAACCGCCTGGGTCGTGGTTGTCTTTTCAACGATGAAATCAGCATCTTTGAAACCCTGTTCGACGTCTCCCAGGTTGAATTCGAACTCGTTGGCGACGTTGGTGCGCATGCTGTCGGCGTCATCATCCAGCAGTCCGCCGGGCCTCAAGGCGGGACTGGAGACGGATGCCAGCCGTTCGTGCAAGATTGGAGCGTCAGGCTTCATGCCTTCTTCGGCGGTCAATACGGGCTTTAATACCTCGTAATCCACCTTGATCAGGTTCATTGCCTCTTCGGCGACGTGGATGCTGGTTGCAGCCACGGCGGCGATGGCGTGCCCCTTATATAGGGCCTTGCCTCTGGCGAGCACGTTCATACTCAGGAAACCCAGGTTATGGATGGAGCCTTCGGCGAGATCGACCAACTTCATGGATGTCTCTGGCCAGTCTGCGGAAGTGACCACCGCGTAGACGCCCGGGTGGGCCTCCGCCGCGCTGGTGTCCACCGATTTGATGACTGCGTGGGCGTGAGGGCTGCGAAGTATCTTTCCGTAGAGCATCCCGGGCAGAATGGTGTCTGCTCCGTATTTGGCGCGACCGGTTACTTTGTCAGCGCCATCATGACGGATCGGAGAGGATCCGACTGTGTCAAATTCTTCATTGGAGAGGACCGTATTGGGCTTGTACTCAAGCATTCTCTCGCTCCTAGCTGTTAGCTCTTAAAAATTCGTGATGGATTTAGGCGTCCGTAGGCACGGATTGTCTAGTTGATAGACATAGGAAATAAGCCTTAGGGTATATTATCACAATCCCAGGTGCGGGCCCACGCCTGGATTACCCGCAAATCAGCCTGACAGGCGCACCCTGTCCCTGACGCCAAGGCCAGACTGCTAAAGATTATGACAATTGAATTTACTGACCCTTTTTGGGTACTGTACTGCCCTGTATCAGTTGAGATATACTGCCACAGCGATTTATGCACGGCTGGGGACAACCTGCAGACTCCCCATCTGAAAAACGGTACCGGAGTGGATATTTAGGATGCGCTTTCCTCGATTACGCGCCCAACGGGCATTTGTTGTTCTCTTCCTGATTGGCATAATTTTGATGGCCACCACAGCCAGCCACGGGTGTACGGTCAGCGGCTCCTAGCCAACCGACTCTAGCCTTCTTGAAGGTACCGCATAGTCTTTTCCAAGACGCCGGTACCTTTGTTCAGTTTTAACTTCTCTGTTGATTCTTCCCCGTCAACCCAGGACCCTGGGATCAACCAGAACTTGGCATCTCATCTAATCGATGAATTGATCTTCGTCCTAAGCGAATTTCGTCAAACTGACGTATCAAAATAAGGAGGCAGTCATGCCGGATCAAGAATCCAACGCAGACCTGAATGTTCTATCTGAAGACCCTCTTTGCGCGGGTGTATTCCTGCCAAACCTAGACGTACCCATCTCCCCCACTGAAGGCCACTTCATCCGCAGCCACTTCTCAGCTCCCCAGATCAATTCCTCAGATTGGTCACTCCCCGTCACCGGCGAGATCAACAACGCCCTGAATCTCTCTTACGACGACCTGCTAAAGATGCCCAGTCACGAAGTCGTCAGTCTCATGGAATGCGCCGGCAATAGCCGCTCAACCATGCAGCCCCCAGCAGAGGGTGTTCAATGGGACAACGGTGCAGTTAGCGTCTCCCGCTGGAAGGGAGTCTCGGTAAGAACCGTTCTGGAGCAGGCTGGCCTCAAGCCTTCGGCCACCGATGTCTTGTTTGAAGGCATCGACTCCGGCACAGAACCCCACTCAGGCGGAAAACTGAACTATGCCATGAGTGTGCCCATGGAAAAACTGCTGAATGAAGACACCCTTCTAGCCTATGAGATGAACGGAGAGACCCTACCCAAGGACCACGGCTTCCCCATCAGATTGCTGGTCCCAGGTTGGTACGGCATGGCCTCCGTGAAATGGCTGGACAAGATCACAGTCTTGGACCACCCCAACGGCGGGTTCCACGAGATGGACTACCGCATCTACCCCGCCACTGACGGCAAGAATGACGCCGAAGTACAGCGCGTTACCTCGCTTAAGGTGAAATCCCTGATCAGCACACCCGCCAAGGGTTCTGTCCTTGCCCCAGGCTCCTACACCATCAAGGGAGTGGCCTGGTCCGGTGACGGCCACATCACCGAGGTGGAAGTCAGCACCGACGACGACCGGTCCTGGCTTGAGGCCAAGCTGGAAGCGCCCCAGGGCAATTACTCCTGGCAGCACTTCGAGATCGACTGGGAGGCCAACAACCTCGGCCATTCTCTGCTCCGTTGCCGGGCCACCGACAGCGCGGGCAACGTCCAGCCGATGTTCGCCACCTGGAACTTCCGGGGTTACCAGGTCAATTCCATCCACTCGGTCCCCATCACAGTCCGCAAGTCTTAACAGACGATGTGACCATTGATCGATGGTCACGCTGCATAAGATGTTTACCGCCGGAGGCATGATGCCTCCGGCGGTTTATAATATTTGGGAACGCTAGAAACAATTGCAGGTGAGTTGAGATGTTTGTCGAGACAGTGCGAATCGAGAGTCTGGCCAACAACAGCTATGTGGTCGGCTCCGAGCAATCCGGACGGTGCATCGTCATCGACCCGGCTCGGGACGTGGACCAGTACGTTCAGATCGCCGCCAACCACGGCACGCGGATCGCCTACACCTTCGAAACCCACGTCCACAACGACTTTGTCTCAGGCGCCAGGGAACTGGCGGAGCAGACCGGCTGTCAGGTGGGTGCCAGTGCCTCCGGTGGGCTGCTGTTTCCTTCGATTCGCCTTCAGGAAGATGACGAGTTTGACCTGGGCGAGTTCAAGATCAAGATAGTCCACACCCCGGGCCACACCCCGGAGAGCGTGTCTTTCATGGTGGAAGAACAGGGCCAACCCCGGGCCATTTTCACCGGCGGCGCCCTGATGCTGCGCGGCGCGGCCCGCGTGGACTTGCTGGGCTCGAAGATCGCGCCCTTCCTGGCCCGCTGGCTCCACAACACCATCCACGAAAAGCTGCTCAAGCTCCCCGACGATGTTGAGGTCTACCCGACCCACGGCGGAGGCTCTTTCTGCTCGGCTGCTGCGTCTGGCAGCGGGGAGATACCGACTACAATCGCCCGTGAACGGTTGACCAACCCATTTGCAGCCGAAGCCGAAGAAACCAGCTTTGTGAAATACGCTCTCACCGGCCTGGGTTCCTATCCCAGCTACTACAAGTACATGGCTGACATAAACCGCAGAGGCCCGGACATCCTGGGCGGTGTGCCACGGTTGTCATCTTTAACTGCCCTATCGGTTCGGAATCATCTCGAGAACGAAGCGGTGCTGATTGATGCCCGCCCGGAGAAACTATTCAACAACGGGCATGTGCCAGGTTCGTTCGCCGTGCCCCACGGCAACGCCATGGCCACCTGGGTGGGCTGGGTAGTTCCCTGGGGCCAGCCGCTGGTGCTGCTGTCGTTCGACCCAAGTCACCACGACGATATGATGCGCCAGTTGATCCGGATCGGCTTCGACCGGGTACATGGGTTCTTGTCCGGTGGGATCGACGCCTGGACGTCGGCCGGTCTACCCGTGGAAGTATCGAACCGACTGGACCTGGACTCCCTCAAACAAGCCCAGGAGCAGCCGATGGCACCGATGGTCATCGACGTTCGCCTGCGTAACGAATACGACATGGGCCACATCACCGGAGCACTGAACATCGAGCTTGGCGAGCTTCAAGAGCACCTAGACGGTCTGCCCCGTGAGCTTCCAGTGGTCACCGTGTGTGCCGCTGGGATGCGGGCAACCACCGCAGGCAGCATCCTGCGACGCGACGTTCGTGACAACATCCAGGTGGTTGATGAAGCCGGCACCCCGGCCTGGATCGAGCGCGGCTACCCCTTCGAAACGGAAGAATAGCTCCACAAATTTTGACCTAGCGACGAAAAGAAAAAGGCCCGCTTTGAGCGGGCCTTTTTTTACTTGCGATCCAAAAACGAGATTTGTTTCTTCAGTCTCTGTCTCTGCCGGCTTGGTACCACCGGTCCCACGGTTGAACGCTCCGGTTCTGGCTCGGTAGCAATGGTTCGTGATTGTACAGTTTGTATCCCGCAGCCAGCACCATCCCGGCCACGAAACCACCGATATGGGCGAAGAACGCCACACCAACCGAATCGGCCATACCCAGGGATATGGTTCCCTGTAGCAACTGCCAGACAAACCAGGCCCCCAGCAACCACATAGCCCGCATATCCAATACCGTGATTATGTAGAGAACGATGAGAGCTTTGATCTTATTGTGCGGGTAGATCACCAGGTAAGCGCCCAAAACCCCGGAGATAGCGCCGCTGGCTCCGATCAATGGAGCTTGCGAATCTGAGTTTATGGCCCACTGGAGCAATGTGGCGGCGATGCCGGTCACAAAATAGAAGATCAGATACCTAACGTGCCCAAACCGGTCTTCGATATTGTCGCCAAACACCCAGAGAAACATCATATTTCCGGCTATGTGCATGAAACCGCCGTGGATGAACATCGAGGTGAAGACGGTGAAAACGGTATGAACCGGAGTTTCTATATCGTATTGGATGAACGCGTTGCCCCGCTCCAAGAATGGTGTTCCTGAGGTCAATTCCTGGGCGATGAACCCCCATTTGAAGAAGAATATGTCGAGGTCGATGTTACCTTTGCCGGTCAGTGTTCCAAAGCCGCCAAGGTACATCTCATAGAGGAAAACCAACACGCATATGGCGATGAGGGCTGAGTTTACGTATGGGAATGTCCTGTGGTGGACGCTGGCATCAGAGAAAGGAAACATCTATATCCTGGTAATCTAGGGGAAATAAAAATAGGGGAACGGGTTGTACCCATTCCCCTAACTGATAGTGTCAGCCTAGATACGTTTTAGGTCAAGGGGTCAGGTCAGCCGCCGCGTGGGCGATCACCTCAGAGGCGACCTTGGGCGTCATGCGGCCCATGTTCAACATCATGTGATAGTGCCCGGGTTCGTTTGGATGGACCTTCCAGAACTTCTGCACAAAGTCCTCTCTGGCCCGTTCCAATTCCTCCACGTGGATCTCCGCCTCTTCCCGTTCAAAGTGCTCACGCCCGATCAACGTTTCCACACGCACGCTCATGGGGGCGATCAGGCCAACATGGAAGGTGTCCGGAGCGTCGGCCAGAATCTGGTTGGCACCTCGGCCGATGATTACCGCGTTCCCCTGGGAATGGATGTCCTTGACGACCTTGGTTGTGGCATCGATAAACGTCTTGTCGTCCAGTTTTTGAGCCACGCCGCCGCCCTCTCCGGTGAGGTCCATATAGGTCTCAGGTGGGAGGTTCTCGATTCCGCGGCCAAAGTATGGCTCGCCGCTTACGCCAGACATGGCTGAGCGTTCCAGCATGGTCTGAACGAATCTACCGAGCCGGTCTCGGAACCGGTCCACGCGTTGTTCCTTGGCTATGAGCGTACCAACTGGAGTGCCAACGATACGTGACGCCTCAGTAAAGATCATGCGGTCGACGAAATTGAGTCCCATCTGTTCGGCAACCATCTGGCCGATGGTGACCGATCCGCACCCAATGGGGCCGTTAATGGTGATTACAGGCATTACTGGTCCCTCCGAGTTTTCTAATTAGTCTGGTGTTAAACCGGGTTAATCATAAAGGGCCGGACCGTTTCGCAGTCCTAGATTGCCGCCGCTTCCATCAGTCTGCCGCGGCGTCTTGGGTATTCGTCTGCGAGCAGCCCCAGAACCGTGGAGTCAAACCACTCATTGTTCTTGGGGTGGGTCTTCCTCAGATGGCCTTCCACCACGAATCCAACGTGCTGGACCATCTGGAGACCGGGGTGGTTATATTCTGGGACATCTACCCAAACTCGGTGGAGCCCCAGAGGGCCAAAGGCGTGGTCCAGCAGGCCAATAAGGGCGCTGGTGCCGAAGTGGTGATGCCAGAGGTCTTTCCGGCCAATGAGAAGATCGGCTCGGGCCTCTAGCAGGGGCCATTCAATCAACAGTTGACCTTCTCCGATATGCTCTCCATCGGAGTTGTAGACGGAAAAGATCGTGCGGCTTTCGTCGCTGAACACGTAATCCCATTCCGTGGGACCGCCAGCCAGGAGAGTCTCAGGAATATAAGTGGTGTGCAGGGGTTTGCCGTCGTCCCCAACACCGTACCAGACCGTACTGACTTCCGGATCGTTGAGCCATTCAGCCATCCGCTGAACATCTTCGCGCGTGGGTGTTGCCAGGCTTACCTCTGGAAACATGATCGCACCCCCAACTTTAGTGGAAAAATTGAGCTTCCTGCAAACACGATCTATAACGGCTTGCAGTATCACTGTTCAGGATATTTAGCATTATAACAAGTGATGGTAAGAGACGCAATTTACTTTTTGGGAAAATCCAGGCCCAATGTTGCCAATTTCTTACCGAAATAATCGAAGACGGGTTAACCGTCTCCCGATGTGCGGAATAGTATACTCCAGTAATCTTGGGATGCAATTCCACTTTGGAGTCAGGTACTCGGAAATCATGTGCGATTTAGGCCGTTGGAGGCCATTAAGTTGACATCGAAACGTGAAAAACCCACCGAGCCAGAAATAGACGACGATGCCGTAAAGCGCTATTTTGAAGGCACCGGCGGGTCTCAGGCTGCGGCCGCCATGAGCATGATGACCCATGAACACAATCTGCCGTCGGCCGCCGTTGACTACTGGTTGAGTAAAGAGATTGCCACTATTCAATCGTGGCTGGAGGCCGTTGGGTATTCGGGTCGGGTGCTGGATGTGGGCTGCGGCGCCGGGGCCTGGGTCGAGATATTTGCGAACCGATTCCAATCGGTGGTCGGTGTGGAACGCAGCGGGCCAATGGTGGCAGCGGCTCAGGAGCGAATCGCCCACCTACAAAACGCCCGCGTCTACCAGGGAGATGGACGGGAAGACCTACCAGACGGGCCCTTCGACCTCATCTTCCTTGGTGGTCTGATGATGTATCTCAAGGACTCGGACGTTTTAGAGATGCTACACAGCTTGAAAGAGCGGCTGAGCGAGGCGGGGACCATCGTCCTTCGGGAGTCCACAGTCAGGAAGGGTATGTTCACTCCAACGGGTGAGTACCAGGTGATCTACCGCAGTATTTCTGCCTACGAGAAGCTATTCCTTGAAGCTGGAATAGCAGACGTGCAGGTGCGAGGTAATTCCGGTTACACCAGCATGGTGATCGCAGAGGAGATGGTTGACCTCCGCCGCAAGTTACTGCCGTTCTTGCCAAAACAATCCCTGAAACTTGGGGCGCTCACCTGGGCCGTCCTCCGAGGCACTTCTCCCATCAGCTTCCGGGCACTACCCTGGACGCTCTCCCTGCTGCGCATCCCCTGGCCCAAGCTGCAAAACCATTTCTTCAGACTTAGCTCTCGTACCTAGGGAGTCGGCTAATCCGTTGCCCAGATCACTGCGTAGCCCACGGTCGCCGCGACCACGTACGCCGTAAAGATGTAGTAAAAGACCTGGGGTGCCTTGGGTAGACGGAAGGGCGCCACGTGCAGAGCGGCCATGACCACGATTGCGACGTACAGGATCGACACGAACGCGCTGTGGTCTATGAAACTCTCCAGAAAGAAGACCAAAGAGACCACGATCGGTGAGTTATCAATGGTCAGTCCGGCTATCTTGCCGCTGCTATCAACCCCGTAGACATTGAAATAAGAAAGGCGGAGCACACCCGCCATGATGATTGCCAAAGCCCCAGGATAAGCCCAGCCGCTGAAATCGGTGACGCTCAACAATAGTATGGCTGGGCCCACTCCAGAGGTGACCAGATCAACCAGTGAGTCCATGGCCGCGCCAATGGATCGGTGTGCCTCACTCCTACCGGCCAGATTACGGGCAACTACCCCGTCATACCAATCAAAGGCAACGGCCCAGAGCATGGCAATGATCGCCGCCGGATAGTTCTGTTCCAGGGCAAAGAAGATCGCCAGCACCCCACCGCACAGGCCAGTCAGTGTTATCAGATTGGGCCAGTCAGCCACAAAAT
>PVBE010894725.1_pt1 | contig 17360 bp, 15 predicted proteins | sample 1631181 | NCBI WGS metagenome assembly PVBE01 (sample SAMN08397723, study PRJNA350692) | Marine metagenome, whole genome shotgun sequencing project. | isolation source: water | place: Pacific Ocean | collected 2012-04 | reverse complement strand
GGCGTCGGTGATGTCGGCGCCGGCCGCGCTGGTGGTCTCCAAGATCATGTGGCCCGAGGACGACACCCCCGCCACCGCCGGCGAGATGAAGCTCGAGGTGGAGAAGCTGGACGTCAACGTCGTGGACGCCGCGGCGCGCGGCGCGGGCGACGGAATGAAGCTCGCTCTGAACGTCGGCGCGATGCTCTTGGCGTTCATCGCGCTGGTGGCGATGGCGAACGGAATCCTAGGTGGAATCGGGGGGTTGGTGGGCCTGGACGGCTTGACCCTGCAGTCACTTGTGGGCTACATCTTCTGGCCACTGGCATGGGCCATGGGTGTCCCTGCTGCGGAATGCACGGCTGTCGGACAGCTCCTCGGCGTCAAGACGATCCTCAACGAGTTCGTCGCCTACCTGGAACTCAGGACCGTCGCGCCGGACTTGTCCTACCGCAGCATGGTCATCGTGACGTACGCGCTTTGCGGCTTCGCGAACCTCGGGTCCATCGGAATTCAGCTCGGCGGAATCGGGGGCATCGCGCCCGCCCGCCGAAGTGATCTCGCCCGGATTGGACTCCGGACGATGATCGCCGGCACGTTGGCCGCCTTCCTGACGGCCAACATCGCCGGGACCCTGGTGGGGTAGCAGCCTCCGGGACACATCTTTTGAGCGGCCCGGGCCCGGGCCGTCGGAGGGACGCAGATGACCCTGCGGACCGAGCTGCAACGATCCGCCCGCTCGATCATCGAGCGCGACTCGCGTGTAGCCACTGGAAACTTCCTTGGAATCGTCCTCGGCTCGGGACTCGGCGGATTCGTCGAGTCGCTCAGCAACGTGGTCGAGATTCCCTACACCGAGATCGACGGCTTCTCCAAGACCACCGTCGCGGGCCACAACGGCACCGTCTGCGTGGGCGAGATCGACGGGACCCTGTGCGTGGTCCTGCGCGGCCGCGTGCACCTGTACGAAGGCCACTCGCCCGACTCGGTGGTGCACGGCGTACGCACCCTGGTGCAGCTCGGCGCGACCGCCGTCATCGTGACCAACGCCGCCGGCGGGGTGCGCTCCGACCTGGGCGTGGGGCACCTGATGGTCATCGACGACCACATCAACCTCACGGGCTCCAACCCGCTCATCGGCACCGCCAGCAAGGAGCTGGGCCCCCGGTTCCCCGACATGAGCCACGCGTGGGACCCGCAGCTGTCCGGCGTGCTCTTCGAGGCCAGCGCGGCGGCCGGGGTTCCGACGGCCCGGGGCGTCTACGCGGGCGTGCCCGGCCCCAGCTACGAGACCCCCGCGGAGGTCCGCATGATCGGCATCCTCGGCGGTGACGCGGTGGGCATGTCGACGGTGTTCGAGGCCATCGCGATCCGCCACATGGGCGGCCGCCTGGCCGGCGTCTCCGTCATCAGCAACGCCGCCGCGGGCACCGGCGAGCCGGGCTCGACCCTGGACCACGAGCACGTCAGCGACGTCGCCGTGGCCGCCACGGAGCGCTTCACCAAGATGATCCGAGGCGCCCTCGCGACCCGCGATCAGTGGTGGGAGGAGTAGGCATGCCCGAGGACCTCCTGGACGCGGCCTTCGCTGCCCGCAAGTGCTCGCACTCGCCGTACAGCAACTTCAGGGTGGGCGCCGCCGTGCGCACCACCGACGGCCGGATCTTCACCGGCAGCAACGTCGAGTCCTCCAGCTACGGGCTGACCATCTGCGCCGAGCGGCTGGCGATCTGCATCGCCATCCACGAAGGCCACAAGGACATCACCGAGATCGCGGTGGTGGCCGACACCTCCGGCGCACCGGGCCCCTGCGGCGCGTGCCGGCAGTTCATGTACGACTTTGCGCCCACGGCGACGGTTCTGATGGCGAACCTGAACGGCGACCGCCGGACCGTGAACGTGGGCGAGCTCATTCCCTGGGGGTTCGGCCCCAGCGACCTGCTGTCGTTCGAATCCCGAAGAGGCGACAGCAATGAGTGAAGAGCGCGACCCGGACCTTCCGGAACCCATCCACCAGGAAGATCGCGGCTGGATCTACGTCGACTCGTCGGACGCGCTGGATGACTGCGTCGCGGTGCTGACGGAGTGCGACGTCATCGGCGTCGACACCGAGAGCGACAGCTTCTTCTCCCACAAAGAGAGCTGCTGCCTGATGCAGGTCAGCGGCCCCGCGACCGCCGACTACGTGATCGACCCGCTGGCGTTCGACGACCTCGCCGCCCTCGGCCCGCTGTTCGCCGACTCGGGGCGCGTGAAGATCTTCCACGGCGCCGACTACGACGTGGTGTCGATGAAGCGCGACTTCGGGTTCGTGTTCCCGAACCTGTTCGACACGATGATCGCGGCTCAGGCCACCGGACACACCAAGTTCGGGCTCAACGACCTGGTGGGGCGCTACTTCGGCGTGAAGCTGAACAAGAAGTGGCAGCGCCACGACTGGTCCAGCCGCCCGCTGCGCAAGGAGCACCTCGAGTACGCGCGCAACGACTCCCGCTTCCTCCCCGCGCTGCGCCGCATCCTCATGGTCCAAGCCGAGGAGCGCAGCCGCATCGCGATGCTGGAAGAGGAGTTCACTCTGCTCGAGGGGCGGGAGTGGACGGGCCGACCGTTCGAGCCCAACGACTGCATGAAGATCAAGGGCTCGGGTGCCCTGGACGACGACGCCAAGAAGGTCCTGCGGTCGCTGTTCGTGCTCCGGGAGAGCATCGCGGAAGCGCGCAACCGGCCCCCGTTCAAGGTGTGGGGCAACGACATGATGATGGCGGCGGCCCGCGCCAACCCCAAGGACATGGACGGCCTGCGCGCGGCCCTCGGCGAGAAGCACCACGTCGTGCGCCGCTACTCCCGCGAGGTCATGGACGCGATCCGCGCTGGACAAGACGACAACGGCGCCGTCCCCGTCCTGGTCAAGAAGGTCGCCCGGAGCAACCCCGGCGTGCCTCCGTTCACGCGGGACGACGAGCCGCTGATGGCGTCCCTGAAGAAGTGGCGCAACGCCCACTCCCAGGAGATCGCGCTGGCCCCCTCGATGGTCGTGAACAACACGATTCTCAAGGAGGTCTCGGCCCTGAAGCCCAAGGAAGTTGCGGCCCTGGATGCCATCTCTGAGATGCGGGTGTGGCAGAAGCAGGCCTACGGCCAGATGCTGGTCGACCGCGTCGCCCAGTGGACGCAGTCCCACCCCGACGATGGGCAGCCGTCTCGGCGGCGTCGACGGCGTCGGCGACGGGGCAAGAAGCCGGTCGGCGAAGCGGCCGACGACGGCGACGCCCCGAACAAGCCGGCCGCCCCCGACGCGGGCTAGCCTCCGAGGAGCCAGCTCCCGCCGAGTAGGAACCCGTCAGTCCGGCACCCAGTAGGTGAGCCGGATGTACATGTCCTTGCGCTTCTGAAGGAGCGCCCCGGCCCTCCGGTCCGGCCCCGCGATGAGCGCCTCCAGCTGGGGGCGCGCCGCGGGCGTGGAGGTAGCCGAACGAACGCACGACTCCAGGATCTTGCTTCGGATCTGCCGATCGCTCTCCTCGTCCAGCGCCTCGAACAGCCGCGCCGCCGCGGGGGGGCAGTTGGGGAGCCTGCCGAGCCCGTCGTAGGCGCTGTCGCGAACGCGGGAGTCCTCGTCACGGCTGAGTCGGATCAGGACCTCGACGTGAGCGTTGGCCCTCAGGTGCCCCACGGTGTAGGCCACGTTCCACCGGATCATCGGCTCGGCGTCGTCGGCCAGGGTGACGAGGCGGTCGGCGATGGCGAGCGCCATCGGATGCCGGTGCGCGTCCATCAGGTCGTTGATCGCGCCGGCCCGCTTCTCCATCTCCTTGTGATCGAGGCGGCGCAGCAGCTGCTGGATCTTGCGGGTCGTCATCCCCGGGTGGGGGAACGCCAGGTGCTTCTTGGCGGGGGCGACGCCGGGCACCTCGTCGGCCGGCTGGAGGCACAGGTAGGCCTGGGCTCCCCCCGAGGGGATGTCGCCGAAGGACTCCGGGAGCACGCGCTGCAAGGTGGCCGCCCAGTCCCCCGGGGGCACCGGCACGACCGCGGCGCCGGGGCCTCCCTCCAGGCTCTCGACGCTGTCGACCGCCAGCTGCCCCGACGGCACCCGCAGCAGCACCGGCTTGTCGACATCGAAGGTGACGTCACCGGTCTCGTTCCGGGCCAGCGGGGGCCCGACGATCACCTCCAGGGAGACGTCGTCGTCCTGGAACAGCTCCCACACCAGGAGCCCGCCGTCGGAGCTGGCGATGGCGGGCTCCTTGACCCCGCCATGCTTGTCCAGGGCGGCTGCGCCCGAAGCTCGGCGCGGCGTCCGGCGTCGCAGGCAAAGCCCAGCAAGGCCGTGCCCGGCACACGCACCACGGTCGATCCTGATCGAGTCCCCATCCGCCGTGCAGTCTACTGGCTGTCGGCGTCGGGGATCAGGCTCATGCAGCGCTCCGCCATCGCCGTGATGGTCAGCGATGGGTTGACCCCGAGGTTCGCCGGGATCGCGGAGGCGTCGACCACGTACAGCCCCGCCACGCCGTGCACCTGGTGGTCCGGCCCGACCACCCCCTGCTCGGCGCTGGGCCCCATCGCGCAGCCGCCGAGGATGTGGGCGGTGGCGCTGACTCCGGCGACGCTCTCGGGGGTCAGGTTCACGGGGATGCCGTCGACCTGCCGGGCGAACGCGCGCGCGGCGGCGTTGGCCTCGGGGATGTAGGCGGGGGCGCGCTGGCCGGCCGCGACCCGCGTGCGCAGGCCGCGTCGGAACGGCGGGAGCCAGGAGCGGGCCCAGGCGAACGTGATCTGGTTGTCCAGGTGCTGCATCACCGTCAGCAGGGTGCTGCGCTTCGTCCAGTTCCGGGCGGTGTAGATCCGGAGCGTAGTCAGCGGCCTCAGCACCAGCAGCGCCAGCACCTTGAGCGCTCGAACGAGCCGGTGGGCCCCATCCGCCATGGGACCCATCTGCCACTTCACGAAGCCATGCGCGGGCGAGAACCGGTTCTGCGTGATGTGGGTGTGGTCGTTGGCGTAGAAGTCCGACGAGATCGTCGGGCCGTCGGTCAGATCGAGGCTCGCGTCCCGGGCGACGATCCCGACCAGCGACTCGCTGTTGGTCCGAACCGCCTGCCCCAGACGGGAGGACAGATCGGGCAGCGCCCCCTGCTCCCGGCAGGCCAGCAGCAGCCGGAGCGTGCCCAGCACGCCGGCCGACAGCACCACCCGCGTCGCCTCGAATCGCTCCGTCGTGCGCTTCTGCAGAGGGTCCCGGGCGAGCACCTCGAACCCGCCGCCGGGCAAGGGGCGGATCGACTGCGCCTTCCTCCGCTCGTGGAGCGTCGCGCCCTGCGCCTGGGCCAACCAGAGGTAGTTCTGGTCGAGGCTGTTCTTGGCGCCGTGGGGGCACCCCGTGGTGCAGCGGGCGCAGGACTGACAGCCGGTGCGGTCGGGGCCTCGTCCGTCGAAGAACGGGTCCGGGGCGGTGACCCCCGGCTCACCGAAATAGACCGCCAGCGGCACGGGCCCGAAGGTCGCCTCCTGGCCCAGCGACGCCGCGGTCTGCCGCAGGAGCTCGTCCTGGCGGCCCAGGCGGGGCACCACGTGTCGGCCGAGCATGCGTTCGGCGGTGGCGAAGTGGGGGGCCAGTTCGGCCCGCATGTCGACGCCGAGGGAGTCCCACGCGGGGTCCTCGTAGAAGGCGTCCTTGGGCCGCAGCAGGACCCCCGCGAACACCAGGCTCCCGCCGCCCACCCCGACCCCGCCGATGACTCCCACGTGGCGGAAGATCTCCTGGGTGAAGTAGCCGTCGGCCCCCAGCGCCGGCTCCCAGATCAGGTGCTTCAGGCTGCGATCAGCCTGGGCGATGCGCTCCGGCGTCAGGGACGAGCCCTGCTCCAGAACCGCCACGGAGTAGCCCTTCTGGGCCAACCGCAGCGCCGACACGCTGCCGCCGAAGCCGCTGCCGATGACGAGGAAGTCGACGGTCATGTGAGCAGCTGCCCGATGAGCCAGCGCCGAAACGCGGGGCCGCTGGCCTCGGCCAGCCCCAGGCGGGTGCGCACCCCGGCGCCGAGCATGGAGTCGCCGAGCATCGCGAGCACCGCCAACTGGACCTTGAACCGGCCCTCCATGGTCGGTTCGTCGCGACCTTGCAGGCTGGCCGCGACCGCCTCGAGGCCCCGCTCCCGGGCGGGGGGAAACGGATCAGATCCGGCGGCGACGACCCAGGCCAGGAGCCGCCCCTTGCTCGGGTCCGCCAGCGCCTCGAGGGCGGCGGCGACAGCGGGGCCCCGCTCGTCGGGGTCGTCCCCGCCCAGGAGGCCGAAGAACTGCTCCCGGATCTGCGCGCTCGCCCGCTGGTGGAGGGCCGCGACGAGGGCGTCGGCGCTGCGGAAGTGGTGCAGCACGCCGGGGTGCGAGATCCCCACCTCGGCGGCGACCTTCTTGAGCCGCACTCCGTCGGGACCCTGGGCCAGGAACAGCCGCTCCGCGGCGTCCAGGATCTCTTCCCGCGCTTCTTCGGCGGTTCGGCGACGTCGAGCCATCAGGCCTCCTTGCTGACAGCATTGTAAGCAATTCTCTTGGCCCACTACCTACAGTCTTGTAAGTAGTGGGCATGCGTTGGTTGAGCTTGTTGTTGGTCTTGTCGGGGTGCGCGGTCGCGTTCCCGTCCCCCTCGACGGTGGAACCTGAGCCGTGGGCCGCGGAGGAGCCCGAGCCCGAATCGGAGCCCGAACCCGAGTCGGAACCCGAACCCGAGCCCGAGCCCGAGCCCGAGCCGGAGCCGGAGCCGGAGCCGGAGCCGGAGCCGGACAGCTGCGACGCCGACCCCTACCCGGTGCCGGTCTGGCCCACCGGCCTGCCCGAGGAGCACGGCTTCGACGCCGAGCTGTTGGCCGAGGCGGCCGAGTTCGCCGGGGGCGAGCTCAGCAACTGCCTGCTCGTGGTGCGGCACGGGGTGCTCGTGGGCGAGTGGTACTGGCAGGACACGACCCCCACGACGCGGGTGAAGAACTGGTCCGTCGCCAAGTCGTACTCGTCCACCGTCGTCGGATTGGCCCTGGACCGCGGCGATCTGGAGTCGGTGGACGAGCTCGCCGCCGACCACATCCCGCCCTGGCAGGGAACCGACCGCGAGGCGATCGCGCTGCGCGACCTGATGTCGATGAGCAGCGGGCTGGAGTTCGACATGATCGCCGACAACGTGACGATGCCCCTGGCCGAGGACATGACCTCGCTGGCGGTCCAGGCCCCCGCCGTCAATCCGCCGGGGGCGCTGTGGGAGTACAACAACCACTCGGTCCAGGCGATGGAGCCGGTGCTCCGGTCCGCCACCGGGATGAGCGCCGCGGAGTACGCCGACGAGCACCTGTTCGAGCCGCTCGGGATGGACGTCGACTGGAAGCACGACGACGTGGGGAACCCGGCGCTCTTCATGAACGCCCGCACCTCCTGCCGGGACAACGCCCGCTTCGGCTACCTGTTCCTGCGCCGGGGCTGCTGGAACGGGGAGCGCGTGCTGTCCGAGGAATGGGTGGAGGAGGCGACGTCGTCGTCCACGTCGTTGAACCGCGGGTACGGCTACTGGTGGTGGCTCAGCGGGGAGTCCCCCACCCTGGACTCGGTGGACTTCAGCCCCAAGCCGCCCGGCGGCATGCATCCCTTCGCGCCGAACGACGCCTTCTGCGCGGTCGGCCTCGGGAACCAGTTCATCGAGGTGATCCCCTCGCTGGATCTGGTCGTCGTGCGCATGGGCACCGCTCCCCAGGACGTGCCCGGGGCGTGGGCCGACCCCATCGGCATCTTCGAAGCAGCCGCCGAAGACGGGCACCAGGTCGCGCACAACGCCGTGTTGGAGCGGGTGCTGGAGGCGGTGGTCGAGCCCTGATTTCGAACCCGGGCACCGGCGGACAATCTCGCCCCGGGAACGCGCCCGCCGGAGGGCGCCTGGTCGGGACGTTGGTGTGCGACTTGCAGCAGGGCGGGGCCCTCTGCAGAATCCCTCCGCCCGGCGCCGCCGAATAGCGACCGCGTCCCCACCCCCGCCGGAGATCAGTCCGCGTCGGGGTGGACCAGGGTGAGGCGCCGCCGGCCGGGCACCGCAACAGCCTCCTGCACGAGTCCGTCGGGCCACGTCAGCTCGATCCGAGCGGTAGCCTCGACCGCCCCGAGCCCGACGTGGAACTCCGTCGCGCTCTGCACGTACGTCCGGAGGGTGTGCATCTCCCGCAGCCAGGTTCGGCCGCCTGCCTCCACCAGGAGTCGGGCCCCGAGTCCGTGCGTGTTGCCGGGGGGACCGACCAAGTCCACGGTCAACCACGCGCCCGCGCCGCAGGGGTTGCTCCAGACCTCCCGGTGCATGTCGACCAGGTCCAGGTAGCCGTCCCCGTCCAGGTCGACGGCTAGCGACGCGGCCTGATCCCGGCCCGGGAAGTCGACCGCGTCCACCTACTCCCAGCCGTCGTACTCGCCGGCCCAATCGTCCCCGACGCCGGGGGGGCGCTCCACGATCAAACCCAGGGCAAGGCCCGCCTCCAGCCAGCCGCCCTAGCCGTCGGACAGCAGCGTGGGGAGGGACGCGACGCCGTCGCTGATGAGGTAGTCGAGCACGCCGTCATCGTTCAGATCGGCGCTCCCCAGCCCCATGCCGTGCGTGTTCAGGTCGAACCCCACCGTGGGTGCGTCGTCGGTCAGCCGGGGGAGCCCGTCCTCGTCCAGGCCGTCGTGTCGGTGCATCGCCATGGGCGCCAGACCGAGGTCGTTGCGGTCGGTGGAGACGACGATGTCGGGGTCGCCGTCGTTGTCCCGGTCGGTGAAGACCGTCAGCAGCGACAGGGATCGACCGCCGACTCGCTCCAATTCCAGGGCGCGATCGAAGGCACCATCGTCGTTGAACAAGAGCCAGTCGGGGGACCCGATGGTGGGCGCATGCTGGAACTCCGCCTCCGCGTCGGCGAGCAGATCCCCCCCGGGGAGGGAGACATCCAGGTCCCCATCGCCATCCACGTCTCCGAAGGCGAACGTGTAGAGGCAGGTCCGCGGGTACTCCGGCGGGGCCCACAACGGCTCGAAATCGGCGAACTGAAGGCCGCCCTGGTTCCAGGAAACGGCCAGCAGGTTGGCGCTGGCGACGACCACGTCGGGAAGGCGATCGCCGTTCAGGTCGACCGCCCCCACGGCCCCGACCTCGGCCCGGTCCAACAACGGCTCCAACGCGGCGCTCACGTCGACCCGGGTCAACACGCCGCCGTCGTTGCGCCAGAGCTCGGGGAAGGCGTCCCGCGCGGCGAACAGGAGGTCGGGATCGCCGTCCTGATCCAGGTCGCTGGCGACCATCCCGACGGCCGAGGGGAAACAGGCGCCGCCGTACTCCCCGGGATCCGTCTCCCGCGGCGGCAGCCCCCGAGCAGGGCCTTCGGGCACGAACCGAGCGAACCCCTCGACGGGATCCGCGCAGGTCACCTCCGGGCCGAGGTCCGCACCCGCGGGCAGGTCCACCTCGTCCAGATCGGGCGAGGGCGGCGGCGCGGAGGCGAACGACTCGGGTGCCTCCCCGCCCCCCCCCAGCAGCAGGGCGGCCGGGAACGCGACCGCCGCGCCGCCGAGTTCGGATTGGCTGCACATCGCTCCAGAGACTACCCCTCCGACCTTGATCGACCGAGGGTTTGAATGGCGGCTACGCTCGGACAATCTTCCCTCGGGAACGCGCCCGCCGAAGGAGACTGTCATGTCCATCTTTGCCCTCCAGGTCCTGTCCCGAACCGCTCATCCCCAGGCTGATGCCCTGGACGTGTACGCGTTCGGCGCCCCTGGCCGGGACGATGTGCAGGTGGTCGGCAACCGGGAGCGAGTGCACTAGGTCGGCGAGGTGATCGCCGTCGCCGTCGCCGGCGCGGTGCTCGAGGACGGCACGAAGATCCGGCGCGCCAAGCTCCGCGGGGTCCCTTCGGGGGGCCTCGTCATCGAGCCGGTCCAGGACCCGGTGGGCACCGACCTGACCGAGCGCTACGGCGCCCCGGTGCTTGCCGACGACGGGCCGGGAGCCCCGGTGAAGTGGACCAAGATCCAGCTGCTGCATGCCGTCCGTGGCGAACTCGTGGCCGCCGCCGAGTACGCCGAGCGGCCGGCCCCGACCCTCCGCTACCGGGCCAAGGTGAAGCTGCACGGCACCAACGCCGGCATCCAGATCCACCCGGATGGGCGGGTCATCGCGCAGGGCCGCAACCGCGCCCTCACGATCGCCGACGACCAGTACGGGTTCGCCGCCTGGGTGGCGGAGCGGCGCGACGTGTTCACCTCGCTCGCGCAGCCGGACGGGCTGATCGTGCTGTTCGGCGAGTGGGCCGGCCCGGGCATCCAGAAGAAGGTCGCCACCACGAAGGTCCCGGCGAAGTTCTTCGCCGTGTTCGCGGTGCAGATCGGCGATCCGATCCTGGAGGCGTCCAGGATCGCCGCCTGCCCGTCGCACATCGCCGGGATGCTCCCGGAGATCGACGGGCTGCACGTGCTGCCGTGGTTCGGCCCGACCTTCGAGCTGGACTTCGGCGACGCCGAGCAGATGCAGGGCGAGGTCGATCGCATCAACGCCCAGGTCGACGCGGTCGAGCAGTGCGATCCGTGGGTCGAGGCGACCTTCGGCGTGCGCGGCGTGGGCGAGGGGCTGGTGCTCTACCCGCTGCCGGACGGCGCCGAGGGCGACTTCGAGCCGCAGCCGCGGGACGAGGTCACCGACGCGATGTTCAAGGCCAAGGGCGAGAAGCACCAGGTCATGAAGTCCGACCGTCCGGTGATGATCGACCCGACGGTGCTCGCGTCCATCGACGCCTTCGTCGACGCGTTCGTCACCGAGGCGCGGCTGGAGCAGGCCGTCGGCGAGGTGTTCGGCACCGAGGCGCCGTCGCTGAAGCAGATGGGCCCGTTCCTGAAGTGGATCGGCCAGGACATCCTCGCAGAGGGCCAGGCCGAGCTCGAGGCGTCGGGGCTGGCCTGGAAGCAGGTCTCGCGCGCGGTCACGCTGCACGCGAGGAGTTGGCTGCTGGGGCGCGTTCGGAGCTAGTTCGCCAGCAGCACGAGCTCGGCGTGCCGCAAGCGCCAGGGAGCCACGTCCAGCGGGACCGCCAAGGCGGGAACGCTGGACGTCGGTTCGGCCGGGCCGTACATGGGCACCCACCGGCCGTCCGCCTCCATGGGCACGCGGTCGGGGCGGTGGCGCGCCATCCCGGCGGCGAACCAGCCCTGAACCGTGGCCGCATCGAGCGAGACGGACCAACCGGTCCCCGTCGCGGCGGAGATGTGGACCGAGTCGACCCAGCCCACGGCGCCCCCGATCGAACCCTTCTTCTCGACGTCCGACTTCGGGATGCGCACCGCCAGGTCCGGCGAGGTGCCGGGCACGAAGGTCGGCTCGTCCAGCCCCGGGAGCAACGCGGCGACGACGCCGTCCGACACGAACCCGACCAGCAGCGACTGCTCCGACAGCAGGGCCGAGGCGCCCGTCGCGTGCACGCCGAGGACCACGGAGCCGTCCGCCCCGGGCGCGAGCACGAGCCCACCGCCGAGGTTCAGCCCGACCGCGACGGACGGCGCCATCATGAGCAGGTCGCCGGTCAGGGACGCACCCCCGCCGGTGGTGGCGATGAGCCGCTGGCCCCGCTCCTTCAGCGTCACCGAGCCCTCGTAGACGCCGCCCCGCAGGCACACCGACACGCCCGGCCCGCCGGCCTCCAGGGCAGCCCCGATCGCGGCTGCGTCGCCGCCTTCTTCGATAATCGTGTCGCAGTGGTCGCGGGCGAACCGCTCGGGGTGGGCCCGCGTCTCCAGGTGCACGTCGTCGGTCTCGACCTCAGTGCGCAGGATCGGGTCCTGGATCGACGCCAACGCCCTCTCCCGAATCTCCGAGTTCAGCCGCACGATGTCGGTGACCGCCCGCAGCAGTGCGGTGCTCTCCCGCAGCCGCCCGTCGGTCTGGCGGAGCTCGTGAAGCCGCCCCAGGAGCGGGTCGAAGTCGGTGCCCGCGGACTCTTCCACCAGAGACGCGATGGCCGCGAGGCGCACGCGCCGGTCGGCGTGGTCGAGCAGCTTGCGGGCCGCCAGGTGGTCGAACCACTCCCGCCCCGCGCCGCCCTCCAGCAGGCAGATGAGCACCGGGGGAGCGAGGGTGTCGATCACCGCGAGGCTCGACTTCATCCGGTTGTTGCGCCGAATGGCCGCCTCGCAGGCGACGCCCCGGGCCGCCGGTGCGTACCTACCGTCCTGCGCCATGACCTCGAACTCGTCGGCGTTGAGCTTCTCGGACGGGGCCGACGTGTCGAGCATGCGGAACATGTCGATCGCGAGCACCGAGCCGTCCGGGAGGGAGCCCAGGTGCTTCTTGGTGAGCGTCTCCAGGTCGGCCGGCGCGATGCGCTCCTTGCTGCGCAGGTAGCGCACCAGGTCCAGCGCTTCGCCGGCGCACCGTCGGCTCACGCCGCGCTGCGCCGCCGCCTTGAGGATCGGCGGCGTGCCCCCTGCCTCGACCGCCGCCGCCGCCTCCGCCGCGCCTCCGCCAGCCGCCAACGCGCCCTCCAGTTCGGGGGACGCGGGGGTGGGGATGTCGCCGGTGCGGGAGGCCAGCTCGATGGCCAGATCGGACACGCCGATGGACCGCGCGGCCTCGAACCCGACCGCGTCGCTGAGCTCCTGGAGCAGCCCCACCATCGACTCGGCCCCGGGCTGGCCGCAGCCCCGGCGGCGCAGCTGGGTCGCGAGCTCGGGGATGGAGCGGATGCCGAGCGCGACCACGTTGGCGCGGGCCGCGGTCCACTCGGGCGAGGAAGCGGCGACGTGAGCCTCCAGCGGCTGCAGCGAGAACTCGAGCACCGCGCCGGTGGCCTCGGGGTCGATGGGGCCGAGCGCGCCCAGAGCGACGCTGCCGTCGGGCAGCAGCACGGAGCCGGGATCGCCCTCCCCCTTCGGTCCGCAGGACGCGGCCAGGAGCGCGGCGAGGATCAGGACCGGAGCGCGCCTCACCAGACGCGGCGTCCGAAGGCGGCGGTGCTCGCGGCTTCCGCCGCGGCGGCCATGTCGACGGCGACCTCCTCGATGGTCCGGTACCCGTCGATCTGCACGACGAAGTCCCGCTCCCGGGCGTAGCGCGCGAACACCTCACTGGCCCACGTGAGCCGGTCGGGCTTCTCGCACCACGTCTTGGCGATGCCGCGGGCGTCGACCCGGGCCAGTGCCACCTCGACGGGCACGTGGAGGTACACCTGCAGGTCGTAGTCGGGGACGATGGCGCGGTTGAGGTCCTCGACGAACTCGGGGGTGAGCACCGAGTCGAAGGACTGGTACGCGACGCCGGACAGGTAGCTTCGGTCGCTGACGATGTGGTTCGTCTCGGAGCCTGCGGCCGCTTCGAGGGTCTCGGCGAGCACCGCCCGGTCGGCGGTGAACCAGGCCAGCTGCTGGGCGAGGCTGGGGTTGTCGGAGCCGCGCAGCGCCTTGCCCCACCGAGACGGGGAGATCTCCTGGATCGCCGTCGCCCCCAGAGCTTCGGCGAGGAGGCGGACCTGCGTCGACTTGCCGCAGCCGTCGATGCCATCAATCGAAATCAGCATGTGGCGTAGTATGCCGCGATGATTCGGTCCCTCGCTCTGTTCGCCCTCGTCTTGTCCGGCTGTCCGTCCGAGGAACCCGAACCGGAACCCGAGCTGCCCCCCAAGGTGCTCGTCATCGGCATCGACGGACTGCGCGGCGACGGCATCGGCGGGGCGGAGACCCCGACGTTGGACTCCCTGATCGACGGCGGCGCGTGGACCATGACGGCGACCACGCAGCTGGGCGCGCCGACAGTGTCGGGGCCGGGCTGGACCTCGATCCTCACCGGCGTCGACGCCGACAAGCACCTCATCTACAGCAACGGCGGTTGGGACCAGATCGACCGCGCCTACCCCACGTTCCTCAAGCGCGCCTCCGACCTCGGCTTCGGCACCGGCGCGGCGATCCACTGGCTCCCCATCCACGTGGACATCATCGAGGACGACGTGCTCGACGAAGCGGTCCCCAACGCCGACGACGACGCGGTCGCGGACGGCATGGCGGCGATGCTGACGGACTTCGATCTGGACGTGCACTTCGTCCACCTCGACGACGTCGACGGAGCCGGCCACAGCAGCGGTTTCTCCATCGAGAACCCCGAGTACGTCGCCGAGATCGAGGAGGTCGACGGGCAGATCGGCCGCATCCTCGACGCCCTGGAGGCCCGCCCCACCCGGGACGAGGAGCGCTGGGTCGTGATCGTCACCTCCGACCACGGCGGCAGCGGCACCTCACACGGGGGCGTCACCGACGACCACCGGCTCATCCCCCTGATCGTCGCCGGCGACGGCGTGAGCCCCGGCGAGTTGGCCGCGGGCTCCCACCTGGATGTGCACGCGACGGTCATGAAGTACCTCGGTCACCCCCCCGAAGCGTCGTGGGGGCTGGACGGAGTACCTCGCGAGCTGGGAGACTCCTGAGCCATGAACGACCCCCTTCACATCGGCGACCGACTCAGCGAAGGCATGGAAGCCTTCATGAACAACGCTCTGGAGATGATCCTGGGCTTCTTCCTGATGATCCTCATCGGGTCGGTCAGCTGCGGAATCTGCTTCCCGCCGTTGATCGTCGGCTACCACAAGATGCAATTGGCGATCGCCCGCGGCGAGAAGGTCTCGGGCACCGACCTGTTCCAGGGCTTCGAGAAGTTCGGCCCCGCGATCATCGCCGCCATCCTCATCGTGATCGGCGTGGTCCTGGGGAGCATCGTCATCGTCGGCGGGCTCGTGGTCGCGTTCCTGACCTACTGGACGTTCATGGAGATCGCGGACGGCAACGACGATCCGTTCGACGCGATGAAGGTCTCGATGGACTTCAACATGGCCAACATCGGCCCCGCGATCATCTTCATGATCGTCGTCGGCGTCGTCGCTTCGGCGGGCTCGCTCGTCGCCCTCGGCTCGCTCATCACCGGCCCCATCGCCATCTCGGCGCAGGCCCACGCGTGGAAGGCCTTCAAGGAGCAGCGAGACGGCGTCACCGACACCATCCCGCAGCCGGTGCCCGACGAGGCGCCCGCGGCCGACGAAGCCGACGAAGCCGACGAAGCCGACGAAGCCTGATCACGCGGCTTCGTCCCGCCACCCGCGATACCCCGGAATCCTCACTCGGGTGTAGCGGAGAGGCCGCCTGCCCGGGTTATCCTCCCGCCTCTATGCGCAGCCTCTCGACCCTCGTCTTCCTCCTCGCCGCCACGATGGCGGCCCCCGCGTTCGCCCAGACCGGCGGTCCCGACACCTTCGGCTACGAGTACGCCCCCGCGGCGTACGACTTCGTGCCCCTGGCCGGCGGCCTCGGCGTGGACTTCGGACTCGCGGACGACGGCGAGGTCAACGTGGAGCTGCCGTTCCCGTTCGACTACTACGGCGTGATCTACGAGGAGGTGCTCGTCGCAGCGAACGGCGGGCTCCGCTTCACGACCTCCAGCCAGGTCACCTTCACCAACGCCTGCCTGCCCGACGCCGGCGTCAACACCGTCGACGTGGCGGTGTTCTGGGACGACCTGAACCCCGCCAACGGCGGCGGCGTCTACGGCTACTACGACGAGGTCGGCGAGCGCGCGATTATCAGCTGGGAAGACGTCCCCCACTTCAGCAACATCGGCGCCATCTCCGTGCAGGTGCACCTCTACCCGACCGGCGAGATCCAGTTCCACTGGGCCGACGTCGACTTCGGGGACGCCACCCTGGACGACGGCCTGAGCGCCACGGTCGGCATCCAGGACGACGTGGCCGGCAACTCCGCCGCCGGCAACGTGCTGGAGTGGTCCTGCGACACGGCTGCGGTCACCGCGCTGACCGCCACGAGCTTCGTGTGCGGCCTGGGCGACGGCGACGGCGACGGCTCGTACGCGTGCAGCGACTGCGACGACACCGAGGCGGCGATCTTCCCCGGCAACCCGGAGATCTGCGACGGCCTCGACAACGACTGCGACCCGGCCACCACCGAGGGCGTGGACGTCGACGGCGACGGCATGACGACCTGCGACGGCGACTGCGACGACAACGACGCCGCCAACTTCCCCGGCAACGCCGAGCTGTGCGACGGCCAGGACAACGACTGCGACACCGACATCGACGAGGACTTCGACGGCGACAGCGACGGCTTCTTCGCCGGCACCGACTGCCTCACCACCTACGGCGTCGAAGACTGCGACGACCTCGACATCACCATCTACCCCGGCGCCCCCGAGATCTGTGGCGACCTGGAAGACAACGACTGCAGCGGCGCCGCCGACGAAGGCCTGCTGACGGCCGTCGGCACGGGCACCGGCGCGACGATCCCGGACGCGGTGCTGGGCGCTCACCTCTTCTTCCCCACCGACGTCGCGGTCAGCAGCACCGTCCTGGACGTCGACGTGAACGTCGACCTCACGCACACGTGGGCCGGGGACGTCGAGATGCACCTGCTGTCCCCCCTGGGCACGACGGTCGAGCTCGTCGCCGGCGTGGGCGGCTCCGGCGACAACTTCACGGGCACCAGCTTCGACGACGAGGCTGCCTCCCCGATCACGGGCGCGGCTCCGCCGTTCACAGGCGTCTTCAGCCCATCCGGCTCCTTGGCCGACTTCGACGGGGAGGACAGCCTCGGCCTGTGGCAGCTGGAGATCGAGGACACCGTGCCGGCGATCGACAACGGCGTGCTCAACAGCTGGTCCGTCGCCTTCAGCATCGACGGCTCCATCGACGACGACCTCGACGGGGTCACCGTCTGCGAGGGCGACTGCGACGACACCAACTCCGCCGTCAACCCGGGCGAGACCGAGGTCTGCGACGGCGCCGACAACAACTGCGACGGCGTGATCGACGAGTCCTTCGGCGACGCTGACTCCGACGGCGCGGCCGATTGCGTCGACTGCGACGACACGGACCCGACCATCTTCCCCGGCGCCTTCGAGCTGTGCGACGGCATCGACAACGACTGCGACGGCCTGCTGGACGCGGGGAACCCCGACGTCGACGGCCAGGAGACCGACGACGACGCCGACACCTTCAGCGAGTGCGAGGGCGACTGCGACGACGGTGACGACACCAGCTTCCCCGGCGGCGTCGAGGCCTGCGACGGCGCCGACAACGACTGCGACCCCGCCACCGACGAGCTGGTGGACGCCGACGGCGACACCTTCGCCCTGTGCGATGGCGACTGCGACGACAGCTTCGCGGGCACGTTCCCGGGCGCCGTCGAGCTGTGCAACGTGACCGACGACGACTGCGACACCGACATCGACGAGGACTTCGACGTCGACGGCGACGGCTTCGTCGCGGGGTTGGACTGCGACACGAACTACGGCGAGGTCGACTGCGACGACACGCTGGATTCCGTCTACCCGGGCG
>PVBE010389481.1_pt1 | contig 17360 bp, 16 predicted proteins | sample 1631181 | NCBI WGS metagenome assembly PVBE01 (sample SAMN08397723, study PRJNA350692) | Marine metagenome, whole genome shotgun sequencing project. | isolation source: water | place: Pacific Ocean | collected 2012-04 | reverse complement strand
TACTTTCAAAAATTTATATGCCGATGGCACCCCTAACCATTCGGGTTTCGATATTCAATATCGGGCCGAACGTTTGGAATGGCCACGCTGAGATTTCCTACCCGCTTCGTTTGGTGAGCGGCACAACATTGCATATGGTGGTATTTCCTTGTTAAAATCAACTGACGATACGCTTTCTATTCAAAATGGACTTCAACCGAAACAGAATGTGGTAATGGGGGCTGACGCTACCCTTAACCAGGGCAGGTATTTCCGCACCTCTGGTGGGTTGGCGTTTTCAGTAACCACCAACGATATTTCCCTCGGCCATGTTGACAAGGATGAATTGGAAAAAGCCCTGGGCCTCAACCTCAGCTACGATCCTGACAACGTTAAGCGGTTTATCGTTGTAAATAATTCTACCTACCCTATTGCCATCAATAAACGTTCATCGATGGCCTGGTTTGCCAATGCCCAGTTGAAATATAAAACCAATACCCTCACCGCAGAGTATCAATCAATTGGCGCAGCTTATACTTCTTTCGGAAATTCCTTCCTCCGCAATGACAGAAGGGGTTTCACCATCACCGATCGTTTTACACTGGCGAATCGAAAACTGTTGGTTACCGCACGTTACAAACAATATGTGAACGATCTTTCAAGCTTTCTTTCAGCAGCATTACGCACGAAAATCGGAACAGGTAATGTTGTGATTCATCCACACGAAAAGTCTCCATCCATAACACTTGGTTATAACCTTTATACCCGCGAAAGCCAACGGGTGATCGACAGCCGTTATGATGCCGATCATACCCTTCATAACCTGGTGGGTGGTTTGATGTATGCTTTGGAAAACGATAAGGCTAAAACGTCTGTAAGTGCTTATTACAACTATTCCATCCGCGATGACAAGCACAATATTCAGAACGACAACAGCACACAATCTGTGATCGCCACGGTTGATCAGCGATTTAGTTTCCCGATTGGGTTTGGTGGCAATTTCTCAAAAATCACTACTGAAAGTGAATTGCTGGGCCGTGTGCAGGATTACATCTCGTATGGCGGCTACCTGAGTTTACATTTGCTGAAGGAAAAACTGGAAATCAAGGCGGGATGGCGAAACAACCATTCCACCGCCACCAACTATGTTCCTGAATCTGATCGGGTTACAGCCGAATTGGATATTCGCTACAAAGTCATTGATGGTTTGGTACTCAACCTGGAAGTTGGCCATTCATTCTACAAGGAAACCCTGAACACGGCCAACGATTACAACGAGAATTTCGGGCAGTTGCAGTTGTTGTATGCGTTTAATATTAAGACTAAGGGGAAGGATAGGAGGTAAGTAGGGCTAAAGCGTCTTCACCGACTTAATACACCGAATAGGAATAGTAGCCCCACCCTTCAAATTGATTTTACTTTCGGTGATGGCCCAGATTTGGCCCTCAATATCCACTTGCCCCTCGTTTGTGAGAAAGGAGATACGAACTTTTCTGCTGTAGTTGTTACCCAGCACCATTCCATAATAAAGTGCTTCGCGCCTGGCATCGCGCTCGGCCTGGGTGGGCAAAACCTCTGTATCCAGAAATTGCTGTTTGGAAAGTAATTCGCGAGTCTTGGTGATTTGCTGTGCGATGGTCATTTTAGGCAAAATTGAAGGATGAAACGGCATTTTTTCAAACCGAACCAAACTTATTAATAACCTCGGAGCCGGCAAATAGAAATATCAACATGTTCGATGTGTGTGTGGACAATCGAACCATTCATCATGATTGGCGTTATTTGTCGCAATATGGCGAATTCGAAAAAGACATTGGTGTTGGGCGCCTCTGAAAACCAGGCAAGATATTCGAACATGGCTTCCATAAGACTTGAAGAAGCGGGGCATGAGGTTGTAGCTGTTGGTGCGCGAAAAGGAGCAATTGGCGAAGTTGTTATTGAAACGGGCCAACCTGCATTTAAAGAAGTGCATACGGTCACCTTGTATTTGAATCCTTCACGACAAGAACAGTATTATAACTACATACTGTCTTTAAAACCAAGGCGGATCATTTTTAATCCCGGAACAGAAAACCCCGAACTCGCAAAACTGGCCCGCAATGCAGGCATCGAAACCCAGGAAGCCTGTACGTTGGTACTGCTCAGTATCAACCGCTACTGATTGAATTCCTTTCTCACAAATTCAAGCACATCTTCTCGCAGCAGCGGATCGATGGCTTCATACTCCACCAACACCATGCAATACTTTTCATCCCGGGGATTGAGTACCCCCGGCTCAAAATAAAAGGTGATGCCTTTTTCACCAATTACAAATTCATCGAAACTTTTGCGATGCAGGTAAACGCTGTATTTATCCCAGTTTGTTTTGGAAGGCAATGTGCCTTTTCCGTTGGGATTGTCTGTAATAACTTTTTCAATCAAGGGTTTAATGGTAGCCAATGGTTTGGTGGTTTTGAAGACTTCGCGGAAACCAAGTTGCTGCTCAAAATCTGTACGAAAGTTTATCGTATGGAATTTCATTTTAGGGAAATCTTCGCCCTTGTCTTTTTGTTCAAACAGCCACATGGTGATGAAGTTGGATGAATTTCGTATTACTTCGTAGCCCATTTCCAGCGACCACACTTTGCGCATATCATAGTACTTCTTTTTGGGCAACTGTGCTGTCATGATGTTGCCAACATAGTCGGGTTTGTACATACTGAAAGCAATCATCCGGGCACTTCGCTCAAAATCCTCGCAACTTGTTTTTGCCAATGTTTCGATTACTTCGTTCAAACCTGAATATTTGTCTTCAACGAATTTCGGATAGGTGGCATTAATTCGCCAGTATGCGGTTTCATCGGCAATTGAAAGTGTTTCGAATTCGCTTTCGTCTTCAAGTTGAAGATGAAATGAACCCAGGTCCAAATTGTTCGAATCAGACTGAGCGATCAAGTTTTGAACAAAACCTGGAAGCATGAAGGCAAAGATTAGAATGGTTTTCATGATGGCACAAAATTAAGGTGAGACCTATGGCTGAGGTTGGCATTTATTAACAATCAGCCATCGCGTGATTGTCAAATTGCAAGCCAAAAAACAGGAATGAAATTGTTGAAGTGGTCTAACTTAACTTAAACTCGAAGGTCAGCGTAATCTTTACAGCCACTTTTTTGCCATCCCGTTGTCCAGGTGTCCATTTTTCTTTGGAAAGAAGTTTAATGGCCCGGGTGAATTCAGAGGCAAAACCCATTTGTTCCTCGCGATCGCATTCTTCTGATGCTTTGATTTTAGAAACCTGGCCATTGGCTGAAACTACGAAAGTGGCTTTGGCTGTTCCTGTAATGCCCATCTTTTCAGCTGCTTCAGGATATTGCACATATTTGTTTAACAATGCATCCAACTCAAAAAAACCTTTCGGATGGGTTGGGATTACATCGAGGGAGTCGGCATCGTGTACATAATTCTTAATGTTTTCATCGAGGTAAAGTGCTCGTTTTTTATCCAGGTCGAATTTTTCGTATAAGCGACCATCACCGAAATAGTGATCCCATTGACCCACTTTTACACCGTGTACATAATTTCCTCGCGACTTTAATTGGCCGCTGGTGTAGTATTCTTCCCAAATTCCACCTTTCAGATTGTCGCTGTAATCGCCTTTTTCAAGAAGCTGACCTTTGTCCGTGTAGAGTGTGTATTGGCCGTGTTTTACTTTAGGATTCGAGCGAAGGACAGAGTATTTTTCCTTCACAGATTCTGTAGCCGCGTATTCCGTTGTTACCCTGTAGAATTGCAAATGCTGACTGTTACCATACTGGCAACAAGCCATTATGGCGAGCAGGGGCACAACTTTTTGATATGGTTGTGAGCGTAACATTTCAGGAAGGATTTAGCCTTCTGTGTTATACGTTCTTCGTGGCAGAATGTTCTGCTCTAGTGGCGGGAAGGGATTGTCGGGCTTACCTAATATTAGGAAAAATCAATGAGGTTTCAAAATCAATTCTTTAGAAGGAACTGTGTAAATGGCACAACAGACTCAAAGACAAGCTCCTGGATTGTAGTATGTGACTCCTCGTTTTTGTGCCACACATTCATTTTGATAGGTGATGTTATCGCAGCCGCAAACCGGGGCATAGTGTTGAGGACACACAACAGAGCTATCAATGAGATCAGTATTGATGCAAGGATTTTTGGAACATCCCCAAAATGCTACAATCATCAAGACAATCCCTGCCAAACATCTAATCTTCATAACTCATTTCGTTTTTGACCAAGGCTAATTCATAGGTTTGTATGTAAGCTTTCATCTTGTTGGCCAGCCTGATTTTATCTTTTGGAAAGTCAGCAATCACGTTTTTGGTAAACCATGGATCTTGCTGATAATCGAACAGCCGTGTAGCCTTTTCTCCATTAAAAATCAAGGCAAATTTTTCATCGTGAATCATGTAGGCATTGCGAATGTAGTGAAACGCATATCGCTTCTCGGTTGGTCTTAGAAAACTTTCCCCTAATGCGCAAAAAGGCTGTGTGTATCCGGTAAGATCAAGCACTCCGGGCATAATATCTAATTGCTGAACCACTAACGAACAGCGACCCGCCAGATTATTTGTCGGGTGATAAACGATCAATGGAATATTGAACATGCCCATCCTGGTATTGTAGAACTTATTTTGTGCCTGTCCGGTATGGTCTGCAGTTATAATGAACAGGGTGTTTTGAAACCATTTGGATTGAGAAGCTGTGTTGAAGAATTGCTTCAAGGCAAAATCGGTGTACAAAACACTTTTTTCCAATTCACTTTTAACATGGGCTACGTACGATTCGAATTCTCTGGGAATATTATAGGGATGATGAGAAGTGAGGCTGAACAACCCCGCGCAAAATGGCTCATTCAGATTGTCGAGTTCTTCTTTGGTGTATTGAAAAAAAGGTTCATCCCAAATTCCCCAATTGCCATCGTGTTCGGAGTCGTCATTGAATTCATTTTGCCCATAATACTTTTCAAAGCCGGCCGATTTCAAGAACAGATCGAAATTGAAGGTGCCATTTCTGCCACCATGAAAAAATGCGGTTTCGTAACCGATTCTTTTCAGGCATGTTCCCAGGCCTTCAATTTTATTGGCTTGATAAATCGAGTTCATGAAATATTCATCGTGTAGCAAGGGAATGGCAGCAAAAATGGCCGGTATGCCATCCACCGATCGTTTTCCGTTGGCTTTCATGTTCTCAAAAACCAGCCCACTGCGGGCTAACGAATCCAGGAAAGGTGTGTATGAAACTTCAGCACCATAGCAACCCATAAACTCCTGAGAAAAACTTTCCAGCACAATGATCATCACATTTGGAGCTTGTTCAGAATTGTTGGAAATAATTGGTGGCAGCCGATATTCAGTTTTTGATTTACAGAATCTGAAGTGTGTTTTTAACTGCTTTTCTGAAAAATACTGCCTGGGCGCAATTGAATTTTTGCCAAGCGAATGCATCATTTCAAAAGGTGTATTCGAAATGAGCGGTGCAAGGTCGTCAGAAGTATATTCCAAAGCAGCCAACGGCCCAATTGGTTTCAACTGGAATCCTCCGCGCGCAAGTACCCCGGCAAGTAATATGCCCAAAATCAGGATTATCAGTTGCGGACTAACTTTCAGGATTGGGGGTCGATCAATTTTCGAGATTCGATTATAAACAAACCAGACCACCGCTGAAAAAACAAGGAACAACAAAGTGATGTACCAATAATCGGTTATGATGGTGGGGCCCAGTTCCAAAGCATCCTCCCCAAACCCGAAAACCTCGATGGTTGAGCGCTTCAAGGAAAACTGGAAATACTTCATGTCTATCAGACCAATCAGGATCAATGGTAGATTGATAAGCAGAAATAGAAACTTGAGAAAAAGCTGAAAGGAGTTTTGCCCTCGAAACGGATGAGGTATTAAATGCCCCAGGATGAAAAGTACATTACAATAAACAAGGGTTGAAAGATCGAATCGGATTCCAAAAAAGGCAATTTCGAAAAGCTCGCCCATCGATAACTCTGGAAAGAAATCGGAATTCATCCAGATGAAAACGAGTCTGAGAATTGTAAACGCCACGATCATGATCGACATGCGTCTGATCAATAATCTGAGGTGATAAACCTGATGAAGCACCGCGCAAAGTTAAACTCTGATTATGCAATTGGATTTATCATTAGAATTGCGTTTTGGAGCCTCATTACGAATTCTATTGCAAAAAGCGGGTTGAATTGAAAGTTCAAAGTTTTGCCCAAAACCGGTGCTGAGCCTACAGTTCAATTCAATAACTGACACCACGACATATTTTTTATGTCATTCTTTCAGGTCTTCCTGAATTTGAACATGCAAATTCGACCGAAAATTTCTTAAAAAAATTTCTACGGGACTTAAACGCCTGTGTTACAATGACTTATGAAGTATTGGGTAAACGCGATGTTGAGATTTTCCCAAACCCGATGGCACGATAATCGCCTATGCCGAGTCCTCTGTTGACAACAAAACAAATTTTTAACAAAACATAAACTTTAAGAAAATGGAAGACGCATTCAAAAGATTACTTTACGCTGGCGTAGGAATCGCAGCATCTGCAACTGAAAAAGTTGAATCAACCATCGACAGCCTGGTTGAGAAAGGAAAACTTTCTGATAATGAAGGCAAAAAGATCATCGATGAGTTTTTGGAAAAATCAGAAACACGCAGAGAAGAATTCGATGACAAATTCAAAGGATTTGTTGAAAAATTCGGTTACACCAAAAGCGGTGACCTCGATGAATTGAGAAAAAGAGTTGAAGAACTCGAAGCAAAATTGGTTGCTAAAAGCGGTGCAAAAACAAACGCCAAAGCCACTGCATAATTTCAGATTAGAGTGAGAAAATGAACCGCCACGTTTCACTTCGGTGAAGCTGGCGGTTTTTTTATTGGGTTGAGGGACGTGAGGTTAGGGTTGTATTGAATTTTACTTTCAGCCATCACCGAACACAGAACTCCGAACACCGTTCCGATAGCTATCGGAAACCGATCACCGTTCACCGACCTCCCCGCACCCAATTTTTCTAACTTTGCCTGCCGCTATATACCCTTCCTCTCCACAAACAATGTTCAACCAAACTTTTCGAAATATTGGCCGCACCCGTGAGATCATCGGGATTTTGGTGAAATATGGCTTCGAGGACATTGTGGTGAACTCCACACTTCGCAATTTCGTTTCGGAGAAAAGAAGACTGACCTGGCTTCGACAGGAACGGCCGGTTTTTGAATATACACGTTGGGAAAGAATCAGAATGGCAGCCGAGGATTTGGGTCCCACCTTCGTAAAAATGGCACAGATTCTCAGTAATCGCCCTGATATGATACCCGAACCGTTGATTCGGGAGTTAGAGAAACTTCAGGATAACGTAGGTCCCTTTCCTTACAAACAGGTTCGAGAGATCATCAATAGAGAAACAGGGAAGGATATAGAAGATCTGTTCATTGACTTCACTGAGAAACCAATCGCTTCAGCATCAATTGGCCAGGTACATAAAGCCAAACTGAAAAATGGCGATGAAGTAGTAATCAAAGTACAACGCCCTGGGGTGCGCGATCTTATTGAGCGTGACCTGGCCATTGTGAAAGAGGCTGTTACCCGAACCGAACGATACTTGCGCAAACAGGGTATCATCAACGCAATGGATGTTGTGCGCACTTTTGAGCGGGGCATTTTAAAAGAGTTGGATTATAACAATGAAGCGCGCAACATGGACCGCTTCAGAAATGTGTATCACAACTACAGGCACTTCTACATCCCAAAGCCTTATCGAGACGTCTCAACCGAGCAGATGTTGGTTATTGAATTTGTGGATGGATGCAAATTCAACGATGTTAAGCAAATGAGGAAATGGGGACTCAATCCTGCCAAGATTGCTGAAGTAGGTATTGACATTTACCTCACCATGATCTTCGAGTTCGGCTATTTTCATGCTGATCCGCATCCGGGAAATGTGCTTGTTCGAAAAGATGGTGTTATCTGCCTGCTCGATTTTGGTATGGTCGGTCAGTTGATGGAAAAAGACAAGTTTGCCTTTGCCGGGGTATTTATTTCACTCGCCCAGCAGGACTCCAGGCAAATGGCTGTCAATTTCAAAAAGTTGGCCATTGAGGATGAAATTCACGATATGCGGATGTTTGAGTACGACCTGAACGACCTCATTGAAGACTATGCCAACCTCGATGTAAGCGAAAGCAGTATCGCAGACATGATCAACAGCCTTCAAAAGATCATGTACGATTACCAACTGAAAGTTCCTGGCGGGGTATTCCTGATTTTTCGTGCATTCGCCATTTTGGAAGGAATAGGAAAAACAGTTCATCCACATTTCAATACCTATGAGTTCATTAAACCTTATGGACTCAAGATTCTGAAAGAACGGTTCAAACCGGAAACCATTCTAAACGACCTCTACTATCGGGTCACACAATTGTCGTCTTTTGCCAACAGCCTTCCTTTTGAGATCAAGGATATAATGGGCAAATTCCGAAAAGGGAAAATCCATTTTGAAGTTGAACACCAGGGCTATGGTTACCTGCTGAAAAAGCTTGATAGTCTCACCAATCGAATGATTCTGACGGCTGTAATGGTGGCATTAATTCTTGGATCATCTATAATGGCAACTGCTGACTTTTCTCCTGACATGCCCACCTATTATGGCGTACCGCAAATTTCGGTTTGGGGTTTTTGGGTTGCAGGAATCCTCGGACTTATCCTAACCTATGCCACCTTGAGGCGTAGAAAGTATCGGTAAAAACCATCAATTGGTCGCCAATACAATCCCCAATTGAATGAGGCCAACGATAAATCCAATTACGCCACCCATCAACTCAATAAACTTGAATTCTCGTTGAAGCACTTTCACTATCAGGGATTCCAATTTTGAAGGAGACAAAGTGGCTACCTTTTGGCGTATGATTTCTTCAAGGTCGATGGAGTTTTCAATATTGGCGACATAGTGGCCCAATACATCAGGGGCCATTTTGGAAACTTCCGACATAAACTCATCCTTAATTCGTGATTTGGCTTTTTTTCTCACAAAAATGGAAGTGATCGGATAGTTGGAAGGCAAAGTGTGTTCGAGGTAATTTTCAATCCGCTCCTCGATCTTTTCATTGATCAATTCTATATTTCGTGGGTCATTGATCTTTTGGGCGATTTCACTGATGGAGAGTAGTTCGGTGGTTACCATTTGTGCCAATCGCTCGGCTACCACGTGCTGCCTTTTCGGGAAAACACCCTGGATCCTTATTGGTCCTACCTTGATCGGATGTTTGGGACGAAACAGCATTTTTACTGCTATAAAGTTGGTAAACCAACCGATAACTGCCGCTATGAAAGGAAGGGTATAAATCATGGCTGTTGGAGCGAATATACTTATTCGGAAATAGCGATAATGATTTGGATTCCGTTGACAGTCGCTCCCGATAAGTTATCGGGATGACAGTCGCAGAGTAGAGTTTAGTCCTCTTTTCCTCGAATAAATGTGATTTCCAAATTAAAGCACTCTCATTAACGTGTGGATAAGCGCTGTCAACTGTTACTGTCAACTGCAACTGTCAACTGCGACTAAAAACCTAGTACCCAAACACCTGCTCCAAGGTCAATTCCTGAACTTCCCCGATTTCACGAAGTGCATCCATATCAACATCTGATTTCTTGCCGATAATGCAAACCTGGTAGCTCTTACCTTTAATTCGTTTATTGAAGAAATCTTCAAGATTGTCAACCGTTACAGCCTTTGCAATGTTGTAAATATATTCGCGATTATCCTTTTCAAGACCCTTAATTCGGGCGTTATCGTAGCTTCGGATCAATCCCCGCGAACTGGTGCGGTCGGTTTCAATTTTCTTCATCACTGCATCGCGTGCGTTGTCGAATTGCATTTCCACCTTTGGCATCTCGTTCATCAAAGCAGTCATTGCAGTCATGGCCTCTTTCATTTTGTCAACTTGTGTACCCACATAAGCATAAACAAAGTTGTGCTCATCTGGGTAATTCGGAATTCTGTAAGCGGAAAAGGCTGCATAAGCCAAAGCCTTGGACTCCCTGATTTCCTGGAACACAATAGATGATAAACCTGAACCAAAGTATTCATTGAATAGCTGGGCATAAGGGCTTGCCTCATTGTCATATGGTCCATCGGAGGCCATCATGAGGAATTCAGTTTGAACCATATCGTAATCAACAAAGTACACATTGGTACTTTGGCGATCCAATTCTGGGTATGATGTTATTTCCGGATAATCCGAAAGAACCTCAGGCGTGTTGTGGTGTTGAGCCAATAAGCCTTTCACATCATCAGCTGAAATTGTACCATAATAGTGGACCTCATGTTTCAAGGAATTCAGGCTTTTGATTTTGTCGGTCAGCACACTGGGGTCGAGGTAGCGCATGTAGTCTTCAGACAGTTTGTCGGTAAACGCATTTTTCTCACCGTACCTGGCATAGGATGATAAACCTCTCCAAAGAATGGTGCCTTTGTTCAGCTTGGCATCGTCCCTTTTTTTCATAATTCCATCAATCAGGCTGCCAAGTGCAGCAGGATCGGGTTGAACATCGGTTAAAAGGTGCTCAAATAATTTGATCCCTTCTTCCAGGGACTCTTCAAGACCACTGAGTGAAATGAATAGCTTTCTTCTGCTTGTGCTCACATCGAAAGAAAGGCCGAGCTTGAAAAACTCTTTTTGCAACTCTTCAGGAGAATATTTGGAAGTGCCCAGGTAAGGAAGATAGTCGATAGCCAGGGCCATTTCTTTGTCATGATCACTTCCCATTTGAAGTGAATAACTCAGTTCAAACAATTCATTGTTTGGGTTTTGAACGCGAAGCAGCTGAATACCTTTCTCAAAATCGTGATGCTCTATGTCTTTTTGATAATCAATATAAACGGGAGTTAGCCTTTGCACTTGCATCGCTTCAAAGTCCTTGTAAAACTGGCTTTGCTCCTCTCTTTCAAGATCAATTGGGGTAATGGGCGGCTTTTCAACTTTACTTACATCCCCGGGATCACCGTTTATTTTAAATACTGAGACATAATTATCGGTATAGTGTTTCTTAGCGAAATTCATGATGTCTTCCTTGCTCAGACTGGCCATCCTGTTGAAACGTTCAAGATGTTGAGTATAATCAAGATCGTTGATAAACGAATACACCATGGTGTTTGCACGACCGTAGTTGCTTTCAAGGCTTTGCAATTCTTGTAATTTCAAGTACTTGATCACCGCAGTTGGTAGCCAATCATCAAAGTCTCCGTTTTTTATTTTTTCGATTTCTGCCAAAACCAGGTTTTGAACTTCCTGGAGCGATTGTCCTTCACGGGGTGTTCCGTTGAAGATATGAACCGCATAATCATCAGCATCAATCACGAAACTTCCTGCCGATAAAACCTTTTGCGCCTGAACAAGATTGAGATCAATCAATCCGGCACTTTGGTTTGCTAGCATTGCATCAATAAGTTCAACTGAGGCAGCCTCTTCCGAACCAGCACCTTCGAAACGGTAGGCCATGTACATAAATTCTGCGTTTGGCCCCTTCACTTCTATAGGAGCGCTTGCAGCAAGAGGTACTTGTTGCTCAAATTGCGGTCGGTCAACAGGCTTGTTTTCCCAATCTCCGAAGTATTTTTTTGCCAATTCATGCACTTCATTCGGGTTGAAATCACCTGACAAACAGATGGCTACATTGTTGGGTACATAGTACTTGTCGAAGTAATTGTGAATGTTCACCATTGAAGGGTTCTTCAAGTGTTCACCTTCGCCAAGCGTGGTTTGTGTGCCGTAAGGATGTGTGGGAAACACATTTTCAAAAAGTGCCTTGAAAGCTTTTCGCTGATCGTTGTCTTCCGATCGGTTGAATTCTTCGTAAACCGTTTCAAGTTCAGTGTGAAACAATCGTAGCACAAGTGTTTTGAAACGATTGGCTTCCAGGTGCATCCATCGGTCGATTTCATTTGACGGAATGTCGTTCACATAAACGGTCTCGTCCAGCCAGGTGTAGGCGTTGGTATATTTTGCCCCAAGAGATGACACCATTTTGTCATACTCATTTGGGATGGAATAACCGGCAGCGATCGTTGAAAAACTGTCGATCTGCTGATAGATTGCATTTTTCTGTTCAGGATCGTTGGTATTAAGGTGTTCTTCATACAAGTCCGATATTTTTTGAAGCACCATCTTTTCGGCTTCCCAGTCTTTTGTGCCGATGTCATGGGTTCCTTTGAACATCATGTGTTCCAGGTAGTGCGCCAAACCTGTAGTTTCGGCTGGATCGTTCTTCGAGCCAGTTCTTACAGCAATCAAAGTCTGAATTCTTGGTTCTTCTGGATTTGGGCTTAGGTGAAGTGTCAATCCATTGTCCAGGGTGTAAGTTCTCAGGTTCAACGGATCGTTTTCATAAGCGATGTAATCTGAACTGACGTCTGTTGCTTTTTCGGCCTCCTGGCAAGATTGAAGGAACAGGAAAGAAATACAAAAGATAAGGCCTGCCATGGCCTTCAAAGAATGGCTTCGGAATTGGTACATTTTGTCTTTTTTTTTAAAATTCGAATTCCAGGTCGAGCTGGTCTTTAAGTTTTTGAACGGCTGGGTTTTTTTCTGCCATTCGCGCAAATTTTTCTGATGAGGTAAAGGCTTTTTTCTGCTGGGGCGCTGTTCGTTCTACTGTTTTCAATTCAAGTTGAATGCCAGGAGTCTTCAATTCTGTTGAAAGGAATTCCTGGAGTTTGGTTCTTTCATTTTTAAAGGCTTCCTCCTGAAGCTTTCCTTCCACACCAACCACAACCACACCGTTTTTAATTTCGGGTTGAATCTGATTCATATAGTTGTACAAGGCCATTCGTTTTTCTTCCATCAAAGTGTCAGCATATTTTTTCCAGGCCCCGGAAACTGCATCTGCAGACAATTCCTGTTTAGCAGATGGTTTTTCTACTTCTACCGTTTGTGCCTCTGTTTCAGTTTCGGTATAGGAAGCAGCAGGTTCTGCGACAGCGCTTTTTGCAACTTCTGAAATCTTGAAGGCTCCCAACAGCGAGGAGGCCTCGCTTGAAGAAGTAGTTGAAACAACCTGTTGAGGTTTTTCATCTGGCTTTTCTTCAACAGGTTCTGAGATTAATGCTTCTGGCTCGGTTTCCTTTTGAGGAATTGAAATAGCCGGTTGCTCCGATTCAGGTTTTGCAGAAATAGTATCTGGCGGTGCTGTAGGCTGGGGTGCAGTTTGCCCGTTAGAAGAGGCTGCTGTTGCTTTTAGTTTTTTTTTAACGGGTGCAGGATTCGGGTTGTCCTTCAGGATTTCAATGGTATCTGCCAGGTAGCAGAGTTTCATTAAGGCAAGCTCAACATGAAGCCGTTGATTTTGACTGAACTTGTAAGATTGTTCCGATTGGTTGCAGAGGTTTAAACCATTGAGTAAGAAAGCTGCAGGAGCCAAACGAGCCTGGTTGCCAAATCGTTCTTTTTGATTGTCTGCCACCTCAAGAAGTTGCAAAGTGCTTTGGTCTTTACACATCAACAAGTTTCTGAAATGTGATCCCAACCCTGCCAGAACGTGATCACCCTCGAAACCCTTTGCCAGGATTTGGTCGAAAAGTATCATACTTGCCGGAATATCCTTTGACAGCAAATTATCAGTGATCTTAAAGAAGTAATCATGATCGAGAATGTTAAGATTCTCGACAACGTTTTGATAGGTCAAAGCTCCCTGGCTGAAACTGACCAAACGATCAAAAATTGACAGCGCATCTCGTAGTGCACCATCCGCTTTTTGCGCTATTATATATAGCGCTTCGTTTTCTACAGCTATTCCTTCCTTCGATGCAACATTCTTCAAGTGATCAATGATGTCCTGAACACCAATTCTGTAAAAATCAAAGATTTGGCAACGTGACAGGATGGTTGGCAGAATTTTGTGTTTTTCGGTTGTGGCCAGTACAAATTTTACATAAGGTGGAGGTTCTTCCAGTGTTTTCAAGAATGCATTGAAAGCATGGGTAGTCAACATATGCACCTCATCAATGATGTAGATTTTATACTTGCCTCCCTGTGGTGCAAATCGCACCTGTTCGGTGAGTTCGCGCATTTCATCTACTTTGCTGTTTGAAGCGCCATCCACTTCAAAAATGTTGAAGGAACTGGAGTTATTGAACGATTTGCAGGAATTGCATTCGTTACAGGCTTCAAAATCGGCACCGATGTTCTCGCAATTGATGGTTTTGGCCAAGATTCTCGCACAGGTCGTTTTTCCTACGCCACGAGGTCCGCAAAACAGGAATGCATGAGCTAGTTGATTCGACTTGATGGCATTTTTCAGTGTATCTGCAATGTGCGATTGTCCCACCACTTCATCGAAGCGCGAAGGCCTGTATTTACGGGCGGATACAACAAAATTTTCCATCAAAAAATCACTTGTTCTTTTGGAGAGCGACCAAAGTTACATTATCGTTTTCAAAAAAATATTTTACTGCCCCCCGTGTGGATAATTTTTTATCTTTGCACTCCGATTTTTGGACCTGACATTCAAAAGTAGTCAATGAATCAATACGAAACTACAGTTATAATCACTCCGGTATTAAGCGAAGAGGAGTTGAATGAAACACTGAAAACCTATCGCGATTTCCTCAAGAAAAACGATGCGGAAATTGTGGAAGAAGTGAAGTGGGGCTTACGTCAGCTGGCATATCCTATTCAGAATAAAACAACCGGAATCTATTACATTTTCGAGTACAAAGGTGATAATACGATGGTTGATAAATTGGAGTTGAATTTCAGGCGAGATGAGAACATAATGCGATTTCTCACAGTGAAACTCGACAAATACGCAGCAGAGTACAACGACAAGAAAAGACTTGGTCTTGTTGGAAGAAATAAGAAAGTAAAATCAAATAACGAAACAGTGGCAGCAGCCGCTTCCGAAGAAAACTAAATCAGGAGGCTATATCCCATGGCAGCAAATCAAGAAATCAGGTTTTTAACCTCGCCCAAAATCGGGCAGCGCAAAAAGAAGTATTGTCGATTCAAAAAACTCGGCATTAAGTACATCGATTACAAAGACGAGGAATTTCTGTTGAAGTTCATCAACGAACAGGGAAAACTACTTCCCCGCAGGTTGAGTGGTAACTCGCTGAAATATCAACGTAAAGTTGGACAGGCAGTTAAACGTGCTCGTCATTTGGCTTTGCTTCCGTACGTTACAGACCTTTTAAAATAACCAGAACATGCAGATCATACTATTACAGGATGTACAGAACCTGGGTCTGGCAAACGACCTGGTTACTGTAAAGAACGGGTATGCACGTAATTACCTTATACCCAAGGGTATGGCCGTTACTGCCGGTATATCCCAAATGAAACAACATGCTGAGCGCATCAAACAGGATGAGCGCAGACAAGATAAATTGCTGAGTCAATTGCAGCAGGTTGTTGATCAGTTGAAAAGCGTCAATATTAAAGTGGGAGCTAAAGTTGGAACTACCGACAAGATTTTTGGTTCGGTAACTACCCACCACCTCGCGCAGGAGATCAAAGAACAAACCGGGGCGAATATCGACCGAAGAAAGATCAAGATTGACGAGGAAATAAAGACTTTGGGAACTTACACGGCACACATCAATTTACACACAGATGTGGATGTAGATATCGAGTTCGAAGTCATTTCAGAATAGCCAATCAACTAATCAATATAGCTAAGATGAATCCCGCCTGTGCGGGATTTTTTATGTCCGGTAATTCAACAAAGCCTCAGGCTGATTTGGGATCTTATTCAACCATAAATTTTATTTGTTCATTTAGACTGCCGGTAAAAGTGATAAAGTAGAGGCCGGATGGAAGCGTTGAAGCATCTATTTCAAAATCTTCCTTTTCAATGCCATTTTCAACAGCCATCATTTCACCTCTGATATTTGTGATTTCATATGAAAATGGTCCTTCAGGACAATTCTTCACCGTAACCTTACAGAAATTATAAACGGGATTGGGGTAAACCATTAAAGAGGGTTTTTTTAGTTTGGTTTCGTGTAAGGAGTGTGCAGATATTCGGTTGGCCAGAGGAGTGCTGAATGTATCAAGACCCGAATATGCCGATTGATTTCCTATCCCTACATCGCACCAGGTGCTCACCTGCCACTCGTAGGAATTTCCCGGTTGAAGACCATAAACATCTTTTGAAGTTGTAAGGCCGCCTACAGTAATTGTGCTCCAGTTGGTTGTGCCAACCCTTCTTCCCTGTATTTGGTAACCTATGGCTCCCGAAACAGGATCCCAATTCAACCTGGCTGCATTGGTTACTACAGGGTTTGCCGTGTGGTTGGTCGGTACCTGGCATCCGGTGGTGAATTGCCCTACAACCGACCAAGCCGATTCGTTGTATTCCAATGTGTCGCAATAGGCTCTGATCTGCCACTCGTAGGTTGTGTTGTCGTTCAGGCCATTCACATTTTTGAAGGTTGGGGCACCGTTGGCAATCTGTAAATAAACCCAATTGGTGTTACCGAGTGCACGCCCCCTAATTTCGTAAGAATAGGCACCTGACGTGGCGTTCCAGTTCAGACGTGCAGACGTTTGTGCGATATGGCTAGTCCATAAACTTTCAACCGAATCGCAGGGTGGAAATACAATGCAATTGATATCAATTTCAATGCACTGGTTACTCCAACAGCCATTAACCGTATAAAGGGAGCGGCAAACTAAAAAGGTGCCATTGTCTGGAAATGTATAGGTGGTATTGGTTGCAGTATCTTCAACCTGTCCGAAATGATAATGCGAAACCGGATCGATTGCATCACCCAGCGCAAAAGTGGAAGAATCAGTGAAAGTGAATGTCGGGCATGCAGTTCCGTCATAACCAAAGGCAGCAACACAATCGGGGCCAGAGTCATTGGGGTTGTTTGTACAATCAACGTAAATGCGTGTGCAGAAAAAACTCCAACAGCCACTGGTAGTTGTAATGGAATGGCAGACCATTACCGTGTCACCATCCACCAATGTAACTTGAGTATTCAAAGCAGAATCTACCTGGCTATTGTAGTACCATTTGGTGCTGGTTATTGTTTCACCTATCGGAATTTCGGAGTTATCGGTTAAAGTATAAGTTGGGCAACCTGCCGCAACAAATTGAATTCCAGCGTTGCATTGTGCCGATGCATGAAAACCGATTGTGGATAGACAACAAACTAAAATCCATGAGAAATTGATGAAGCGAATCATGATGAATGAATTTTGAACTAGGAAAATGAGTTCACTCCCATCCGAAAGTTTTACAAACTTGGAGAAAAACCTTCTGTAATGCCTATTAACATGGATGATATTTGGCTTTTTCAAGAAAATAAGTTTCCCTTTGGTATCAGTTCAGCTTGCTTTAAAATCTTGATCCTTTTG
>PVBE011838872.1_pt1 | contig 17363 bp, 14 predicted proteins | sample 1631181 | NCBI WGS metagenome assembly PVBE01 (sample SAMN08397723, study PRJNA350692) | Marine metagenome, whole genome shotgun sequencing project. | isolation source: water | place: Pacific Ocean | collected 2012-04 | reverse complement strand
TCGTTAGCTCAGCTGGTAGAGCACCGGACTTTTAATCCGATGGTCGAGCGTTCAAATCGCTCACGACCCACCATATTCTATAAGGCCTACATTGATTGTAGGTCTTTTTTTCGTCTGCTAAAAAATACCGGGGTCATACAGGGGTCATGTTTCGCTAGAATTTATTAACCCCTCCCTCACACATCAAACGAAGTTTAGACTTTTATCCTTGAAATTTATATTGTCAGTGTCTTGTGTCAACTAACAAAAGATAGTTAAGTGATAGGCAATAGGGGGGTGTTTGAATTACTGACCCATTAAACTAATGGAAGAAGTAAGAATGCCAGCCAGATCAGAAGCGCCGGTCAGATCGTCAGCTATGTCTCCTAATTTCAAGATTCGTTAGAGGTGGCGTGTCGACTTGAAGGGAGAAACGTCAACTCCTTCAGCTTCAACGCCCTTGAAGAGAACCTCGAACATATTACCGTCCGGGTCGAGCACCTCGACCTGCCGCAAATCAATTTCTGGAGCTATCGCGACGTTATAGGAAACATCCAGACCTTGAAGGTGCTTCAGAAATTCACCAAGGCCGCTACCAGTTAGCGCAAAGTGATTTACCGCTGGATCATCATTCTTTGGTGGTGTATCGATCTGGACCAGGTGAATAAGGGGATTATTATCCAGATACATCCAACACCCTGTACTCGAGAATGGTGGCCGGTATCCGGGTTTGAATCCAAGAACATCGCCATAGAAACGTATGATCCGATTCATGTCATGGGTCTTAAGATTGATGTGGTTCAGTGCAGGTGTAATATTCATATTTTCCTCCTGTTGTTAGGTAGTCATATCCCTGACTCGAGACAATTCAACCACACGTGATTCACGGATGCTTTTAATGAACCAGTCGAGCTCTTGAATTGTGCGCTCGCATAATACTTACCAGCCGTTCTTGGTCGCAGGTTCACATCGGCTAAGCCTTTTATCCTTTTTGTGGGTCATATATAGAATGGGCAGCAACTAAAGGATTCAAAGGTGTCGCTTTTGTGGAAGCTGTAGTTGATTGCAATGAGATGGAAAATCCAGTCTGGGTTCGACGTGAGGCGGTTGGTTGTAAAGACAAGTTAATCTCTAGTAAGTAATTAGATTTCGATTTTATTCATTATTTTCCATTAATGACTCTTTCGTTTTGCTGGCTAACATTAGTGAAAGAGCCTGAATTAGGCACATAGGTGCGGCGAGCGATCGAGAGAACGAGAATTTCCGCTCGGGCAAAGCAAAAAGAATTTCCGCTTGTGATAAAGGTGAAAGGTGAGAATCTGTTATTGCAATAATATTTATCTCCCTATCAGCTACCTCGTGCACAATATCTACAACCTCGGTTGCGTACTGTCGAAAAGAAACAGCAATTAGCAAATCTTTTTTGGTAATCAATCGAGACATGTGGGTAGACAGACCACCACTAGAATCAAGTAAAACTGTTTTTATATTAAGCATAGTAAGCACGTAGCGTAATAATTCTACAACTGGCACCGAGCGCAATTGCCCTAGAAGATATATATTCTCGGCCTTTAACATCATTTCAGTAGCCCTTGATAGACTCTTAGTGTCGATGTTTTCTAAAAGCTCTTCCAGTGAGGCAATATCTGTTAGGACTAGATCTTTCAAAAAACTAAACTCAGAATTTTCACTATTTTTTTTAAGATCATCTGATAGTGACTGAATTCGCGATTCAAATCCAGGAGCAGTGTGAGATAAACGCTTACGAAATATATTTTGTACCTCTTTAAACCCTACATAGCCAAGCATCTGGGAAAACCGAACTAAGCTGGAGGGATGAGTGTTGCATCGTTTAGCAAGCTCTTGGGATGAAATAATAGGAATTTCATTTGGATTTTGAGTTAAATAGTTTGCTATTTCTTTATAGGTTTTACTCATTGTATGAAATTTATTTTCAATCACTTGAATCAAACTTTCATATTCTTCTTGTTTTTGCATAATATAAATTTTATAGAATAAAAAAGTTGTTTCTGAGACGAAAATAAAAATATCATTATGCCTAAATTGATATCAATTACTTCTAATAATTATAATGCAATAATAATTGCAAAAAATATAATTGACAAAAAAAATTGTTTAAGATATACTTCGGTACACAACTTAAAGTTAGTTGTTGTTAAGTAAATTTAATATTTGGTAAATAAACTATAGGAGTTAAAAATGAAATATTTTAAAATTATAATGAGTGCGGTAGTATTGTTCATGACTGCCGGTGCCACTCTTGCACACGAAGCACAGAAGGTTTTCTTCTTGCTGCCCAACGAGACTACTATCCGCTTTGAAAATCGTGATGCTCCATTCTTTGTTGAATCGTTGAAAAAATACACACAGCACGCTGAAGTCATCGTGCAAAATGGCCAGGGTGATCCTGCCCGCCAGCAACGATTGGTTGAAGACGCTATAACACAAGGTGCTGACGTACTTCTCTACACATCTTCTGACGCAAACCTTGCAGCTGGTTCGTTGGCAGCAGCCGCAGATGCTGGTGTTCCGGTTGTGCTTTATGACCATGACGCTGTGGGTGGTAAAGCAGAGGCACATGTGGTGTTCGACTCGCTTTCGGTTGGTCAAGCTCAAGGATCTCGAGCTGCCGAACTCATCAGCGCTATGGACAAAGACGTGGTTAAAGTTGCACGTGTGAAGGGTAATCAGGGTGAATATGGCACAGGCCAATACGAAGCAGGACAAAACGAGTTCCTTCAGCCTTTGATTGATAGTGGTAAAGTTGAAGTCGTTTGTGAGCAGTACACTCAGAACTGGAATCCAGTGCTGGCGCAATCGTTTGCTGAAGACTGTCTCACCAAAACTGGCGGTGATGTCGATGTGTTCTTAGGGATGAATGACGGTACTACAGGCGGTTCAGTCGCAGCTTTGATCAGTCAAGGTTACGCACCTGGTGAAAAATTGGTTACCGGCGGTCAGGACGCCACAGTTGAGGCGTTGCGCTACGTTGCGACTGGCTGGCAGGACAACTCGGTTCTTAAGGATTTGGCGGTCGAAGCCGATTACGCAGCGCAAGTCGTAGCTTCCTTACTGAAAGGTTACGGTGTACCTTCTGAACTCGTAAACGGCAAAGTGAACAACCAGTTTATGGATGTGCCTGCCGTTTTCCTTCCGGTGTCAAACATAACTTTGGACAACTTAAGTGATGTAGTCGATGCAGGCGTATGGACTTGGGAGGAAATCTGCCAGGGCATTGAAGACGCTCAGGTTTGCCAAGACAACCTCTAAAGGCTAGGCTTTGGTATACTGAAGGGAGTCGGAATTCCGGCTCCCTTTTTTTTTGTAACTACTGTCAGGGAGGAAACCATTACAAGTATGGGCAACACGCCACTCATTTCTATGAAAGATATCCAAAAATCTTTCGGCTCAGTACACGCTCTTCGCGGTGCGTCAATTGATGTTTATCCAGGAGAAATTGTTGCTCTAGTAGGGGACAATGGTGCAGGGAAGTCGACGCTTGTAAAAGTGATGTCAGGCGTGCACGGTTGGGATTCTGGCGAATATAATTTTGACGGAGGGCCGTCAAAAATTTCGTCGCCTTCAGATGCTACAGCGCTTGGCATTCAGACTGTGTATCAGGATCTGGCTCTCTGTAACAATCTTGATGCTGTCCAGAACCTGTTTCTTGGAAGGGAGCTAACGGGTCCGTGGTGGGGCGGGCGACGTATGAAAAGGGCTGAGCAGGAGGTTCGAGCAAAAGATGTGATGACTAAGATGCGTTTAGAAAATTTGTCGCTCTCCCGACCTGTGGGGGCGATGTCAGGTGGGCAGCGTCAGAATATTGCGATTGCTAGATCGATTTTGTCGAAGCCAAAAGTTGTGATTCTCGACGAACCGACTGCTGCATTGAGCCATACGGCAGCAGAGCGGGTATCTACCCTGATAAGAGCGCTGGCTGACGACGGTCTCGGTGTCTTAGTTATAAGTCATGAAATTCACCACTTTGTCGTCAATTCAACTGACCGCATTGAAGTAATGCGCCTTGGGGCAAATGCTGCGAGTTTTAAATCAAGTGAAGTGACTGGCGAACAAATAGTGAATGCAATGGTCGGCGGCAATGAAGCTGTGAACCTAGCAGGCTGACGGGAGATATATAATGAACGATACTGATCAAACCGCAGCAAATGACCTGAATATTCAGACAGCTGGAGGCGCGCCGATAGCGCCAAAGCGCCGCACATTTGGGGAATTACTAACGAGCGATCTCAGGGCTCTCCCGGTCGTTGTTGGATTGGTTTCCCTTTGGATATTCTTTACTTTCCAGAGTGATGTTTTTCTGAGTGCCCGCAATATATCCAACCTACTTCTTCAATCAACAGTTGTAGGGATTATGGCGCTTGGTATCATGTTTGTTTTGCTGGTTCGAGAGATCGATCTCTCTATCGCAGCCATCAACGGGATCACCGCAGTGTTAATGGCGAAACTCATTGTAGAATTCGGATTTTCACCCTGGTTGGCAATTCCCGTTTCGGTCGTATTCGGTGTTCTTATCGGTATGTCATCGGCAAGGTGGATAACTTTCGCAGGAGTCCCATCTTTCGTTGTTACTTTGGGATTGGGTTTGGCGCTCAATGGGGCGCAACTACTATTACTGCCGAACACAGCTCGATTTGGCTTGATGAACACCGGAGTCGAAAAAATCGCTCAAACCACGATTGATGGCACTTCAGCTTGGCTCGTTTTTGCAATTTTTTTTGCAATTATTGCTATTCTTATATTGTCGAGTGCGCAAAGGAGAAAGGTAAAGGATCTACATGTCCCGGTAATGACTTCCGTAGTGCTTCCACTAGTTGGATCGGCTCTTTTCGGAGCAGTCATTGTAGCTGTTATGAATAGCCATAAAGGTATTCCATTACCTATGTTAATTTTTGCGATCCTGATAATGATTGGTGGATACGTTTTAAAAGAGACTGCCTTCGGCCTTTCCCTGTTCGCAATCGGGAACAACGATGAAGCCGCGCGTAGGGCCGGAATCAAAGTTGCTACTGTGAAAATGGCTGCATTCGGAATTGCGGGAGGAATTGCAGCATTGGCCGGAACTATTGCTGCGTCTCGAACACTTGGGGTGGGAGTTTTTTCCGGTGGAGGCATTGGAGGCGGAACGTTGCTTCTTGAATCCATCGCGGCAGCGGTTATCGGGGGTGTCAGCCTCTTTGGTGGTCGCGGAGCCATCTATTCAGCAGTGCTCGGCTGCCTGGTCATTGGAACGGTGCAAAACGGACTAAACCTGATGGGCGTCGAGAACGAAATCCGTTTGATAGTGACAGGCTTCCTGCTCGTATTGGCTGTCTCGATCGATAAGATCATCGAGAAAGCAACTGGTCAGAAAGCATTCTAACTTCCTCCCACTCACTATCAACAGAGAAGGCCCCGACCTGTTGGATCGGGGCCTTCTATTTTAGGACATTTGGGAAATGCGCTTACTGAGCGGTTACCGTTGGAATTCTGAGATCGTCAGAATTGTGCTGAACGCGAGCCGCGACCTCAACCATCAATACCTAGGCCAAGCAAATTGGAGCAGCTAACGAACAAGATAATGTATAGTCGTGCTCGGGCACCGCAAACAATATAGCTGAGGGTTTTTTTAAGAGGAAATAGTACTGTCCGAAATTGCTATTATAGGTACCTCAGATTTTGAGCATTCCTCTACGATGTTTACAACTTCATTCGCGCAAAACTGGAATGAAACTACAATTAGAACGTCAGACAATTTCATATTGCGTGACAATTGGGTTGCAAGCCCTCCACTGGCATCACATGGTATGGAAGTTTTCTGTAAATAGATTTGCTAATTTATTAGAAGAAGAAGTGTCTGGCGTAAAAACTCGAGATAACCATTACTAATAGAAGAAGAAACGCTTGGACTAAGCGTACAAGATATCTTTGACGAACACCAGCTAATTTAGTGACCTTGAATGATACTGCTTTCTTATTACTCATAAGTTATTTGTCCCTCGCATATATCTACTGATTTTGAAGGTAAAGGGGGCTTTGACTCCGTAGATAGAGATATACACCTTCCCTCAAACATCAAACAAAATTTGGACTTTAGTCCAAGTTGACTTGTAATCCTAGTATGAAGTTATAATCTAAACGTCTTTCCCACTCTCAAAATTAAACTGAGCACCTTTTCTAATGCCAGATGGCCATCTCGAGGTAATCGTTTTAAGCTGCGTATAAAACCTTACGCCTTCCATTCCATGAATGGATGAGCCGCCAAAAAGAGATCTCTTCCAACCGCCAAAACTATGCATTGCAACAGGAACAGGGATGGGTATGTTAACGCCAACCATGCCAACTTTCACATTCGTTGTAAAGTGCCTAGCAGTATCGCCGTCCCTTGTAAAAATAGCCGTTCCATTGCCATACTCATGGTCATTGACCAGCTTGAGCGCTTCATCATAACTTGAGACTCTGACAACGGAGAGAACTGGACCAAAAATCTCATCAGTATAAATGGACATATCTGAGGTGACATGATCAAAAAGACACCCGCCAACATAAAAACCATCTCTTTCAGTCTCAGACCTACCATCAACTTTAAGATCTGCTCCGGCTTTCAGTCCTGCATCAATGTAAGAGACAATCTTTTCTTGACTTTCTTTGGAAACAACTGGACCCATCTCAACACCCGGTTCATTGTAAGCGCCAATTTTTAAAGACTTAACTTTGGGTATAAGTGACTCAATCAGCTGATCCGCTGTCTCATCACCCACAGCAACCACAACAGAGATGGCCATACATCTCTCACCTGCAGAGCCGTAAGCTGCCCCGATGATTGCATCACTGCTTTGTTCAAGATCAGCATCGGGCATCACTATCATGTGATTTTTAGCGCCGCATAAAGCCTGAACTCTCTTGTTGTTTTTTGAACCTTCTTGATAAATATACTCACCCACAACGGTAGAGCCAACAAAGCTCACTGCCCTAACTTGAGGGTTGGTTAGGATTTCATCGACTGCTTCTTTGTCACCAACGATTGTATTTAATACGCCATCTGGAAGACCAGCTTCATGCATGAGTTCGGTCAGTCTTAACCCGCAAGACGGTACTTTCTCTGAGAGCTTTAATACAAAGGTGTTGCCACAAGCAATCGCTACTGGATACATCCACATCGGGACCATGGCAGGGAAGTTAAACGGAACAATGCCAGCACAAACGCCGAGTGGTTGACGTAGATTATGACTGTCAATACCTCTAGATACATCCGCACTAAAGTCAGACTTCAGATGATTGTTAATTGCCGTGCAGTACTCCACAATCTCAAGGCCTCTTCCTACCTCACCCTTAGCATCTGCAAAGGTTTTTCCATGTTCCTTTGAGACAAGTTCTGCGAGTTCATCGGTGTGCTTAATAATAAGCTCACGATAAGTAAACATGATTTGAGCCCTTTTAGAGGGAGGAACTTGGCTCCAATCTTCAAAGGCATCACTGGCCACTTTAATGGCTTTGGCAGTATCTTTTGCACTAGCAACTTCAATTGTTTTTGTAACTTTGCCAGTAGCAGGATTAAAGACATCTAGGCTTCGACCTGATGATCCAGGGTGTTTCTTTCCACCAATAATGTGTTGTAGGTTGTTTGAAGTCATAAGGGTTAATTTTTATATTTTGTGTAAATTAAATGCCCAAGCATTTGTACAATTGAGATTTCCTGAAGATTGGGAGGTTGAAATAAAAAAGGAATCATACCGCGACCGGTGTTATCCAGGGCTGGTCGACTGCTTCGGAGGAATCCACCACCGCCTCAACAAAGGCAACACCTTTCAGGCCGTCATAAGCTGTAGGAATATGCTGAGCGATAGCCTGCGGTGAGCGGTCCTGTTTCTGCGCATGAATCGCTTCGGCGAAACCTGTGTATAAATTGGCGAAAGCTTCCAAATAGCCCTCGGGGTGACCGGGTGGGGTGCGAGTACGAACCTGAGCTGCCTCACATAAACCTTCAGCGCCGCGCTTAATGATTTGGGTGTGCCCATCGAGTGGTGCATGAATCAACTCATTTGGCTGCTCCTGAAACCAGCTGAGCGAACCATGTTCGCCATAAACCCTTAGCTTCAAGCCATTGGAATTACCTAATGCCACCTGTGATGACCACAACAATCCTCTGGCACCACCTTCATAGCGCATCATGACATGGGCATTGTCGTCTAGGGCACGACCGTCAACGAAAGTTGCCAAATCAGCAGTCAAGCTCTCCAATTTCAGGCCGGTGACAAAGCCTGCCAAATGATAGGCATGGGTACCAATGTCGCCAATAGACCCGCCGCGCCCGTTCTTTTGTGGATCGGTGCGCCATGCGGCCTGGGCGTTGCCTTTGTTTTCGATGCCGGTTGCCATCCATTCCAGCGGGTATTCTACCTGAGCTGTGCGAACCTTGCCAATTTCGCCATTGGCAATGCGAACCCGGGCTTCATGTACCATTGGGTAACCGGAATACGTGTACGTCACACCTACGAAACGCCCTGACTCACGGACTTGCTTTTCAAGAGTGACAGCATCTTCCAGCGTAGCCGTCATAGGTTTTTCACAAATAACATCGAACCCGGCCTCGATCAACGCTTTTGCAATCGGGTAATGAGTGAAATTTGGCGTGCAGATCGCGACAGCATCTACGCGATCCTTGCGGGTGGATTCGCCTGCGATGAGAGCCTTGTAGTCACTATAGGCCCGGTCATCGACGATCCCTTCCGACAAAGCGAAGGCGCGCCCTTTTTCTGGGTCCACATCGAAGGCGCCTGCAACCAGGTCCCATGCGTTGTCGAGACGTGCGGCATTGCGATGGATATTGCCGATATAGGCTCCCTCGCCACCGCCAACCATGCCGAGGCGTAGCTTACGTTGAGCGCTCATTTATTCCTCCAGCCCGAGCATTGTTCTGTTTGCCTGCCGGTTCGCGTCCGATTTGACGAAGTCGTCAAAAGCACGGTCCGACACCTTGATGATGTGATCTTTGATGAACTGCGCCCCTTCGCTGGCGCCGTCCTCTGAATTCTTTATGAAGCACTCCCATTCCAAGGTGGCCCAGCCGTCGAAGCCATAGGTCGAGAGCTTGGTGAAAATACTGCCGAAATCCACCTGTCCGTCGCCAAGACTACGGAAACGCCCAGCCCGCTTCGACCAGGGCATGAAACCGCCATAGGCCCCAGATTTCCCGTCGGGGCGGAACTCGGCGTCTTTGACGTGAAACGCCTTGATGCGGTCGTGATAGTGGTCGATGAACGCGAGGTAGTCGAGCGCCTGCAGCACGAAGTGGCTGGGATCATACATGATGTTGGCGCGCGGGTGGCCGCCTACCTTCTCAAGGAAGTACTCCCAGGAGTGACCATCGTGAAGGTCCTCGCAGGGGTGAATCTCGAAGCAGACATCTACGCCATGTGAGTCGAAATCGTCGAGAATCGGTATCCAACGCGCCGCTAGTTCGGTGAACGCATCCTCCACCAACCCCTCGGGCCATTGCGGATAGGGATAAAGATAGGGCCAAAGAAGCGAGCCTGAAAACGTCGTATGCGTGATAATCCCAAGCCGCTTTGAGGCGCGCGCGGCGAAACGCAGCTGTTCTTCGGCCCAGGCACGCCGTGCAGAGGGATTCCCACGCGCTTGCTTCGGAGCGAAGCTGTCCATGATCTGGTCGTGCGCCGGATGTACAGCGACGAGTTGGCCTGTGATGTGAGATGCGAACTCAGTCAATGTCAACCCGTGATCGGCGAGGATGCCTTTGATTTCATCCGCGTAGGTTTCACTCTCCGCCGCTTGCCTAATGTCGACAAGTCGGGTGTCCCAAGTCGGGATTTGAACGCCCTTGAACCCTTTTTTCTGTGCCCAGGCAGCGAGACTCGGCAAGCTATTGTAGGGCGCTTCATCGGCAGCAAACTGGGCAAGAAATACGGCCGGGCCCTTTATGGTCTGCATAGTCATGGTTTCAGAGCCTCATCAGGTGTCGGAGCGTCGTCATAAGCCCCCCAAATGGATTGGTCGAAATTGACAATGGTACCGGTCATCATACCACTGTCTTCGGACGCCATCCAAAGCACAGCCTTCGCGACCTCCTTTGGATCGAGGATGCGACCAAACGGCTTTGCCGCAGCTGTCCGGTCAATGAAGTGCGGATCGCCAGTCTCGGATTCGACCAGTTTGCGTTCGTGGTCGGAATTCATCCAACCGATTGAAAGTTGGTTTACGTGTATGCGTTTGCGCATAAGCGCAAATCCCACGTTCCGGGTCAACGTTGCGAGTGCACCTTTCGAGGCTGAATACGGGCACAGGAAGGGTTGACCAGCGTGTTCCGACATCGAGCCGATATTGACGATGCGTCCCTCGGTGCCTTCTCGGATCATAATCTTAGCCGCATCTTGCATAAGAAAAAACGGGGCACGCGCGTTGACGGAGAACATCCGGTCAAACAGCTCAGGGCTGGTATTCAGAATGTTTCCTCGATCGGTCAATCCGGCAGCGTTGACGAGGATGTCGACGCGGCCAAAAGACTTGTCGGCTTCCGACACGATACGCCGCACGTCTTGCACGTTCTCCAAATCCGCGGCCACCATCTTGACCTCGATGCCGTGCTCCGCAGAAATTTCGGCAGCGACCTTGTCACCTTTTTCCTGACTACGCCCGATGATCACTATCCCGGCCGCTCCGGCTTGAGCGAAGAGGCGCGCAATTGCGGCCCCTAAGCCTTGGGTGCCGCCGGTGATAACGGCAATTTTTCCATCGATCCGGTTCATGTCACACCCCTTGACGCTGCTTCTTGCGGAATTCTTCCTGACCTTTGCGGGCTTCGTTCACACTTTCGCGTGGGCTAATTTCGGGTACACCGACGTACCAATCCGCGCCACCGGGCGTCCAAGTGTAGGCATCCGACGCAATGCTGATCACTGTCGTGACCTCCGTGGTCTGCGCCCATTCCATTGCGACCTCGAGATCAGCAAGACTTTCAACGTGGCGGGCCTTTGCTCCCATGGCCTCAGCATGTTTGCCAAAATCCACATGGCGTACATTCGCAGGATCAACGACCCGGCTGTCCTTGAGAAGATTGTTGAACCCAGCCCCACCCATGCCTGTCTGCAGGCGATGGATAACGCCAAAACCCCCATTATCACAGACGATTACGATCATCTTGTGACCAGCGATCACCGACGAATAGATATCTGAGTTCATCATCATGTAGGAGCCGTCACCAACCAAGACAATCGGCGTACCGCCCGTGCCTTCCAGCGCCATGGCATGACCCCAACCAGCAGCGATCTCATACCCCATACAAGAATATCCAAACTCGCAATCGAACGTATGAGGAGACTTACAGCGCCAGTTCTTTATGGTCTCGCCTGGAAGGCCGCCTGCAGCGGTTACCATGACATCTTCGGGCTTAGCCATCTTGTTTATGACGCCAATCACTTGGGCGTAGCTTGGGACCTTTTGGTTTGTTGGTGCTTGACCTGCATCCAGAAGCTCATTCCACTCTTTATACCAGGTCTGTGCCTGATCCATCCGAGCGGTAGGAGCAACCCAGTCGCCCAGTGCCTTATCAAGGTCTTGCACACATTCTAATGCGTCACCGACAATTGCCAAAGCACGGTGCTTGCGCGCGTCAAAACGCGCAGCGTTGATATTGATGAAAGTGGCGTCTTTCGGAAAGGTCGTCCAAGAGCCTGTCGTGAAGTCCTGCAACCGCGTCCCTATCGCTAGCACCACATCTGCTGTCTCAGAAAGCTGACGCGCAGCGTCCGTGCCCTCGATTCCCATTGGACCTACATACACCTCATTGTCATGACATACAGCACCCTTGCCTGCGATGGTCTCTGCCATCGGAATGCCGCGCTTCTTGGCGAAGGTCATCACAGCATCTTCAGCGCCGGAATACCGCACACCACCCCCCGAAATGATTAGAGGATTCTTTGCCGTTTTCAGTACTTCTGCCGCCCCAACCACTTGATCAACAGAGGGACGCGGACGTGAGATCGTCCAGGTTTTCTCTTCAAAGAACTCGACTGGATAGTCATAAGCCAGCTCTTGAGTGTCCTGCGGGATTCCAATGAAAGCAGGGCCACAATCGGCAGGGTCGAGCATCGTCGCAATCGCTTGCGGCAGCGATTGAATGATCTGTGCGGGATGAACGATCCGGTCCCAATAGCGAGAGACCGCCTTAAAGCTGTCATTAACAGAAATTGAGGGGTCGCCAAAATGCTCGACCTGCTGCAGAACTGGATCCGGCAAGCGGTTAACATAGGTGTCACCCGAGATCAGCAGCACAGGCAAGCGATTAGCGTGAGCCACGCCTGCAGCCGTTACCATGTTGGTGGCGCCGGGACCCACCGAGGAGGTGGAAATCATAATCTGACGCCGCTTTTTCGCTTTGCCGTAAGCAATAGCGGCTAGCGCCATGGATTGTTCATTCTGTCCGCGCCAGGTCGGTAGTTGATCCTGTACGCGCTCCAACGCTTCCGCGAAACACGTTACATTACCATGCCCAAAAATACCAAATACGCCTGCGAAAAGCGGAACGCGTTCGCCATCTATCTCTGTGAATTGATTGTAGAGATAGCGAACAAGCGCTTGAGCCATTGTAAGGCGGGATGATTTTTTAGTTGTCATTCAAGTCTACCTTTAGTAAGAAGGCAATAATTCATTATAATATTAAACTCAATTATAAAGCAATATAGTATCAATTTACAATAAATATTGTTAAATTAAACTATTGCAAAAATAATTGCAATTTCAAATTATAATGCAATATAATGTAATTGTGAAAAAATACTTTAAAGGAAATACGCTAAAAGGAGATAAAGTGTTAAAGGAGATAAAATGTTAAGAATTGCTGTACTTGGTTGTGGACGCATTGGTAAAATGCATGCACATAACATTGCATGTCACCCTCGCGCTGAATTAGTTGCCGTCTTTGACGTGAATAAATCAGCGGCGCAGTCTGTTGCAAAAGCATATAGTACAGTTGTTGCAGATAGCGATACAGCGGTTTTTTCTAATGATAACATCGATGCTGTATTGATTGCGAGCGCAACTGAAACCCATTCAGACTATATTGAAAAGGCAGTTGCTGCAGGTAAACCTGCATTGTGCGAAAAACCCATAGACCTAAACTTGGAACGTGTAAAAAGCTGTGCTGCTAAGATTGCAGGGAGCAATGTTCCAATACAGTTGGGTTTTAATCACCGCTTTGATCCAGGTCATAAGGCAGCAAGAAACGCTATGCAAAGTGGTGAAATAGGAGATTTACATCAAATTATCATCACATCTCGCGACCCAAGCTTACCACCTCGAAGCTATCTCGAAGAAGCCGGCGGTTTACTACGAGACATGACAATTCACGATTTTGATCTGGCTCGGTTTATGCTTGATGGTGATCCAGTAGAGAGTGTGTTCGCAATTGCTAGTGCAATGATTAATCCCACTCTTGGGGCTGAACTCAACGAAGTCGATACCGCAATGATTATCATGCGCTCCGTAGGTGGTATACAGGTTCATATCAATAACTCACGCACCGCAGTCTACGGCTATGATCAGCGAGTAGAATTGATGGGATCAGCCGGCATGGTTCTTAGTGACAACCGTAAGCCACATGAGTGTAGAAAGTACTCGGCATCAATCGTGGAAGCTGCAGAGCCATACCAGCATTTTTTCATCGAGCGCTACACTGAATCCTATATAGCAGAAGTCGATGCATTTATAGACACTGTTGAAAATGGAGCTCCAATGATTGCTGAATTCGATGATGGACAACAGGCCTTAATTTTAGCTGAAGCAGCCTACCTATCGCTTCGCGAAGGCCGCATGGTATATGTAAACGAAATTTAATATGAATATATATAAAAAATTTGGACTTTTTATAGATGGTAAATGGCGCCCTGCTGGAGACTTAGAGACGTCACCAGTAATAAGTCCCGTTACAGAGACCACCGTAGGTAACGCCCCAGTTTCAAAAATCGCAGACACTGAAGCCGCAATAGTTTCCGCGGAAAGAGGTTTTTCAGATTGGCGATCTACAACTGCTTTCAAGCGCGCAGATGCCCTTCACAAAATTACAGATGAACTTACCAGTCGTTACGATGAAGCAGCAAAGATGATTTCGATAGAGACAGGTAAACCGATTGCACAAGCAGGTCGAGAATGGGGATTGGTCGTTGATCAATTTCGCTGGTATGCTGAAGAAGCGCGCCGTATTTATGGTCGCATAATCGAAAGCCGCATCCCTGGCGGGCGATTCGAGGTGCACCACGAACCTATAGGTGTGGTCGCTGCATTTACATCATGGAACTTCCCAGCTTTGCTGATCGCCCGAAAAGTAGCCCCAGCTCTAGCTGCAGGATGTTCAGTTGTGCTGCGGCCTTCTTCAAAAACACCTGGTGTTGCTATGATACTGGTCGACTGCCTCCGCGCAGGTAATCTACCAAACGGTACAATCAATCTTGTAATCGGTCCAATTGCAAACACCTACACACCAATTCTGGCATCCAAATCAGTTCGTAAGATATCCCTTACTGGCTCGACACGTGTTGGACAGAAGATGATTCGCGACTCGGCTGATACAATCAAGAAAATAACCATGGAGTTGGGCGGAAACGCACCCATGATTGTTTTTGATGATGCCAACCTTGAAGCAACACTTGAAGCAGCGGTGGCGACGAAGTTCGCAAATTGTGGTCAGGTTTGCGTGACTCTTGACCGTATATTTGTCCATGAGAATCTCTATAGTGCTTTTGTCAAAGGATTTGCAGCCCGTGCCAAAGAGTTAATCCTGGGTGATGGTCTAGACCCCAAAGTTCAGATGGGGCCATTAATTGATGCTCGCTCACTTAAAGCCGCCGAGTCTGTTATATCTGAGACTATTGCAAACGGTGCTACATTAGTGACAGGCGGGCAAAGACCAGCACACTTGAATACAGGTCACTTCCTACAACCAACTGTTTTTTCAGATGTCTCAGATACTTCTCGGGTTTTTTCCGAAGAAAATTTCGCTCCAATTGCTGCTATCACAAAGTTTTCTGAAGATAATGATGTATTTAGTCGTGCAAATGCCTCAGATATGGGGCTCTCAGCCTATGTCTTTACTTCAAGTTCTGCGCGTGCAAAACGTGCAATTGCAGAACTAAACACAGGTATGGTCGGTATCAACTCGTTTGCTCTGGCGGCATCTGAAGCCCCTTTTGGAGGTACTAATTTTTCCGGCTATGGTCGTGAAGGTGGTTTGGAAGGAATCAAGGAGTATCTTAATACTAAACTTGCACAGGTTGTTCTATGATTAAAAATGGATTAAAAAAACTCTGGAGTGAAGGAAAGCCAGCGATTAATGGTTGGCTGTCTATCGGTAACTCTTTTACTGCTGAAATCATGGCTGCACAAGACTATGATAGTATAACCATCGACATGCAACACGGTGCACTGGATTATAGCGACGCTCTTCCAATGTTACAGTCGATGCGGGCTAGCGGTAAAACTCTATTGGTGCGCGTACCTTGGAATGAGCCAAGCATCATCATGAAAGCCTTGGATGCTGGCGCCTATGGCATTATCTGTCCGATGATTAACAATCGGGCTGAGGCTGAGGCGTTTGTTTCCGCCTTGAGATATCCACCGAACGGAACCCGCAGTTTTGGCCCGACCCGAGCTAATTACGCAGCTGGCTCTGGTTATGCTAAAGAGGCCAATAATGAAATACTGGCAATAGCAATGATTGAAACTGCTGAAGCATTATCCAATCTTGAAGAGATTGTCACTATACCTGGACTGGATGCAGTTTATATTGGACCGGCTGATTTGACACTTGATGTCATGAAAGGCCTTTTACCACCTGCTTTTGATCGAGAAGAACCAGAAATGATTGAGGTGATTCAGCGCATACTTTCTTCTGCTAAAGGTGCCGGTATACGTGCTTGTCTTCACTGTGGAACTCCGAAATACGCCGTCCAGGCAATTAAATGGGGGTTCGATTTGACAACAATTTCTGGTGACTCCCGATTATTAGCAGCTGCATCTGAGAAAAGTGTTGAAGAGGCTCGATTACTGTTGAATGGGGATTCTGCTAAGTCAGTTGACCAGAAAGGAGGTTACTGATGCCACATATACTTGTAGCAGGAAAACTGCACCACAGTGGAATTGCACTCCTGGAAGAAGCTGAGGGAATAACCTATGAATTGATTGAAGAGATTAGTGAAAAAAGCTATGCACCGCTGATTCATAAGGCTGATGGATTAATTATTCGTACACAACCTTTGAGTGCTAAAACAATTGCAAATGCTTCTAATCTAAAAATTGTCTCGCGTCATGGTGTTGGTTTTGACGCAGTAGATATTAACTCTTTAAATGCCCGCAATATTCCACTTGCCATTATTGGAGATATAAATTCCCGCTCAGTTGCCGAGCACACATTTACACTCCTTCTAGCTGCCTCTCACCTTCTCATGCGATACGACCAAGCTTGTCGGGGAAAAAGACCCTGGAATTATCGAAATTCACTGGAAGCCCAAGAAGTTTACGGTAAGAGTTTGTTGGTTTGTGGGTTTGGTCGAATTGGTAAACAAATGGCCTCGATGGGATTAAATTTTGGATTAAAGATCTCGATATTCGATCCATATACTCAAGTGGAGAGTCTACCTAAAAATATAACCTTGGAAAAAGATCTACTGGTTGCGATAAAGAAAGCTGACTTCATATCTTTTCACTTACCAGCAGCTGATAAACCTATACTTGGCGCAAATGAGATCGCTCTTCTAAAACCAAATTGCGTAATCCTAAACACATCACGTGGAGGTATCATTGATGATAAAGCTTTAGCGCAGGCACTTCGTGAAAACCGTATATTAGGTGCAGGCATTGACGTGTTTGAAGAAGAGCCACTAAATCCCAACAATGTCTACAGTAATCTAGACAATGTAATTCTAACTCCGCATTCAGCCGGGATGGCATACGAGAGCGCCGAGCGCATGGCCGTAGCCTCGGTACAGAACATACTCAACTTTTTCAACGAAAAGCTTGACTATTCTCTTGTTGTCAATAAAAACGATATTAGGTTATGACTTTATTAAACATGCAAAGTTTTTATTAATGAAATAACATCAAATCTCCTCGAGGGACCGACAAAAACTAATAATGTTTTTCTCATGTGGTCCCTCACCCCTCCCTCATACATCAAACGAAATTTGGACTTTCATCCTTGAAAGTTATATTGTCAGTGTCTTGTGTCAACTAACAAAAGATAGTTAAGTGATAGGCAATAGGGGGGGGTGTTTAAATTACTGAAACCAAGTTGTAAGTTTTACTAGAGCCCTACTAAGATTAAATACTCTGAAAAGTTTTTCAATCTTAAGATGTAT
>PVBE011020566.1_pt1 | contig 17363 bp, 13 predicted proteins | sample 1631181 | NCBI WGS metagenome assembly PVBE01 (sample SAMN08397723, study PRJNA350692) | Marine metagenome, whole genome shotgun sequencing project. | isolation source: water | place: Pacific Ocean | collected 2012-04 | reverse complement strand
CACTAGGTTTCGGGTCTACAACTAACGACTTAACGCCCTATTCAGACTTGCTTTCGCTTTGGCTCCACGATCTTCATCGCTTAACCTTGCCATTAATCGTAACTCGCCGGATCATTCTTCAATAGGCACGCCGTCACTCAATAAATTGAGCTTCGACTGCTTGTAAGCATATGGTTTCAGAAACTATTTCACTCCCCTTCCGGGGTACTTTTCACCTTTCTCTCACGATACTAGTTCACTATCGGTCGCCAAGAGTATTTAGCCTTGGGAGATGGTCCTCCCAGTTTCCCACAGGGTTTCTCGTGTCCCGTGGTACTCAGGAATTCCAGCAGAAGTTCGCAGCGTTTTCGCCTACCGGGCTCTCACCGTCTATGGCGGGGCGTTCCAGCCGCCTTCGGCTAACGCGCGTTTTTGTAACTTCTTCGGCCCATCCAAGCGGACCTGCCGGCTCCTACAACCCCGCGACCACAACGGCTTGGACCTATCACATGTTCGCGGTTTGGGCTAATTCCCGTTTCGCTCGCCACTACTAAGGGAATCGCTATTGCTTTATTTTCTTCGGGGTACTTAGATGATTCAGTTCTCCCACTTGCCTTTGCAGAGCTACTACAGCCCGAAGGCCTTCATTCTGCAATGACGGGACATAACTCCCGCCGGATTTCTCCATTCGGGTATCTGCGGATCGAGGCCTGCTCGCGACTCACCGCAGCTTTTCGCAGCCTACCACGCCCTTCTTCGGCTCTTGGCACCAAGGCATCCACCACGTGCCCTTGATAACTTGGTTTCCTTCAGATCGGCAAAACTGAAGTCCTACATTATTCGCTTGTTAAGGTGCGAGTCTGCCACTCTCATCAGGCGTCGGACACCGCAACACGGCAACACCGAAACTACTGAAAAGTGTGGCGAGAGTCGTCGATTCTACGAGACGCCGCGGCGGACTGTCAATCAGATGTACTCGTCCAGTACATGCGAGACAGCGGCCTCTTGTGTGTCAATGCGTCTAGGTGATACCAACGATTCGGGTCGGAGCTTCTGTGTTGAAGTACCAATGGAACCGGACGCGGTTGAAGGCCCATTTCCATCGAGCGAGGGCCTGGCAAATAGCGGCGACGGCGGTCTTTGCATGGGTGCGGTCACAGGATTCGGCCGTGTGGGCGCGCCGGGCGCGTTCGGCGCGTCGGCTACGTTCGGGGGCCATGGCAGAAGCACGCGGAGGCCGATGCCGCCCCGCCGTAGCGGGACTAGGCCGACTTCGGGACTTTGGCATTCGCGATCGCCTCGTCGAGTAGCTGCGCGACGTGGACGATGCGCGCATTGATGCCCCGCGCTTTGAGACCGCCGCCGATATGTAACTGGCAACCAGGATTGGTGGTCACAACCGTGGTCGCTTCGGTCGCCGCGATGCTGTCGAGCTTGTCGTCGAGGATTCCCATCGATATTTCCGTATTGAGCGCGCTTTAGATACCGGCATTGCCACAGCACAGGACCGAGTTGCGCATTTCCACAAGCTCGACCCCAGGGACGGACCCGATAAGGTCGCGCGGTTGATCGACGATTTTCTGCGCGTGCCTAAGATGGCATGCGTCCTGGTAGGTTATGCGTTCGTTGACGGCGCCCAGATCGGTACGGATGCCGATCTCAGCCAGCCACTCGCTGAAGTCCTTGACCTTCGCAGCAACCGCATTCGCCCGATCCGCATAGCCAGGATCGTCCGCAAGGATGTCCCCCCACTCCTTCATCGTCGATCCGCATCCGGCCGAGTTGACGACTATCGCGTCCACATCGTGATCTTCGAACGCTTCCACGTTCGCCCGCGCAAGATCGCGAGCGGTTTCGCGATCGCCGTTGTGGAAACTGAGCGCGCCACAGCAAACCTGACCCACCGGCAAAACCACTTCGCAACCATTGCTCGCGAGAACCCGCAGCGAGGCGTCGTGGACGTCGGAGAATGCCACGCTCATGATGCATCCGGACAGGAAAGCCACCCGGTGACGGACCTCGCCCTCGGCGGGCACGAATTCGATCAAGTCAGGGGCCACGAACCGATCCGAAATGACCGGGGTAAGAGCTTCAGCCTTGGCAAGATCGCCGGGCAGGAGCTCGAGAATGCCCGTAAACCGGACGACGCGCTGCACCCCGGAGCGTTGATAGAACCGCAGCAACCAGGCCGCCAGCTTGAGCCACCCGGGACTTCGAAATACGTGACGTAGCACGACATTGGCAACTTTGATGCCAGTCGGGACGTTGCCCGCAACCGTCAACTGAGCGCGTGCCGCCTCGACCAGCGGCCCATACTGGACCCCGGACGGGCATGCAGTCTCGCAGCCCCGACAGTCAAGGCACAGGAAGATGTGCTTGGCAAACGACTCCTCCGTGAGCGACAACCGACTCTCATCGACTGCCTTTATGAGCTGAATCCTCCCCCGAGGGGAGTCCATTTCCATCCGCAGCAGGCGGTAGGTCGGGCATTCGTTGAGGCACAGACCACAATGAATGCACGTATTGATCAGTCTTGGATCGGGCGCCTCGACGTCGGAAAAGCCAACCATGTCTTTGAGCGTCATCTGAGTTTCCGCAGCCAATCAGATACCACCCACAAACCGCCCGGGATTAAGGGTTTTCCGGGGATCGAACTGTTCCTTGATGGATTTCATAATGTTGAGCGCTGCCGGATCGACGGTCCCGCCCCAAACGTCGAGCCCCTCTTTGACTGCCGGCGGACAAGACTCCACAACAACAGAACCAGATCGATCGCTGAGACGGCTTCGAAGCGACACTATCGCCGACTTGACCGCCGCCGGACTGTTGTCGGCTCCATCGATCGCCGCGTAACAGACACCGTTCAAAGCCCGTCCCCAGAGCATCGCCCGCAGGCCCACCGACTCCGCCGCGGCCCGCGTTTGATCGAACACACGAGGAACTTCAGACGACAGCACCGAGATTTTGCAAATCGCCGCGCCGCCCGCGGCCGCCTGGACCTGCATTTCGCATACGTCGTTCCAGATTCGTTCCTGTTGCTTGCCGGTAAAAACCTCTAGCTCCACGGCTTCGGAGCAAATCGACTTTGTGTCCCGAACCTGCCTGTCCACCGCTTTGGAATTGCCGCCGAATCTGACGAGCAGCCCGCGCTCGCCGTCCGGGACTCTCATGGATGAAATATGGTTCAAAGCATCGGAATCGAAAAGCTCGACGGAATTCGGCACTAGAACAGAGTCGGCCAGAGCGTCAATCGCCCGACCGGCAGCCGTCGCCGACATCACCGCCAAAACGCTCTTTTGGACGGCCGGCAACGGCTGAAGCTTGAAGTTCGCTTCAACGATTACGCCGAGAGTTCCCAAGGATCCCGTGTAGAGCTTGTCGAGGTCGTAACCGGTAACGTTCTTCACGACCTTGCCGCCCGCCTTTGTAACGATTCCCTCGGGATGCGCGACCCTGATCCCGATCAGCTGATCTCTGGCCGTCCCGTAGGCGGCTCGCAACGGTCCGCTGCTGTTCGCCGCAAGAATTCCGCCGATCGTCGCAGTCTCGCGATTGGGCGGATCTAGTGGCAAAAACTGGTTCTCGGCGGCCAGGACTTCTTGCAGTTTCGCCAGTCTGATACCGGCTTGCACCGATGCCGTCATGTCAGCGGGCGTGTATTCGAGGACCTCGTTCAGATCTGTCGTGGAGACGCAAACCCGGTAATCCTCGGGGATGTTTCCCAGGGCCATCTTGGTGCCGGCACCGCGTGGGATAACCGCCGCCTCGGCCTCATTGCAGGCATTCAAGACGGCCGCCATCTCTTCCGCCGTGTGCGGCTCCGCGTAAATCTCGGGTGCGCGTCCATCCACGGACCACTGGGAAAGCGCGACGCCTGATGCAACTTTCCGTCCGGTCACGGCATCCCTCACCGCCGCCGTCAGGTTTTTGAGTGATGTGGACAACCGCTCAACTCGCTTCCACCGATGCTCTCAGGCGAACAAGTCTATTAGCGCGGGCGGATGTGGGCGAGGGATTTCGCTGGTCCAATAAATGGGAGGGGTAGCCTCGGCAACCTCGCCCGGAGGGAGAGAGGAACGAGCGGAGAGCCTGAGACAGCTTAAAACAGACTTGTTTTCAATAATTAGTGGAAATGAACCTGTGCTGAGTGTAAAGAGGCGAATCTGAGGGCGGTCGCCGAAATGGCCGGCGTCGGAAAGACGACTATCTATTCGCCGTTATCCGAACAAGCGCGAACTGACAATGGCTGCAATTTCCACGGGCGCGAAAATCCCCGACGCACCCGATACCGGAAGCTGCAAGGGCGACCTAGTCGAACTCGTTCGGAAAGGTATCGATCTCATGGAGGGGCACGGAAACGCGGAAGGACTCCGAATCTGGTGCGGGCTGGTGATCGAGCGTGAACGTGATCCTGAGCTGCTGGAATCCTTCAGGGAACGGCTTATCCGTCCACATCAGCAGCGATACCGTTCTGTTTTTGAGCGAGGCGTCGAAAACGGAGAGCTGAATGCAGGGGCCGACTTCGAAGCCACCACGATCATGATGGTGGGATCCATAATTGCCCGCATCACGTCGGAACAAACGGTTCCGCAAGACTGGGCGGAGCGAGTCGTGGATCTCGTTTGGCCAGGAATCGCTCGGGTAAGTGACACTCGTACGTGATACGAAGCCAATCTCGATCTAGGCCAACTTTGAGCGCTGAGGGCGGGCGGATCGTGCTCGACACGACCGGGCGGAGCTCCTAGCGGCGCTGTCGGTCGCGGATTCCGAGGTTCAGCCGCCGCCGAGCTCCTGTGACCGGCGGTACGCGGCCCTAATGGCGCTGGCAAACGTTGCCCTCAGCGCGCCCCGTTCAAGCTGGTCGAGCGCCGCGGCCGTGGTGCCACCGGGCGAGGTCACATCGGCGCGGAGATCGGCGGGATGCCTTTCCGAATTTCCTGCGAGCGCCAAAGTCCCCTGGATGGTTTCAAGAGCGAGGCGTGTGGCAAGGTCTCTGGGAAGCCCGATGCCGACTGCGGCGTCAATCCATGCCTCAAGCACGAGCAACGCGTAGGCGGGCCCGCTGGCGCTCACGGCCGTTGCCATGTCGAGATGACTTTCGTCCTTCGTAAATATCTCCGTGCCAAGCGAGCCAAGAATGCGGATGGTTCGTTTGATGTCGTCCTCATCGACGCCGTGGGCGGCCGTCCAAAGGGTCACGCCCCGGCCGATTTGGGCCGGCGTGTTTGGCATTGCCCGAACCACGCGGTCGCTCCCCAGGCCTTCACGCAGCGCGATTAGATTGGCGCCGGCGACGATTGAGAGGATGAGCTGATGGGACAACAGCGCTGGTCGCAGGGAGTCCGCCAAGGCCGCGAGGTCCTGGGGCTTGATTGCGACGAACACGGTATCGGCACCGTCAACAGCCTCTTCGATATTGTCGGTCGTCAAGACGCCGAGCTCTGATTCGACTCGCTCTCGAATTACGCTGGAAACGTCGCACGCGGCAATCTCGTTCTCTGCATAGACTTCGTTCTTCAACAGGCCGCGAATCGCCGCGCTTCCCATAGCTCCAGCGCCAACGAAACAGATTCTTGAAGCCAATGGTTCCTCCGACCCGCCAGCGGAATTTTGGGGCCGTCGATCCGAGCTCGTAAGTTACTCGGGAAAATCCACCGTGTAAGTCTCGCCGTCCCAGGTAAATGCTACAACAGGGCCGGCCTCGGATCGGACTCCCAGCGCTCCGCGAGCGGCGCCCCGGCCCAGCGCTCGGGCCAGCACCACCACCGGACCCCCGTCAGATCTCCCGGCCACGATTACGGTTTCTATGCCCGTCCGCCTCAAGAATTCCGGCTCGGTAAAGCCCGGATTGTACCGCTGAGGGAGCAGCAAGACCGTCGATCGCCAGGTTGGGGGAGGGGTGAGGGGAGGTCCGTTTATCGGTGGCATGAGAATTGAGAACCCGTTTGTATGAATGCGCAGCGCCGGGTCGCGCGAGCGACCGGGACTCCGCGCCGAGCTGAACTAGCGTTGCAACATAGGTGGGAGAGTTGGATCGGCCGGTTGCCAGCTGGGCGATCTGGAGCGCGATAATCGTCACGAGCAGAACTCCGAAGAGCACCAGCTTGTGTTTCTCGAACCATTCAGCGGGCAACGGACCGCCTCCCTGCTCTCCAGATCTACGAATACGAGCTTGCCTTAACAGCCCGCCTATGAGAGTAGACTCCCAACCGTGATTACGGGCGGCCTTGTCGGAATTCGTGGATCAGGCCGGACGGAGATTCTAAATCTTCTCGCTGCCGGCGCGAGCTTTTCTGCGAGTCAGGGTCGCATCGACCAACTGATCTCCCACATCACCCCACCGGACGAGCGTCTTTCAACCTTGAGTTCCCTGTTCGACGTGAAAGACACGACGCCGGCTGCGTACACATTGGTGGATTACGGGTCCGTGGGATTCGGTGAGGCCGGTGACCGGCAAGCGGAATGGATCAACGTCGTCCGTACGGTGGACTTGCTCGCGCCTGTGATTCCGGCGTTTCTCGACAACGACAATCCCGAAGCGGTGGCGTCACGGCTGCGAGAAATCTCGTCAGAACTGATAGTGGCCGACCTGGTCGTGGTCGAATCTCGACTCCGACGGTTGGAGACGGAACTTAAGCGTGCCCCACGAGCGGAGCGCGTCGAGTCCGAACGCGAGCAAGCGCTGCTGGTCTCGCTGCAGGAGGATCTCGAGGCTGGGAATCACCTGGGGGGTCTTGAGATCGGTGATCGGGACAGGATTGTATTGAGTGGTTTCGGCTTTTTGACGCTTAAACCCGCCGTGGTTCTCATAAACACCGGCGAAGGCGCAGTCGCCGGCTGGGATCGTTTGGTAGGCCTAGTTAGCGAGATTTGGCCGTACCCAAACACGGCCGCGGCTGCGATTTCCGCCCAGATCGAGGGAGAAGCGCATCAACTCGAACCCGACGACCGCCGCGAGTTATTGGACTCCTATGGCATAACCGGAAGTGCGACCCAACGGGTCAGCCAGGCTGTTTACGATGCCACATCTACGTCAACCGCATACACTTGGAACGCGTCGCAGGTTCAGGCATGGCCGTTTCCTACGGGCACCACCGCAGTCGATTTTGCCGAGATGATCCATAGCGACATCGCGCGAGGATTCATAAGCGCTGAAACGATCTCATACGATGAACTGGTGGCAGCCGGCACATTCGCGGAGGCCAAACGTCGCGGCATCGTCAGAAAAGAGGGACGCGACTACGCAGTGATGGACGGCGACATCGTGCAAATCTTGTTTTCGCGGTGACTCAACGACCGTCTACGTATTCTGTGAATGGGCCAGTCCGACAAGGCCATCGATAGAAGCGATCCCGCTACTTAATAGGTAGGATTCGATCCCTTCAACAATCTCCAACGCGGCGGTCGGTCGCACGAAGTTGGCGGTTCCCACCTGAACTGCAGACGCCCCGGCCAGAATGTATTCGAGTGCGTCGTCCGCGCTGCCGATTCCTCCTACTCCGATGATGGGTATGTCAACTTCGGGCCAGACCTGGTAAACGAGGCGAACCCCGACGGGTCGTATCGCCGGGCCTGACAGGCCGGCAAGCTTCGCACCGATAAACGGGCGGCGACGCTCAACGTCGATCTTCAGACCCAGGATCGTGTTCATGATGGTGAGAGCATGAGCGCCGGCGTTTTGCGCTGTGACCGCCAGCGGACGTATATCGGTGACGTTCGGGGACAGTTTGGCGATTAGCGGCAGGCTCGTGGCTTCGAGTATCGCCGCGGTTGCCGCGGCCAATAGCGCAGGATTGGTGGCGAACTCCATTCCGTCTTCGACGTTCGGGCATGAAAAATTCGCCTCTATCGCCGAAACGCCCGGATAGCCTTCCAGCGCGGCCGCAAGGTCTCTGAATTCCGAGGCGGAGCCACCGGCGATACTGACGACGACCGGCATTCCCAGCGAATCCCACGCCTTTCCCTCGCCGGCCAGCAACCCTTCGATACCGGGGTTTGGCAGCCCGATCGAATTGAGCATCCCTGACGGCGTCTCGACCGTCCTGGGCGTGACGTTTCCTCTTCGCGGGCGGGGGGTCACCGTTTTGGTAACTATCGCCCCCAACTTCGTGAGGTCGACAATCCGTCCATATTCGGCTCCGAAACCGGAAGTGCCGGAGGCGGTCATAACGGGATTCGTGAGAGTCAGACCCGCCGGATGACCAGGTGCGATGTCGACTTCGCTAGAGATGTCGTTACAATCCCGGCTGGAGTCGGGGGGCCGGTCGGCCGTCGTAAATCAGTGACCGGAAATCCGGGCGTGGGACGCATCGTTGCGGGTGCGATCGGCTAGTGCGCAAGATGTGGTATGTCCGAACGCTGTCGGCGAAATGACGACGATATGTGGGGTGTTTCGGGTGCAATAAACCATTGGCCCACGGATGTTATGTTAACATCGGCTCCTGTGAGGTCAACGGCGATAAATGTCACTTCATTAAAGGTTGCCTAGTTGGGCATAATCATCGCGGTCGCCAACCAAAAGGGAGGTGTTGGCAAGACCACGACGACGGCAAATCTCGGATCAGGTTTGGCTCTTCGGGGATACAAGGTACTTCTCGTGGATATGGATCCACAGGCCAACCTCACCGCCGCATTTGGACTCGAGCGCAGCGTCGACGGAACCATCGGTGACGCGCTGATGGATCGAAGCATCGATCCACCGATCCTGCGGGTCGCCGACGTTATCGGTGTTGAGATCGACGTCATGCCCGCGGATCTGAATCTGGCGTCGATTGAAACAAACCTGGTAAACAAGGTGGGACGCGACAGCCGGCTTCGCGACCAACTCAGCAAGGTCGTTTCTGACTACGACTTCATTCTTATCGACACCCCGCCTTCGCTCGGTCTCCTGACAATCAACGCGTTGGTTGGTGCGGACTGGGTGATCATCCCAACGGAGGCTCGATTCTTCTCCATGCAGGGTCTTGAAATGCTGGATGAAAGTATCAAAGAGGTCCTGTATTTGAACCCGAAGCTCAAAATCCTGGGGATCGTCCTGAGCAAATTCGACAAGAGATTGCGCGAGGAAGGCAGCGTAAGCAGATTCCTGCGCGAGAAATGGGGGCCGACTGTCTTCGAGACTCCGGTCCCGGTAAACAGCAAGATTCTAGAGGCGTCAAGCGCCGGAGTTTCGGTGTACGCCTACAAGGGGACCCGCAAAGCGACGGGTTTTTATGACGCACTGGTAGAGGAGGTCGTTGCGCGTGCCTAATAGGAGTGGGGCTCCGTTCGATCCGCGCCGGCTGGACGATCGCCGTCGTCCGGGAGACGTGGTGGGCAGCATGTTCAACGGCAACGTCGGAGTGAAGAATGGACTCACCGAGATCCGAATCTTCGGAGTTGGTGGAGCTGGAAATAACGCGATTAATCGCATGGTCGACGTTGGGTTGTCGGGCGTGGACTTTGTTGCCGTAAACAGCGATGCGCAGGACCTTACACGGTGCCACGCGACCCACAAGCTCGCCATTGGCGACCGCACCGCCCGTCGCCTCGGAGCGGGTGGCGATCCCGCACTCGGAGAGCGGGCAGCCAGCGAAAGCCAGACGGAATTGGAGGCGGCGGTCGCGGGAGCCGAAATGGTCTTCGTTACGGCCGGAATGGGCGGCGGAACCGGAACAGGCGCCGCGCCGGTCATAGCGCGGCTCGCTATGGATGCCGGAGCCTTGACGGTGGCCGTCGTCACCGCGCCGTTTTCGTTCGAAGGCTCGCGGCGGCGAGACAATGCCGAAATGGGAATCGAAACTCTAAGAAGAAATGTCGACGCGATGGTCGTTGTCAACAACGATCGACTTCTCGGCACCGTACATAAGAATACGACCGTGGCGGATGCATTCGTCCACGCCGATAGCATGCTGCTAAGCGGTGTTCGCGGGATTACGGATCTGATAACGAACGTCGGTCTCGTCAACGTGGACTTCGCTGACGTGAGGAGCATAGTCAAAGATGCCGGATCGTCCCTACTCGGCGTCGGATCGGCCGCGGGAGAAACGCGCGCTCAGACGGCTCTGGAGGAGGCCATTCGATCTCCGCTCATAGATACGCCGCTTGATGGCGCGGCCGGGATTTTGGTCAACATCACCGGCGGCGAAGATTTGGGAATCCATGAGGTCGAGACCGTCGTCAAAGGTCTCTCGCAAATCGCGCGGCCGGACGCCCGGATCGTCTTCGGCGCGGTGGTGGATCCGAGACCCGTTCAAACGCTCACGGTTACGATCATCGCGACGGGCCTGAGCGGCCCCGAGACGCGCCCGATGAGGGTCGCGCCGCGCAGGACTGCCGCACGACCGCGCTGGGAGCCGACCAACGGTGAGGAGCGCCTCGCGGGCGTTGCACCGGTGGCGACGGAGCCAACAACCGCCCCTTCACCCGTAGTCGATCGCGCGCCTGCACCGCCCGCACCGCCCGCGCCGGTCGCGCCTGAACCCGTCATGTGTCGGATCGACGTGGCTACGTCCGTCGATTAAAATGACGTAGAGGTCCCCGCGTTCATTCGACGGCGGCATCGCACGTAGAAGCCGTCCGCCGGGGATAGGTCGGGTCGGTGGTGTAGTCTTTCGACAGCTTCGCGCCGCCGCCGCGAGCTTGGATTTGCAGGTTCGCGAAGTCGCGATTGTAAGCTTCCAGCATGTCTTCAACGTCGAACGTCTCCGCCGAAGCGATCCGGAATAGCTACCCGCACGTCTGCGCCTGGTTGATCGGTGGTGAGCTCGAGGACGCCGACGCGACTCCAAAAGAACTGCTCGCCGTTGCTATGGATCGAGCCGACGATCGCGAGTTTATAGCCGAGTTGAAACGGGCCGCTGAAGCGCAGGCTGTCGGCGGAATCCCTTTTTACAGAGCCATATATGCCGCCTCCGCAACGTTGAATTCGGGTCGCAGCGAGCTGCTTGTCGTAGATGGCACGGCGGTCGCAAGTGGAGATCTCGCCGACCGGCACGAAAGGCTGACGCAAGTAGTTCTCGACGTTATCTCCGAGGCTTGGAAAGACGCCGGCCACCCGGGGACCAATGGCGCCGATGGATCCAGAAGCAGAGTCGAGGCGAGCTTCGAGGCCATCAAGAAGATCAACGCCGCCGCTAATTCATCGCTCGACCTCAGGGAGACCACGGAGCTCACCGCACGGGCCGTAACCGACGTTATGCAGGTGGATGAATGCTCGGTGTTCGTTCTTGACGAGCAGACGAACAGGCTGGTTCTCCACGCGACCTACGGCATGAATCCGAAGCTCGTTGACAAGGTATCGCTTGCAGTCGGAGAGGGCATCACCGGAGCGGCGGCCGAGCTGGGTGAACCAATAGCCGTCCGCGACGCCTGGAACGACCCACGGTTCCATTTCATCCCGGACCTGCACGAAGAGAAGTATCGAAGCATCCTGGTCGTGCCGATCGTTCTTTTCACAGTAAACCGACTCCTCGGCGTGTTGAGCATGCACAGCCGGGAATATAGGAACTTCACGTCGGTCGAAATCGAGTTCGTCGAGACGGCAGCGGGCCAGCTTGCCATGGCGATGTGGAACGCTCGCATCTACGAGCAGACGGATGCCGAACTGCACCAGCGTGTCGATGAGCTAACGACGTTGCAGCGCACCGGGCAAACCATCACTTCGAGTCTCGATTACCGCGAGGTGTTGGATTCCATCGTGCACCGGGCAGCAGCCATCATCGACGCCGACAAAGCAGCTATATTCGAACTGGACGAAGAAACTCAGCGACTCTTCATCGTCGCGGCCTACGAACTTGGCGAACCATACGTTCACCTGACGCTTGCAGTCGGCGAAGGTGTGATGGGAACCGTGTTCGAGACTCGCAGGCCAATCATCGTGGCCAACGCTCGAGATGACACGAGGCTTGCGGTTTCCAGAGAACTGATCGACCAAGCGGGTTATCGGTCCATGTTGTGCGTGCCGCTCGTCGCTCGTGGAAAGGTACTGGGCGGAATAAGCGTGTACACAAATGAATTCCACGAGTTCACTCTTGACGAGCTAAGGCTCGTACAGGCGTTTGCCGATCAGGCCGCCATAGCGATGGAGAACTCCCGCCTGTACCAGGAGACCCGAAACGGTTTCGAGCGGAATAGCCTGCTGCTACAAGAGCTGCACCACCGCGTGAAGAACAATCTTCAGACGGTCGCGTCGCTTCTTTCGTTGCAGGCCAGGCACACCGATTCGAACGAGGCCGCCGATCTCCTGAATCTGAGCGCGGGTCGAATTGCGGGCCTAGTCGCCGTGCACGACTTACTCTCGGGCCGGAAGCTCAACGTGACCACGATAGTCGAGGTCGTTCAGGCGATCATGGATATGGTGAGATCGGACGTTTCGGCAGCGGGGAAAGACATCTCGCTGAGCGTGACGGGTGAGAGCGTGGAGATCGGCGCCGACAAAGCAACGGTGATCGGTCTGGTCGTCAACGAGCTGATATGGAACGCGATCAGGCACGCGTTTTCCCATCGCGACAAAGGCTCGATAAAGATCACTATCGGACGGGATCGCGGCCAAGCATTCGTGACTGTACGCGATGACGGACCGGGTTTGCCCGCGGGTTTCGACGCTCGGCGGGACGCCGGGCTTGGACTCGATATTATCCGTCAGCTTGTGACGAGAGATATGGCCGGGAAGTTCAATATTCGGTCAGATTCCGGCACGATCGCGACGGTTGAATTCAAGCCGTAGCCTTACTAGCGCTCTCCGGCGAGTTTGCTGGGCCCATAGCGCTCGATCAGTCATCGCTCCGTCCGCCGAGAATCACAAGCAATACTCCCATCAGGTTTAAGGCGGCGCCGATTATCGAAGTGAGGCTCGGGATTTCGGCGAGAATGATGGCCGCCAAAATCACGCCGCCAGTGATTTCCTGAGTGGCGACGAGGTTTGTTTTGGTCGCCGCTATATAACGCATTGACGCGTTGTATAGCGTGTGACCCATTCCGATGGGAAGAATGCCGCTGAGCGCGATCGCGCCCGCTCTACCCCAGGTGTATTTCGCGGGGTCGAAATCGGCGAAGGCTCCAAACAGGGCAAACGGCAACGCCCAAAGCGCCGCCCAAACATAGACTCGAGACGTGTAAGCAAAAACGGAAACCGAGGCTCTACGAATACGGCCAATAATCGAGTAAGCGGCGAAGAATATGGCGGAAGCAAATGCGAGGAGATCGCCGAGGAAACTTTGAGCCGTTACGCTGCGCTCGAATCCGGTAAGCACGCCGATTCCGATGATTGACAAGCCGATTCCAGCCATCTGCATGGGGCGAAGCCGCTCACCGAGGACACGGGTCGAAGCGATCGCGATGATGGCCGGGGCCAGATAAACGATCGACAGCGCATGGGCAACGGAGGTAAGCGCAAGTGCGCCGACGAACGTGAGGAAGTGGATAGCCATGACGGCCCCGAACAGAGAGTAGGGTCTGGCCTCGCGGACCCATCCCCGCAACTCGTCCCGGACCAACGCTATCGAGACGACGAAGATGGCCGCCACCGCGAGACGGCCGAACGTAACTTCCATGGCGGATATCGGAAACGCGATCCGCACGAGTATCGAGGCGCTGCCGAGTAGGAGCGCTCCGAAGCCAATGAGAGCGAATCCCCTGGCCTCGTCAGAAATCATCGAGCGGTGGCGATCCAAGACGGCGTCGGACCGCTCAAGTGCCCGATTCCCACTCCCACAGCAATTCGCCCATTTCGAACACGGGTCCCTCGGTGCAGACGCGTTTTGGTCCGCGACGGGTTGGATGCACGCAGCTATGGCAAACACCCATGCCACACGCCATCCGGGCTTCCAACGCCATCTGAACGGGTTTACGAGCGGATCGCCGGCCGGGGCTCAGGCGTTTCACCACGACCTCAAGGGCTCGCAGCATTGGATTTGGACCGCAGGCGAAGACCTGATCGCACCAGCCGAACGAGTTTTCAATGAGATCGACGACGCTCCCTTTGGCGCCGGAGCTACCGTCGTCCGTGGCTATATGGAACTCCGCCGATACGGGAATAAACTCCGGCGGCACCAGGCCCTCGGCAGTCCTCGCACCGTTAAGCAGAATGCACTCGATTCCCCTAGTCTCGGCATCATGGGCAAGCGCGATAAGCGGGCCCATTCCAATGCCCCCTCCGACCATAAGGACGCGTTCTGAGCGAGAGTCGAAATCAAACGTGCTGCCCAACGGCCCCAACGAATCTATGAGATCGCCCGGTCCGCGCCGTGCGAGCCACTCCGAACCCCGACCAACCGCGTGATAGAGAATCGACGCAGTTTGCGCCTGCGAGTCGATCGCCGAGAGGCTATAAGGACGGCGTAGCAGCGGGTCTTGCGATTCCGAGTTGATCATGTGCACGAACTGGCCGGGACGTGAAGATGAAACTATCTCCGGTGATTGAAAGGTGATCCAATGGAGGATGTCCGAGATTCGCGCATTGCTCGTCACCCGAGCCAGCGCAAGAGCCGGCATCAGCTAGGGTCAGCCCTGTGGGCCGAGCCTGTGTACTCGGCGAGCGGCCTCACTCGATAGCCCTTCCGGCCGGTGGTCAGGGCGCTCGCCAAAGCGCGAGCAGTATCGACGGACGTAAGGCATGGGACCTGCGATTCAACCGCCGCGCGGCGCATGTGGAATCCGTCCTGAAGGATGTCGCGGTCGCCGGTGAGAGTGTTCACGACGAGCGCGGTCGAACCGCTGCGGATCGCACCTATCACCGATGGTTTGCCGGACCTGATCTTGCTAACCGTCTGCACCTCGAGGCCTTTTTCATTGAGATATCGCGCGGTGCCCTCGGTGGCAAGCAGCGAGTATCCGATTTGCGAAAACATCTCTGCGATTTCACCGAACTCGGGTTTGTGTCGGTCGGCGATGGACAGCAGAATCGAGCCTTCGCTCGCAAGTCCAAGTCCGGCGGCCAGCATGGCTTTGAAGAGGGCGGGCGCAAATTCGAGATCTATGCCCATTACCTCACCGGTGGATTTCATTTCAGGACCGAGAAATGTGTCGACTCCGGACAACTTTGACATCGAAAAGACCGGAGCTTTGACTGCCACGAGGTTGGGACTCGGCAGGAGCCCGCCCTCATATCCGAGATCGCGTAGCGTCTTTCCTAGCATGACGTTGGTGGCGAGCCGGACCATGGGGCCGCCCGTCACTTTGCTCAAGAAAGGCACCGTGCGACTCGCGCGCGGATTTACTTCAATTACGTAGACCTCGTCGCGCCAGATGACGTACTGGATGTTTACAAGTCCCTTGGCGTCGATGGCGCGGCAGATGGTTTCCGTGTGCTCGACGATTTTTTCCCGGGCCGAGCGATTGATATCCATCGCCGGAAAGACCGCCATGCTGTCGCCGGAGTGCACTCCGGCCCGCTCGATGTGCTCCATGATCCCGGGAATCAGCGCTTCGGAGCCATCCGAGATGGCATCAACTTCAACTTCCTTGCCCTCCAGGTATTTGTCGATGAGTACGGGATGCCGCGGCGACGGCTGGGTTACGCGGGTGACATAGCGTTCGAGGCTCTCGCGATCCGTGGCGATCTCCATGGCCCTGCCGCCGAGTACGTAAGAAGGGCGGGCCAGGACCGGATATCCGAGCCTATCAGCGACCTCCAGAGCGTCCTCGATTCTTCGCACCGTGGCCCCCGGCGGGCGAAGGATTCCCAATCGTTCCAGCAACGCGTCGAATTTCTCCCTGTCCTCGGTCATGTCGATCGAGCTGAAGTCGCTACCGGCGATAGTCGTACCCAGGCTGTAAAGGGGCGATGCAAGGTTAATCGCCGTTTGACCGCCAAATTGAACGACGACCGGCGGCGACCGACCGTTGGTCTCGTTTTCGATTACGTCGGCGACGCTTTCCTCGTCCAAGGCCTCGAAGTAAAGGCGGCTGGACGTGTCGAAATCGGTGCTCACGGTCTCGGGGTTGCTGTTGATCATCACGCTTCGGATCCCAGCTTGCTCCAGCGCCCACGCGGAGTGAACGCTGCAATAGTCGAATTCGATGCCCTGGCCGATTCGAATGGGGCCGGACCCGATGACCACAGCCCCCGGCTCGTCCGAAGCCACAGCCTCGTTTTCCATCTCGTAGGTGCTGTAGTAGTACGGCGTATACGCCTCGAATTCCGCGGCACAAGTGTCTACGATTTTGTATACGGGACGTAGGCCCCAATCGCTCCGCATCTCCCTGACGCGCATCGGCAGCTCACCGCTCAATTCGCCGATCATCGCGTCCGAGAATCCGAGTCGTTTCGCCTCCCACATGAGGTTGGCGTCGAGAGGTTCCTCGAGAAGTCGCAACTCCATTCGGTAGATATTGGCCATCTTCTCGATAAAGAAGACGTCTATTCCGGAGCGACTGGCGATTTCTTCGGGATCCGCGCCGCGACGTAAAACAGCCATGATGGCCCAAAGGCGTTGGTCGTTCGGCGTTTCGATCAATCGCCACGCCGTGAACTCGTCAGCCCACGAGGCATCCTGCCAGAGCAAGGTCCGACCGCCGAGTTCCAGCCCCCGGGCGGCTTTGTTAAGCGCGGCCTCGATCGTGCGCTCGATTGCCATAACCTCGCCGGTGGCCTTCATCTGAGTACCAAGATTGCGGTCGCCGGCGGGAAATTTGTCGAAAGGCCATCTGGGGATCTTGAGCACGACGTAGTCGAGAGCGGGTTCAAAGGCGGCCGTCGTTTCGCGAGTGATGGGATTGGCGATCTCGTCGAGGCGCTTGCCGACGGCGATCTTGGCGGCTATTCGCGCGATCGGATACCCGGTGGCCTTTGAGGCCAGCGCCGAAGATCGGCTGACCCGGGGGTTGACTTCAATAACTCGGTAATCGAATGACGCGGGATCGAGCCCGAACTGGATGTTGCACCCGCCCTCAATCTTCAACGATCTGATGATCTTCAACGACGCCGAGCGGAGCATCTGATACTCCTTGTCGCTCAGCGTCTGGCTAGGCGCAATGACCACCGAGTCGCCCGTGTGCACGCCCATGGGATCGAGGTTTTCCATGTTGCATACAGTGATGCAGTTATCCGCGGCGTCGCGCATAACCTCGTATTCGATCTCTTTCCAGCCGTCTAAGTACTCCTCGACCAAAACTTGACCGATTGGACTGTTTTCAAGCCCGCGAGTGATCACTGAGTCGAACTCATCGGCGTTTCGCGCAATTCCCCCGCCGGTCCCACCAAGCGTGTAGGCCGGTCGAATAATCAGGGGGAAACCAATTTCGGACGCAACTTCCCAAGCTTCGGGGAGGGACTCGACGCTGCCGCTGCTGGGAATCGGCTCGCCGATTTCTTGCATCAGGCTCCGAAAGCTATCGCGGTCCTCAGCGCGCTCAATCGCCTGAATGGAGGTTCCAAGCACACGCACGCCGTACTTGTCGAGGAT
>PVBE012772962.1_pt1 | contig 17365 bp, 12 predicted proteins | sample 1631181 | NCBI WGS metagenome assembly PVBE01 (sample SAMN08397723, study PRJNA350692) | Marine metagenome, whole genome shotgun sequencing project. | isolation source: water | place: Pacific Ocean | collected 2012-04 | reverse complement strand
CGACAGATCAGCTCCCTCCGACACCCACTGACCGAGGAGCCCACCGGTCTCGGGGACAGCGCCGGTGTCGCTCACAGACGAGGTCGCCCCCTCGTAGCCCGTGTAGGGCTCGCCGTTCCAGTCGTCCACGTAGCAGCCATTCAGTAGTGGGAAGAGTAGGATCACGCTGAAGACCCCGTATGCATGGGGAGCGCCTTGAGGGCCACCTTGTCGATCTTGCCCGATGCCGTCCGCGGCAGCTCGCTGAGGATCTCGATGCGCTTGGGCAGCTTGTAGCGCGCCAGGCGACCGTCGAGGAAACGCCGCACCCCCTCGGCGGCGACCTCCTGACCGGGTCGAGCCTCGAGGAATGCGCAGCCGACCTCTCCCCAGCGCGCGCTCGGAACGCCGATCACCGCGACGTGACCGACCCCAGGACACTCGTGGAGGGCGGCCTCGATCTCGGCCGGGTACACGTTCTCGCCCCCGGAGATGAACATCTCTTTGCGTCGGCCGGCGCATCGGAAGCCGCCAAACGGGGCCTCGACAAAGAGGTCCCCGGTGCGGAACCAGCCGTCGTCGCCGAGGGCCTGTGCGGTCGCCTCGGGCTGACGCCAGTAGCCGGCGCAGACCGTGGGGCCGCGCAGTTGCAGCTCCCCCACCTCGCCCGGCGCCACCGGCGCGTCGTGTTCGTCCACGAGCCGGACCTCCAGGTGAGGCATGGGGAAGCCGACCGTGCCGGCGCGGGCGAGCCCTTCGCCGGCCGGCATGACGAAGCAGTTGGGGCAGACCTCGGTGAGGCCGTAGCCCTGGCGGAACTCGACCCCGCGGTCCCACCAGGCCTCGATCTCGGGCAGGGGGCAGGGGGCGCCGCCGCTGATCACCCAGTCCAGGCTGCTCAGGTCGGCAGTGGCGAAGCGGTGGCTGCGGCGCATCGCCTGAAACATCGTGGGCACGCCGAAGAGGCATGTGAGCCCGTGGTCCTGGACCAGCCGGAGGGTTTCGTCGGGATCGAACGCCTCGGCCAGCAGCACCGTCCCCCCGATCATCAGCAGCGGAATCGTCAGCACGTTCCAACCACCGGTGTGGAACAGAGGCGCCGCGACCACGGTCGAATCGGCCGCCGTCAGCTCCCACCCGACGATCGTGTTGATCGCGTTCCAGTGGATCGATCCGTGGGTCAGCATCGCCCCCTTGGGACGCCCCGTGCTGCCGCTGGTGTACAGCGTCAGCAGCGGTGTGGAGGCCTCGATCGCGCTCCGCGGAGCAGGCTCCAGCAACTCCCCATCCCAGCCCCGGTCCAACTTCACCACCGGGACGGCGCATCCGTCCGGCACTTGAGGCGCCGAGACCCCGTCGACCAGGAGCACCGAAGGCTCCGCGTCCTCCAGCATCGCGGCCAACTCGGGACCGGCGAGGCGCCAGTTCAACGGCACGACGATCACCCCGAGGCGGGCCGCTCCGAGCAGGAGTTCGACCTGCTCGAGGCAGTTGCGCGCCAGCACGGCGACCCGATCGCCAGCCCGCAGTCCCCACCCGTGGTGCAGCCGTCGGGCGGCCAGTTCCCCTGCCCGGTCCAGCTCCGCGTAGGTGCGGCTCCGGCCCGAGGTGGGCTCCAGCAACGCCCGCCGGTGCGGCGCGGTGGCGGCGCGAGCGGCGATCGGGTCCCCGTGCAGCAGCATCGGGCTCTAGGCCTCGGCCGCCGGACGGGACATGCGGTCGATCTGCTCCTTCATCGCCTCCAGCGTCTTGGCGGTGGCGCGGGCGAATTCCTGGTTCAGCTCGAGCATGCCGTCGATGCCCGTGAGCATCGCCTCGCGCATGGTCTCGGCGGCGCGGTTCGGATCGGTCATCCACGCGGTCGGGTCGTAGGGGTTGTTCGAGGGGGTCTTCGTCTTCGTCTGCTTGGTGCTCATCAGGTCATCTCCCATGCACGGCGGGCTCCATGCCCAACCGCTGAGAGCAATCTATGTGCACTTGCACAAAAAGGTCAAGCGACCGATTGGTGCAAGTGCACAAACGACCAAGAAGAAACGCCGCAATCCGAAGATTGCGGCGTTTCTTGAGTCTTGGTGGAGCCAGGGGGGATCGAACCCCCGACCTCTTGACTGCCAGTCAAGCGCTCTCCCAGCTGAGCTATGGCCCCAGAATCGGTCGGCGGAAGGTAGTGGCACCTCCCATTGATGTCAACAGAGGAGCCCCCCTCAGAGTTTCTTCTTTGCCGGCGGCTTCTTTTTTGCGGCCGGCTTCTTCTTCGCCGCGGGCTTCTTCTTGGCCGCCGCCTTCTTCTTGGCCGCCGCCTTCTTCTTGGCCGCCGCCTTCTTGGCCGGCGCGGGGGCGGGCTCCGGCTCGGGCTCGGGCGCCGGCTCCGGTTCCGGCTCCGCGGCCACCGGCGCAGGGGCCTCGTTCGCGGCGGCTTCTTCTTCGCCGAGATCGCCCAACTCCGTTTCGAAGGTCTCGATCTGGACGTCGACCGCGGCGATCTTGGCGCCGGTGGATGCGAGATCCTCGTGCGCGAGCGATCCGCTCTGCATCAACGCCCACGCCTCCTCGCCGAGCTGCTGCAGCAGCAGTTCTCGATCCTTGCGGAGCTGGTAGACATCGATCCGGGCCTTGCCCATGCGGGCCCCCCGAAGGATGTCTTCACGGCTCTTGGAGAAGACGTCCTTCAGGCTGTCGAACAGGCTCGCGGCCCCTTCGACGAAGGCATCTACCTCCTCCTGCAGATTGACGGTCCCCTCGCCTTCAGTTCCCTCTTCGTCGCTCATGGTTCCCCTCGTGTCCCCTTCCCAGGACCGGATGATCACGAAGGCGCTCGGTCCTTGTCAATGCGACAAGTCAGAGCGATCCTGCCCCGCTGTGTCCGCCCCCGATCCCCGCACCGAAGCGCTGACCCGCCTGTTCTGCCCGGACTGCCAGGGCATGCTCGTCCCGTCGATGGACCGGCCGGGCGACCTGCGGGCCCCGGTCAACTGCCTCGATTGTGGGGCCCAGTACGGTGCCGAGCGGGGGGCGATCGAGCTTCACGGTCGGGACGGGCGGCCCACCTCCCGCATCCGCGAGTACCCCCACCAGGGCAAGACGCTGCCGTTCTGGGAGTTCTACGAGCAGACCCTCCGCCTCGGCGCCTACCGCGACACCGATCTGGAAGACGAGGTGTTCGCGCTCCTGGGCTGGCTCGATCATGACCCCGGCGATCCGATCCTCCTGGTGGGAGCGGGCCGGGGCGAGCTCCTCGCCACCGTCGCGGAGGCCTGCCCGGATTCGACGATCGTCGCGCTGGATGACTCGGTGGACGAGCTTCGAATCGCGCGCAAGCGGCTGACGCGGCAGGGATCGGAGAACTGCGCGTACATCGCCTGCGACCTGGACCGCCCCCCGCTGCGGCCGGGGAGCTTCAAGGTGGTGCTCCACTTCGGCGTGCTCCACGGACTGCAGAATCCGCTCGACCACCTGCGCCGCTTCGCCCCCGTGGTGCCCCCGGGAGGCCGGGTGGCGGGCGTCGCGCTGGCCCGATCGAACCTCCCCCGCATCGCCGAAGCGCAGCAGATGATGAGCGCCGGCACCGGCCTGAAGTGGGTGCCCATGCAGGCGTTCGGGACCGCCCTCATGAAGGTCGGCTGGCGCAGCTTCCGGCACGAGCAGCCGAGCAACTGGATGGCGCGGTTCGTCGCGATTCGCGGCGGTCTCTAGGAGCCCTTCGTCGCGGCGCGCGCGGGGGACAGCACCGTGCCGTCGTCCTCGCGGACCTCGAACCCCTGCTGGAGCGCCACCTCGAGGGTGCTGTCCCCCTGGCGCAGGTGCAGATCCATCTGCGGGAACGCGATCTCGACCTCGTTGGCGCGGAACAGGCGGTCGATCCGGATGCGCAGGTCGGAGGCGACGACGAGTCGGAGATCGGGATCGTCGATCCAGACGTTCAGGGTGAACAGCAGCGAGCTGTCACCGAAGTCGTCGAAGCGGACCATCGGGCCCGGCTTGCTCCGCACCCGGGGGTCCTCGGTGCCCGCCTGGAGCATCAGCCGGCGGACCAGGGGCACGTCGCTGCCGTAGGCGACGCCGACGGCGACGGGGATGCGGACGGTGACGTCCTCCTCGGTCCAGTTCACCACCACGCTGTCGATCAGCTTGCTGTTGGGGATCACCACGAGGAGGTTGTCGATCGTCTTGATGAGCGTCGCGTACGCGGAGATGCGCGTGACCCGCCCCACGAGGCCATCCAACTCGATGACGTCGTCGACGGAGATCCGACGGCCCAGCAGCAGGATCAGCCCGCTGATGAAATTCGCCGCGAGGGTCTGACCGCCGAAACCGACGGCCAGTCCGATGACGCCCGCGAACACCGTGAGGAAGCCGATGCCGACCCCGATCACGTCCAGGGCGACGACGAGGCCGACGCCGAAGATCAGGTACCGCACGAGCGTATCGAGCGTCGCCCGCATGCCGGTGTCGAGCTCGTACAGCGGGTACAGGTTCCGCCGCAGGAGCGACTCCAGCCAGCCGCTGATCAGGATCGTGACCACGATGGTGCAGGCGAACAACACGATCGACAGGCCCGTGATGCGGCTCCCCCCGATCTCGAACAGGGGCGCCGTCACCGCCGCCGCGAGGTTGCCGAAGACGTTGCCGCTGTAGTCCCAGCCCGAGGCGAGCAGCCCCGCGCTGCCGCCGCCGACGAACAGCAGCACCAGCGGAACCAGCGATCGGTACGCGGCCTTGGCGCCGTCGGGCCCCAGGGCGAGCCAGCCGCCCCCGTTGGGGAAGCCGACGACCTTCTGCAGCGCCTCGGTGGTCCGGTGGTAGACCCAGGGGGCCATCAGCGCGACGCCGAGGGTCACGAGTCCGCCCCGCACGAGCAGGCGGGCGAGGTTCACGTACCCCATCGCGTACAGCACGTAGACGACGACCGGGCCCAGCGCGAAGACCCGGTAGAAGCGGCGGATCCCGACCCGCAGCACGCCGACCTCGCTGATGTCTCCGTCCGCCCCAAGCAGGCTCAGGATCTCCGAGCGGCGCAGGAGGATGCCCAGCCAGCCGATCAGCAGCCAGAGCACCAGCGCCGCCTGGAGCAGCCGCCCCACCCCCGAGGGGAAGCCCAGCAGCGGGAGCATCGCCGCGCTCAGCCCGATCGCGGTCGCGAGCACGGCGCCGATCCGGATCAGCCCGCGCAGGTAGCGCGACACCGACGGCGACACGCTCTCGCTGCCCCCCTTGGGGAAGAGCACGCCCGAAGCGGCGATGACGACCCCCACCAGCGGCGGGGCCAGCGCGCTGAAGCGGTACAGCGGGCGCAAGGGCGTCGGGATCGCGTCGACCAGCAGCAGCATCCCGCACACCAGCGTGACGGGAAGCACGGGGGCGATCGCCTGGGCGATGACTACGGCGAGCTCGTCCGCGCGGCTCCCGACCTGGATGCGCACCAGCAGCGGCATCACCCGAGCGCCGAGCACGAGCGCGAGCACCCCGAGCAGCCCGAGCAGGAACAGCAGCGCTCCGCTGGCCTGCTGATCGGGGCGCCCGGCCGCGTCGATGCGGCCCTGGACCTGCTGCAGGGTGGCGGCGGGATCGGCCAGGAGCACGCGGGTGTACTCGGCCCCCAGGGTCAGCGCGGTCGGGTCCACGAGGCCGATGGTCGCGCTGAAGATGCCGTCACCCTCACGCGCAGCGACCTCGGCCCGTCGCTCGATCCAGCGGCTCCGGTAGTACTCGAGCGAAGGCACGTCCAGCCCCTGCCGATCCAGGTCCAGCGCGATGAGCTCCACCTGCTTGCGGTTCAGGTCCGTGCGCCGCTCCAGCAGCTGGACCTCCATGTGGCGGAGGCTGTCGGTGAACCGGAGCAGCTCCCGCTCGGCGGGGGCGAGGACGGGCATCGGATCCGGGGTCGGCGGCTCCTCGGGCAGGGGCAGCGGACCGACCAGATCGGGGTCCACGATCGGCTCGGGGGTGGGTTCGGGGGTCTCCGGCTCGAGCTCGCTGAGCTCCTCGTCGAGCATCGCCAGGCGGACCTCGTCCAGCGTCTCGCGGTGCTCCTGGCCCGCGTCCTCCAGCAGCGTCCGGTGTTCCTGGAGATCGAGCAGGCGGGCGCGTCGCAGCGCGATCTCCACCTCCAGATCCTCGATGCGGGCGTCGATCGCGGCCGTGCCGAGCCCGTCCTCCAGCCAGCCCGGCGTCGCGTCGACGTCCAGCTGGAGCTGTCGGGCCGCCGCGGAGGCCTCGATCAGGCCCTGGATCTGGGCGTCGTAGGACTCCTCGGTCTCCCGAAGGAGCTCGTCCATCTCCTCGGCCCGCTCGAGCAGATGCGACAGCACCTCCCGGCGCGCGGGCCCGGTCCGGCCCAGCTCGGCACGCCGCTGCCGCCACGTCTGGGCACGGTCGGCGAGGTCGTTGCGGCGCCGCTCCAGCCGCTCCAGCTGCCACCGAAACTCGGACTGCCGGCGGTCGAGCCGATCGTCGTACTCCTGCTGGCGGGCCTCCAGGTTGGCGCGGATGACGTCGGCCGGATTCTGGGTGAGGGGGAGGACCGTCTCGCTCTCCAGGCCGGGGAGCGTGAGCTGTCCGACGGCCGCGCCGGGGAGGCAGCAGACAGCGACGATGAGCAGGATCCCCAGGCGCCTCACGGCGCCGACTCTACCGCGCGCTCCTCCTCACCGCCGACCTCCTCGGGCGCGTCCGGCTCGTCGATCGGGGGCGCCCCTTCGGACTCCTCCTCCTCGCCCCCTTCGCGGTGCAGGAGGAACTCGGACTCCGGCAGCGGCATGTCGTCGGCGATGCCCCACGGGGGCTCCGTCATCCGGAACACGACCGCGGTCATGCGATCCTGGAAGGTGACCCAGCCCCGCGGCTCCCACGAGAACCAGTAGCGGAGCTTGTCGGCCCGATCCCGGGGTCCGAGGCTGTCCCACCGCCACTGGGAGCGGTCCAGGAGCCACAGCACGCAGCCGTCGTGCTCGCGCCAGTGCCAGACCGCCTCGCCCGGGTCCATGAGGTTGAAGTGCGAGCCCGACAGCCCCATCGACCAGAGCCGCTCGTTGTCGGTGACGAGGTAGCAGGTGCCGTCCTCGAGCTTGGCGGCCGGCAGCTCCGCCCCCTGGAACCCGGGCACCCGCTCCATGAACGCCTCTTCGCTGGCGTAATAGCGGGTCCACGCGTCCGCGAGGCCGACCAGCGAGGTCAACACCGCCGTCCCCCCGAGGACCGCTGCGACGGCCCGCGTCCGCCCCTCCTCCAGCAGCGCCGAGGCCGCGAACGAGGCCCCCAGCAGCACCGCGATCGTGGGCAGGAGGGCGTGGCGGTAGCCGTAGTCGTTGAACGTGGCGAGGCCGATGTGCCCCAGCAGCACGAACCCGATCAGCGACGCGGGGCCCCGCCAGCCGACGTCGGGATCCGAGCCCCAGCGATGCAGTCCGAACGCGACCAGCGCCCCCATCCAGGGCCAGTGCCAGGGGGCGAACACCGCCACCCACAGCCCCTGCCGGCCGATCGAGGCGAGGTATCCGGAGGCGTCGTGGTAGCCGCCCTGCTCGGTGATCGCGCCGCCCGAGGCGAGCAGCGAAGGAACCCACAGCGCCACCAGCGCCAGCGGGGCGATCCAGAAGCCGGGGGTGCGTACCCGCGCGTGACGGCCCCAGCGGGCGCCCAGCCCGCCGAACAGGAGCAGCGCGAGGCAGGGCGCGAGCAAGCCCCACTCCACCCTCACGGAGACGACCATGCAGCCGCTGGCGGCGGCGGCCAGGAGCAGGCACATCTCGCCGGTGCGCCACGCCAGCACCGACAGCAGGAGGCAGACCGCCATGCCCGTCCAGGGGATGGCGACGTGGAAGAAGGCAGCGCCCCAGAAGGCGTGGATCGGGTGGAGGGCGAGCAGCACCCCGGCGGCGACGCCGACCTCGGAGCGGCGGGCGAGGGCCGCGGCGAGCCAGCCGAACGCGAACACCCCGATCCCGCGGGCGATCGCGTTGACCGCCATCAAAGGCACGGGGCCGGAGTCCTGCCCCACGATCCTGCCGATCACCCAGTACCCCCAGCGCAAGATCGGGTAGCTGACGTAGGCCTTGTAGCCGTGGGCGTTGCTCGGGCTCTGGCGGCCCGTGAAGCACTCGTAGTAGTCGGCTTCGTGGCCGAGGGGGTCGAACCGGCCCAGCGGGAAGGCCAGCGAGATGACGGCGGCGGCGAGCCCGACCCCGGCGATGGCCCGTCGATGCCCCACCGGGAGATCCCGCCACGCGGCCAGCAGCGACGGCCCCGCGGCCGCCACGCACAGCAGCCACACCAGCACCTGGGCGAGCGCGACGTGGCCGTCGTGGGCGTGGAGCCAGCCGATCACGCGCCCGCCTCGACGTTCGGCAGGCTGAGGTGGAAGCAGGCTCCCCCGGGGTGCTCGCGCACGTGGCGCAGCCGGCCCCCCATGCGCTCCACCAGCCGCAGCGAGACCGCAAGCCCAAGGCCGGTGCCGGCGCCCACCTCCTTGGTCGTGAAGAAGGGTTCGTAGATGTTCGAGCCGGCGCGGGGGTCGATGCCCGGCCCCTCGTCGGCCACCGACAGCGTCAGCAGGCCCGGCTCCTCGTCGGGGAGCCGCCGCACCACGATCGCCCCCTTGCCCTCCATCGCCTCAGCGGCGTTGACGAAGAGGTTCAGGAGGACCTGCTGGAGGCGGTCGGCGGGGACCGTGAGCTCGGGCACGGGGTCCCCGCCGAGCTCGATGTCGAAGGCGACGTTGGCGAAGCGCGGCTGCGCGATCACCAACTGCTGCGCGACGGAGATCACGTCGGCGACCTGCACGGCGACCAGGGGCACGTCGATCGGCTCCAGCTGATCGTGGGTCATGCCGGTAGGGCGCGAGTAGTTCAGGAGGTCGCGGATGATGCGGTGGATCCGATCCAGCTCGGCGCGGATGCGGGGGAGCAGGTCGGTGGCCAGCTCGCCGTCTTCGTCGTTCTGGAGCAGCTCGACGAAGCCGAGCACCGACGCCAGCGGGTTGCCCACCTCGTGCGCGACGCCCGCCGCGAGCCGGCCCACCGTCGCCATCTTCTCGGCGAAGATCAGGTCCTCCCGCGCCTGCGTGAGATCCGCGTTGATGGCGCGGAGCTCGGCGAGCTGGTCCTCGTTGGCCTTCTTGTAGCGCTGCAGCCCCTCCGCCATGGCGTTGAAGCGATCAGCAAGGGCTCCGAACTCGTCGTGCGCTCCCTCGTCCACGTGCACGTCGAACTCGCCCCTCGCGACCTGGGCCGTGCCCGCCGCCAGCGTCTCCAGCGGGCCGAGGATGCGGCGGCGGAACAGCACGAAGCCGAACGCACCGACGACAGTCGCCCCCAACAGCGCCGACAGCGCCAGCACCGACACCGTCTGCCGGTTCCAGGGACCGAACAGCGGCGCGCCCACGGGCACAGCGACACGGATCGCGCCGATGACGTGGCCGCTGTCGTCGATTACCGGGGACGTGGCGGTGCTCCAGGCGGGGCGGAACAAGCTCGGGTTCGGCTGCCAGCGGCCCCGCTCGGTTCGCTCGCCGGTCAGCGACGCCCTCAGATCGGTGCCATCCACAAGCCACGTGCTGGGCACCGGGGGGCCGTCCGCGGTGTCGGGTCGGAGCGAATCAGGCACGTCGCCGGCGGCCGCCACGGCGCGGAGGTCCCGGGTCGCGAGCACGGCGAAGAAGGGCTCACCGTCTGGGATCTCGGCGTCCTGGAGGGCGGCCTTCCAGATCCCCGGGGCGGCGGGGTTGGGGGGACCCGCGCGACGCGCCACGTCCGCGGCCCCCAAGGCGAGCACGCGGGACAGATCGGAGGCCACGTCGGCCCGCAACTCCACCTCACGGCCCTGCACGACCTTGCCCACGAGCACCGCGTTCAAGGCGATCGTGACGACGGTCAAGAGTGCGAGGTTGAGGACCACTTCGGCCCACAGCGAGGTCCGTCGTGCCATGCGGGGCAAGTGTAGACGGCCCGCCCGACGTCCGTGGGGGTCCGCTACCCTCTGGGCCATGCGACTCGTTTCCTTCTTGGCGTGCTGTGCCGGAGTCCTGCTCGCGGGCCCCGCGTTCGCTGCCCCCGGCCCCTCCCCCACGGTGCAGGTAGTGGTGGAGTTCGACGCCGGCGGCGCCCTCCAGGTGCGCTCGATGCGCGACAGCGAGCGTCCCTCGGACAGCTCGGAGTCCCGCCGGGACCCCCGCGACCGCATCGCCGAGTGGCCCGAGCCGGACGGTCACTGGACCGGTCGACCGTACGCGCAGCCCGGCGCCGCCTTCTCCCTGGTCGTGCCCCGAAGCGCGTTGGGGACCACGATCCCGGTGTCGGTGGGCAGCACCACCCTGCCCCTGACCGTGCCCGCCGTGATCGCCCTTGGCGAGGAGCCGGTGGAGCCCGAGCTCATCGAGTTTCAGATCTCCGGCGATCCGGAGAAGCGGCAGGACGTCGTGTTCCTGGGCGACGGCTACACGGAGTTGGAGCGGGACCAGTTCGTAGCCGACATCGAGGCCTCCCTCGACCACCTCCGGTCGATGTCCCCCTACGACCGCTACCTGCCCCTGCTGAACGTCTACGGCGTCTTCCTGCCGTCGCCCGAGAGCGGCGCCGACCACCTCGAGGCCAACCCCCAGACCTTCGCCGCCACCGCGCTGGACTGCCACTTCGGCGCGTTCGGCATCGACCGGCTCGTGGACTGCAACCCCGCCTACGTGCTGTACCTCGCGAGCTTCGCTCCCGGCGAGGACGTCCGGATCGTGATCGTCAACGATCCCGCGTACGGCGGCTCCGGCGGGGTCGAGTACGCGGTCGCCACCAACGGCCCCGACATGGGCGCGGTCGTCGCCCACGAGATGGCCCACACCGACGGCCGCCTGGCCGACGAGTACGACTACGGCTACGCCTCCGGGGGCACCGAGACCGAGCTCCCCAACTGCACCTGGGACGAAGCCAACCTGCCCTGGGCGGGCTGGATCGACATCGCCTCCCCCGGAGTCGGCGCGTTCGAGGTCTGCAGCTTCTCCGACTACTACCGGCCCACCGACAGCGAGTGCACCATGAACGCGCTCCAGGACCAGTTCTGCGTGGTCTGCCGGGAGCAGTTGATGCGTCGAATCTACCGGCACGTCGACACCCTCCTGGCGGGCTCCTCGGACGGCCCCGGCGCGACCCTGGAGCCGGGCAGCAGCCTGGAGCTGTGGGTCGCCACCCTGGAGTTGGGCGGCGAGCCGGTGGCGGTGAGCTGGGTCCGCAACGACGGCACGGAGTTGGGCACCGGCCCCGCCCTGGATGTCCCCGCCGCCGCCCTCGTGGACGGCACCAACACCGTGACCGCCCACATCGTGGACTCCGTGGGCTTCACGTTCTTCGTCGACGACGAGCCGGCGCCGCTGGACGACGCCGTCTCCTGGACCGTCGAGGTGGCCCCGGGGGCGGGCGGCGACGACGACGACGACGCGGTCGATGACGACGACGACGGCGGGGGCGGAAACGCCTGCGGCGGAAACAACGGCGACGACGACGACGACCGCGGCGGCTTCAGCCAGGTCGGCTACCTGCTCCCGTTGATGCCGTTGCTGCTGGTGCGCCGGCGCCGCCCCGACGAGGACTAGCTACCCGGCCTCGGCTGCGGCCCCCAGCTCGAGCCGCTCGTCAGCGGCCCGCCGCAGCGGCGCCAGCTCCTCGGCCTCCTCGAAGTCGTCCCGCTCCACCACCGCTCGCGCAGCGGTCCGCGTAATCTCGACCAACTCGGCGAAGCGTGGGGTCGTGAACAGACTGAACGCCGGCGCCCCCGACTGGCGGGCCCCCACCAGGTCGCCCGGCCCCCGCAGCCGAAGGTCTTCGGCCGCGATCGCGAACCCATCGTTGCTGCCGGTCAGGATCGCGAGCCGCTCGACCTCGTCGGGCCGCTCCGCCAGCAGCACGCAGCGGCCGCCCCGGGTGCTTCGACCGACCCGTCCGCGGAGCTGGTGCAGCTGCGCCAGCCCGAAGCGCTCCGCGTCCATGATCACCATCGCGGTGGCCTCGGGCACGTCCACGCCGACCTCGACCACCGTCGTGCTCACGAGCACCTGGACCTCGCCGTCGCGGAACCGCCGGATGATCTCGTCCTTGGCGGAGCCGTCCATGCGGCCGTGGAGGATGCCCAGCCGGAGGCCCGCCAGCGCACCCATCGCGAGCTGCTCGGCGAGGTCGACGGCGGCGTGGCCGGTCCCCTTCCCTTCGACGCGCGGGCAAATGATGTAGGCGCGCTCGTCGGCCTCCGCGGCGGCACGCACGATCGCCCAGGCGTCGTTGTGACGCTCCAGCCCCCACAGGTCGGTGGTCAGCTCGCCCCGCGGGGGGCGTTCGTCGATCGTGGAGATGTCGAGATCGCCGAACATCGTCAGCGCGAGGCTGCGCGGGATGGGCGTGGCGGTCATCGCCAGCAAGTGGGGTTCGCCCCCCTTCGAGAGCAAAGACGCGCGTTGGAAGACGCCGAACCGGTGTTGCTCGTCGACGATCGCCAGCCCCAACCGGCCGAACTCGACGGCGTCCTGGAAGATCGCGTGGGTGCCCACGATGATCGACGCGACCCCGTCCGCGGCCATGCCCCGGTGGTGGCGTCGGGCGGCGGCCCGCTGGCCCCCGGTCAGGAGCGCGACCTTGCGCCCCATCCGCTCGTACATCGCCCGAGCCCGGTCGTACCACTGCCACGCCAGCACCTCGGTGGGGGCGAGCACGGCGACCTGATCGCCCCGGTCGACGATCGACGCCGCCGCCAGCAGCGCGACCACCGTCTTGCCCGCGCCCACGTCTCCCTGCACCAGCCGCTGCATGGGGCGGGGGTCGGACAGGTCGGCCCCGAGCTCGGCGAGCACCCGCTGCTGCGCTCCCGTGAGCTCGAACGGGAGGTGCTTGATCAACCGATCTTGGAGGCTCTTGCTCCCCTTGTTGAGGAAGTCCCACAGCGCCGCGCTGCAGGGCCGGGAGATGACCTGAGCGCGACGCCGGGCCAGCGCCGTCTGGAGCACGAAGAGGTCCTCGAACAGCAGCGCCTCGTGGGCCGGGTGGCTCCCCAGGCGAAGGGCGGGCACGTCATCAGCCCCCTCGGGGAAGTGCACCGCCCGCAGCGCCTCAGCCCGGGACGGCAGGCCCAACTCGTCCCGCAACGTCTCGGGCACGACGTCGTCGACGTCCTCGGCGAAGTCCTCGAAGGCGCGGTGGATCAGACCCCGCAGCGCCCGCTGGCCGATCCCCTCGGGGAGGCCGTACATCGGCACAACCACGCCCCGGTGCACGCCTTCGGTGTCGGCGTCGGCCTTCTCGAACTCGGGGTGGGTCATCCGCAGCGGCGGCGCCTTCTTGTCGACGCCCCCCATCAGGCAGACGGCGTCCCCCTTGGTGAACGCTTTGTGGATCCAGGGGGCGGAACCGAACCACGTGGCCAGGATCGTGCCGGTGCCGTCGTCCACCGCGACCTCGGCGAACCGGGTCCGGCGGCCCCGCCCCGATCGGATCCCCGTGACCTCCCCGAACACCACCGCCTCCTCGCCCCGGGTGACGTCCTGGATGGGGGTGGCGCAGGTGCGGTCCTGGTACTTGCGGGGCAGGTGGTGGAGCAGATCGGCGACGGTGTGGATCCCCGCCGCGGCGAGCTGATCGGCCTTCACCGGGCCGACGCCCTTGAGCTTGCTGACCGGCACCGCGGCCGCGGACAGCACGTCCCGGGCGGGGCTGTCGACCTTGCGCCGGGGAGCCTCGACCGCCTCTCGGTCGGGCTCGTCGCCCCGCCGAATGCGCGCGTGCACGGCGTCCCGGGTGCGCTTGAGCCGGCCCTCCCGCTCGTCCGCTTCCAGGCGGTCGAAGTCGGCGAAGGAACGGCGAAGCCGCCGCAGGAAGTTGCGCGATTTGGGCGACAGCAGCGCTTCGTCGACCGGCTCCAGCCGCGCGCCGACGGCCTTGTGCAGACCGCGGGCGATCCGCTCCGACGGGAGTCCGGCCTGCTCATCGAGCAGCCCAGCGACGTTCTTGAGTGCGGGTATGAGGCCGCTTTCGGCCGTCACGGAGCTACTTGTACTCGACGTCCGTGATGAGCACGGTGCGGGCCCCCTTGGGGACCTTGATGACGATCTCGTCGTCCACTTCCTTGCCGATGAGGGCGCGCCCGATGGGGGCCTCGATCGAGATCTTGCCCTGGCTCACGTCGGCCTCGAAGCCGCCCACGATCTGGTACTCGAGCTCCTCATCGGTGTCGACGTCCTCGAGCTTCACGGTCGCGCCGAAGCGGACCACGTCGCCCTCCATGGTGGACGGGTCGATGACCTCCGCGAGGCTGAGCTTCGCCTCAAGGTCCCGGATGGTGGCCTCGATCATCCCCTGCCGGTCCTTGGCGTAGTCGTACTCGGCGTTCTCAGAGAGATCACCGTGGGCCCGGGCGATTTCGATCGCCTTGACGATGTTGGGGCGCTCGATCTCGATCAAACGACGGACCTCGGTCTTGAGGGCGTTGTGACCGGCGGGCGTAATGGGGTAGCGGCGAATGCTCAACTTGAATCCTCCGAAGGCGGAGGAGTGTAGGCCATCGCGTCCGCCGTGCAAGCTCTAGACGGTCTGAAGTCCGACTTCTTCGGTGTCGCCGACGTGCCCTCGCTCGCCGTCCCACAGGTACACGGTGCGGCCGCCGAACAGCGTGCGTTCGACCCGCGTGGGCAGCTCCCAGCCGTGGAACGGGGTGTTGGTGCTCTTGCCGTACAGCTCGGTGTTGCTGATCGTCCGCGACCCCTTGGGATCGACGATCGTGACGTCTGCCGAGGCGCCCGGCTTGAGCGTTCCGACGTCCAACCCGAACACCGCGGCCGGCCCCGACGTCAGCGCCTTCACGGCCTCGACCAGCTCCAGCTTGCCCTCCTGGACGAGCCGGTAGGTCAGCCCCAAGGCGGTCTCTAGGCCGACGATCCCGAAGGCGGCGATCTCGAACTCGACCTCCTTCTCGACGGTCGAGTGCGGAGCGTGATCGGTGGCGACGCAGGCGATCGTGCCGTCCTTGAGGCCGGCGATCACCGCGTCCACGTCCTCCCCGGTGCGCAGCGGCGGCGCCATCTTCGTGGCCGGGTCGTAGCCGCGGACCGCCTCGTCGGTGAGGGTGAAGTGGTGGGGCGTCGCCTCGGTGGTGACCTTCAGGCCGCGGGCCTGAGCCTCGCGGATCATACGGACGGCGCCGGCGGTGGAGACGTGGGCGACGTGCAGGTGCCCGCCGGTGATCTCCGCGAGCACGATGTCCCGCGCGACCATCACGTCCTCGGCCGCGGCGGGGATCCCGGGGAGCCCCAACTCGGTACTGACCCGTCCCTCGTGCATGCAGCCGCCGCTGAGGCACGAGTCCTCCTCGTGCACGACCACGGGCACGCCGACAGTGCGCGCGTACTCCAGCGCGCGGCGCATCAGGTGCGCGTCCATCACGGGGTAGCCGTCGTCGCTCACGGCGACCGCCCCTTCGCTCACCATGTCGCTGATCTCGGCGAGTTCCTCGCCCTTGAGTCCACGGCTCACGGCGCCGATCGGGAGCACGCGGCACAGCCCCGCCTCGTCGGCCCGCTGGGCGATGTACTTGGTCACCGTGCCGGTGTCGTTGACCGGGTTGGTGTTGGCCATACAGCAGACCGTCGTGAAGCCGCCCGCGACAGCCGCGCGGCTGCCGGACTCGACCGTCTCCTTGTACTCGTGGCCGGGCTCGCGGAAGTGCACGTGCAGGTCGACGAAGCCGGGCAGGACCCAGCGTCCGGTAGCGTCGATCACGTCGGCGTCGGCGGTGCCGGAGCCAGCCAGCCCCTCGCCCACGCCCACGATCCGGCCGTCGGAGCCGATGTAGACGTCGGTGACTTCGTCGCGTCCCGTGGCCGGATCGATCACCCGCCCGCCCTGGATCAGGACCGGTCGTTCGAGGGTGCCCATCAGCCGCGCCCCTCTCGGCGGGCAGCGCCTTCGCCGCCCAACACCAGGTACATGACCGCCATCCGCACTGCGACTCCGTTCTCTACCTGGTCCAGGATCACCGACCACTCGCCGTCGGCGACCTCGGGCTCCAACTCGACCCCGCGGTTGATCGGCCCGGGGTGCATGATCAAGACGTCCTTGCGCGCCCACCGGCGCAGCTTTTCGCGGTTCAGGCCGAACATCCGGCTGTACTCCCGCGACGTCGGGAAGAAGTGACCGCCGCGGCTGAGCCGCTCCTTCTGGATGCGCAGCATCATCACCACGTCGGCCTTGCGGATCCCGTCCTGGAGGTTGTCGTGGACCTCGACGCCGAGCTCCTCGATCCCGGGGGGAATCAGCGTGCGCGGCCCGCACACGCGGACCTTGGCGCCCATCGTGCGGAGCCCCCAGATGTTCGACCGGGCGACCCGTGAGTGCGTGATGTCGCCCACGATCGTGACCGTCCGGCCCTTCAGCCCGCCGAGGGCCCGCCGGATCGTGAGCATGTCCAGCAGCGCCTGCGTGGGGTGCTCGTGGCGGCCGTCACCGGCGTTGATGATGCTCGTGTTCGGCAGCGCGTCGCTCAGCAGCCCGGGAGCCCCGGCGCGCGCGTGGCGCAGCACGATGATGTCGGGGTGCATGGCGGCGAGGTTCCGCGCCGTGTCCAGCAGCGTCTCCCCCTTGGTGGTGCTGCTGCTTCCCCCGGAGATGCTGAACGTGTCCGCCGACAGCCGCTTGGCCGCGATGTCGAACGACGTCCGGGTCCGGGTGGACGGCTCCAGGAACAGGTGGACCACCGACTTGCCCCGCAGCGTCGGCACCTTCTTGATGCTCCGCAGGTTCACGAAGCGGAACTGGTCCGCGACGTCGAGCACGTAGCCGATCTCGTCGGCGGACAGCCCCTGCAGGCCGATGAGGTCCTTGCGCACGAAGCCGGTCACGAACCGGCCCCCGACTTCAGCTCGACGCTGTCGGTGGTCACGATCACCTTGTCCGTTCGCTGGGACTCAATCGTTCGACCGACGAAGTCGGCCTGGATGGGGAGCTCACGCCAGCCGCGGTCCACGAGCACCGCGAGCTTGACCCACCGGGGGCGCCCGTAGTCGTGGACCTCGCCCAGGGCCGCCCGCACCGTGCGGCCGGTGTAGAGCACGTCGTCCACCAGCACGATCCCGTGCCGCTCGAGGTCGTGGGGCAGTTCGGTGGCGCCGAAGGACGGCGTCTCCAGGCCGCTGTAGAGGTCGTCCCGGTACAGCGTGATGTCGATGGCGCCGACGGCCGGACGCTCGCCCTCCGCCTCCTCGATGAGGTCGGCGAGGGCAGCAGCCAGCGGCACCCCGCCCTTGCGGATGCCCAGCATGCCCAGGCGGGCGCAGAGGCTCCGGAAGTCCGGCTGCTGGGAGAGCTCGGGCAGCCGCAGGGTGACGGACGCCAGGACGCCGCTGCCAACGGCCGCGGGGTCGCAGGTGAGG
>PVBE011999056.1_pt1 | contig 17365 bp, 19 predicted proteins | sample 1631181 | NCBI WGS metagenome assembly PVBE01 (sample SAMN08397723, study PRJNA350692) | Marine metagenome, whole genome shotgun sequencing project. | isolation source: water | place: Pacific Ocean | collected 2012-04 | reverse complement strand
CTTGTTCGGCAACAAGCGCTGGATCACCGACCACTCGAAATCCGTCAAATCAAAACGCGCCATAGCAAAACTCCAACCGTTTGGAATCTTGAATCACAAACCAGCGCCTTTGGGAATCAATTTTATGGGTATGTGACCTAGGCCGATCATCGGACGGCCCCGCGCCGCTAGGGCGATGGTGTAATCGCCGGTACCGCAGGCCAGGTCGAGAATGGCGCCTGCGGCTGGTCCAAGATGGCGATTGAGATCGTCAGCCAGGCCCGGGTCGGCCCGGCGCGTGCCATCATAGCCCAAGCCGATGCGGTCGTAGAGCGCCGCCCCCGGCCCTATTTGGCCGTCATCAGGGTCCATTCGACGATCCGCTTGAGCACCTTGCCCAGCCCCTTGTCGAAGGCTCTGACCACAGCATCCATGGTGGCGTCCTCGGCCTCGATTATTAGCTCGAAGGTGCGGGACGCGATGATCTTGCGCTTGGGCATCTTGATGATCTTGGAATTGATCCTGACCCGCACCTTGGGCTTGGGTCCGCCCAATTCGGCCTGAAACTCGCGCAGCTCGCTTTTGAGGTTGAAATCGGATCTGAGCGTCACGGCCTGGCGGCCGACGGCCACGATCTTGTTCGTGTTTTCGAAGGATTCCACCAGCAGCGTCTGGATCATGCGGGGCGCCGCCTCGGTCCAACGCGCGCCGGCATAGTACTGAATGCGCATGTCTTTGCGCGTCAGCGCTATGCGCTGGGTGGCCAGCACGCCCGACGCCTGAGGCTCCTCTACCACCAACTGCCAGTCGATCTCCGGTATCTTCTCGCTGAAGCTGCTTTTGGGCGAGAGCATATAGTAGTCGGCCGGCGGCCCGCTGCCGGGCACCAGGCCGGTGCAGCCGGTCAGCGCGGTCAACAGCAAGGCTGCCATGAGGCTCTTGATCGATGTTCTGCGCTTCATCGCCCTTGTGCCTCCTATTTGGCCCGGTAACCTTGCTGCGAATCGCCGAACAGGAATTGTGCCGGATCGCTTTCGATGCGCGAGGTGAGCCGCGACAGGTTGGTCACCATCAGGCGCATCTCGGTGATCATGCGGGTAAATTCGTAAAGGCCCTCACCCATGAAGCCGGTCAGGGTTTCGCTGTTTTCCTGCAAGAGCGATTCGATCTCGGCGCCGACTTGTTCGTACGAGCGTGCCGTGCTGCGGGCTTCGGCCAGGAACAGCCTGAGATCCTCGTCCACAACCTGGTCGACGCCGGACATGGTGCCGCGGGCCACCGCCATGGTGGTGTCGGCCCCTTCGACCAGGATATCGATCTGGTCGGTCAGGCTCTCGAGCACGGTGTTGGCCTGGGCTGCCGCCTGGCGCACTTCGGCGCTGGTTCTTTCGACGTCGTCGATGATGCTCTCTATCTTGGCCGAGCGGTCGGCAAACGAGGCGCTGAGGATTTGCAGGTTTTCCAGGATATCGCCCACCGCTACGCGGTTCTCCTCGCTGAAAATCTTGGTGGCCTCGCCGGTCAGCAGGATGATGCGGTTGATGAGCTCAGGCGCACCGGCGAACAACTCCTCGAACTGCGATGGCCGCGAGGCGATGATGGGTAGCTCCTGGCCCTTTTTACGCATCAATTTCGGGCTTTTGGGATCGCCGCCGCTAAGCTGCACGTAGGAAACACCGGTAATGCCCTGAAGCTCCAGCGTGGCTTCCGAATCCTCCCTGACAGGTGTGTTGGCCACTACCTCGATTCGCACCCGCACCCGGTTGGGGTTCTTGGGATCGATCACGATCTCCTTGACGCTGCCCACAGGGATGCCCTTGTAGCGGACCTCTCCGGCCTTGTTGAGACCCGACACCGAACCCTCGAAATAGATGTGGTAGGAGGCGAACTCGCGATCGATCTCGATCTTGGCCAGCCAGATCACGAAGCCGAAAATGCCGGCCACGACGAGCAGTACGAATGCTCCGATCAGCATATGGTTGGCGCGGGTTTCCATGCCTCCCCCTCGGCCTAGTCCCAGGCCCCTCTCAACCCATTGCGGCCCGGGCCCTGGGACCGTGAAAATATTTGTGAATCCAGGGATGGTCGTTGACGAGCATTTCCGACATGGGCCCGCAAACCATAACACGCTTCTCGGCCAGCACGGCAATGCGGTCACAGATGGCGTGCAGCGAATCCAGGTCGTGGGTAACCATGAAGACAGTAAGCCCCAACGCCGCCCGCAAGCGCGCAATCAATTCGTCGAAGGCCGCGGCGCCGATGGGATCAAGGCCAGCGGTGGGCTCATCGAGAAAGACGATGTCGGGATCCAACGCCAGCGCCCGAGCCAGCCCGGCCCGCTTGCGCATGCCGCCCGATAGCTCCGAGGGGTACTTGTCGGCGGCTTCCGGCGGCAGACCCACCAGGCCGATCTTGAGGTCGGTGATCTCGCACATCAGCCGCATATCCAGGTCGGTGTGTTCCTTGAGCGGCACCAGGATGTTCTGAAAGACGGTCAGCGAGCTGAACAGCGCGCCGTCCTGGAAAAGCACGCCCCAACGTTCCTCGATGCGGCGGCGCTGGGTCGGCGTGGCCTCGGTCAGGTTTTGTTGCAAAACCTCGATGTTGCCTGCGGCCGGCCGGTTGAGGCCGATGATGGTGCGCAGCAGCACCGATTTGCCGGTGCCCGAGCCGCCGACCACACCCAGAACTTCACCGCGGCGTACGTCGAGGTCGAGCTCGTCGTGAATGACCTGGTTGCCGAACTGGGTGCGCAGGCCGCGCACCCGGATGGCGATGTCATGATCGCCCGTCAATTTGCTCTCAACCATCCGCTCAGACCCCGATGTAGGCGAAGAAGATGGAAAAGACGGCATCGACGACCATCACCAGGAAGATCGCTTCGACCACTGAGCGGGTGGTGCGCCGGCCCACGCTTTCGGCCGAGCCCGAGACCTGGAAGCCCTCGTAACAGCCGATCATGGCGATAAGGAAGGCAAATACCGGTGCCTTGATAATGCCGATGGCGAAGGTCCACAGGCTGACCGAGGCGTTGAGACGTTCGAGAAACATGCTGGGCGATATGTCGAGCACGACCCAAGCCATGAGACCACCGCCTAGCAGCCCCATCAGATCCGAGAGAAAGGCCAGCAGCGGCAGCGAAAGGACCAGGGCCAGCACCCGGGGCAGCACCAGCAGCTCCATCGGATCGAGACCCATGGTCTGCATGGCGTCGACCTCTTCGTGCACGCGCATGGAGCCGATTTGCGCCGTGAAGGCGCTGCCCGAGCGGCCGGCCACGACGATGGCGGTTAGCAAGATACCGACCTCGCGCAGGATCGAGACGGCGATCAAATCGACAACGAAGACCTCCGCCCCGAAACGCTGAAGTTGCGTCGCGCCCTGGTAGGCCAGCACCACGCCGATCAGGAACGAGATCAGCCCGACGATGGGCAGCGCATTCAGGCCGGCGTATTCCATGTGGTAGATCAGCGGCTTGAGGCGCAGCCGCCGGGGCTGCACCAGCGCCGCCCCCAGGGCGGCGAATATGAGCCCGAAGAAGCCCAGCAGGTCGATGGCTTCGCGCACCACGTCAGCGGTGTTGGCGCCCAGTTTTTCGAGCACGTGAAGCACGGCGTTGACCCGGGGCGGGGCCTGCAACGGCGGCCGGTCGTTGGCTTCGACCTGGGCCAGCATATCAGCCACCGCCGGCGGCATATCGGCCAGATCGAGACCGCCATGCGAAGCGCGCCAGCGCTTGATGGCGCTATAGAGCACCCAGGCACCGGCAGTATCGATGGCCTCGATGGCACCGGCGTCGAGGTGCAGAGGCTGGCCGGGATCGGCCTCGAGGCGGCCAAGTTCGCCGTTGAGACGGGCAGCATTGGCAATGTCCCAGCGCCCGCCCGCCTGCACCCAGGCCCGTCCCTGGCGCTGCTCGTGGTGCAGCCAACCGGCGGCCGGAGTGCTGTCGCTGTGGGCGGCCTGCTCGCTCATCGCCGGGCTCAGACCGCAGCCAGGGCCTTTTCCAGTGCCGCCACCTGGTCTTCGACCGAAATATCCAGCGCCGAGGTGGCGTCGAGTTCGCGATCCTCGAATACATCCTCGTCCGTGTGCTGCTCACGCCAGCGCTCGATGGTGGCATCACGTTCAATCACCAAATCGGCGATCTCGGGCTGGAAGAGGCGGATCATGCCGCTGACCCAGCGGTTGACCGGCCACGAGGGATTGGCGTGATCAATGACGAAGAGGTCGAGCATGGTGATGACGTCGTCGGCCCGGTACCAGACCTCGCCGGTAACCCAGCGGTTGGTGGTGAAGAGCCGGATGGGAAAGCCGTAGGCGTCCATGGAGATGCCGATCAGATGGCTCAAGATATCCTTGCCGCGGGGCCACTTCTCCTTGCCTTTGTTCTTTATGGGGCGAGTGCCCTTGGGCATGCCGAGCTGGCGCAGGAAGGTATGAAAGTGGCCGTGCTCCTCGGCTCGATGGGCATGGTAGTAATGCTGGCTGTGGCTGTCGGGATCGAAAACGTCGCCGTCGGGATAGTGATCCCACTCATAGAAGGTTCCCCCCCCTTTGAGCACCTCGCCGACGATGTTGAGGCCGCCGCGCTCCAGCACGCGATAGCATTCCAGGATGTCCTGGCCGGCGGCCAGCATCGAGCGCAAGCGCTCGCCGGACAACTCATTCAGGACCACCACGCCTCACCCTCCCTAAACATCTCGTAATTGTGATTGGGCTGATTATAGATGATCAGCGACGGTCGAGGCCAACCCTGGCCCGCCATTTCTTGGCCCAGCCAAATTTTTCCGCCCAGCGATCAGTTTCAAATCGTTGCCGTCATCCGTTGCCAAGCAAGATGAGGTGTGTAATATGGCTTCCCGATAAAGAAGGAGTGCCAACCGACCCAAATGATTTGGGCTGGAAACAACGGTGTCAAGCCAACCGGCACGGAACATCGTGGGGCATTCAAGTCAACGAGGGAGAGGCAATATGAAGATGAGATCACTATTGAAGACCGTTGCCGTTGCCGGCCTCGCAGGCACGTTTGCGCTTGCCATGGCCAGCACCGCCGACGCGCAAGATAAGCGCGTCAAATGGAAAATGCAGAGCACTTTCGGTAGCAACCTGTCGGTGATTGGCGAGTCTGGACCGTGGTTCTCGAACAACATCAAGCGCATCTCGGGCGGCTCGCTGGAGATCAAGTTCTTCGAGCCAGGCGCCCTAGTGCCGTCGCTTGAGGGCTTCGATTCGGTCAAGGCGGGCGCGGTGGACGCGGTCTGGGGCACGGCCGGCTACCACGTTGGCAAGATCCCGGCCCTGGCTTGGTTCACGGCGGTGCCGTTCGGCCCCGGCCCTGGCGAGATGCTGGCTTGGCTCTATCAGGCCGGCGCTGACGATATCTACGACCGTATTTACGCCCAGCATGGCCTCAAGGCCTTCCATTGCGGCATCATTCCTCCTGAAGCCTCGGGCTGGTTCCGCAAGGAAATCAAAAGTGCTGCTGACCTGCGCGGCCTGAAGATGCGCTTCTTCGGCCTGGGCGCCCAGGTCATGCAGAAGCTGGGCGTGAGCACGCAATTGCTGGCGGCCGCCGATATCTATCCGGCGCTCGAGCGCGGTGTCATCGACGCCACCGAATTCTCGTCGCCGTCGATCGATCTCAACCTCGGATTCTATCAAATCGCCAAGCACTACTACTTCCCGGGTTGGCATCAGCAATCCTCGGTGCTCGAGTTGCTGATGAATAAGGCCAAATTCGAGGGCCTTTCCAAACAGCATCAGGCGATGATCGAGATCACCTGCGGCAACAGCGTCAAGGACATACTCGCCCGCGGCGAGTTCCTGCAGGCCGGTGCCCTCAAGGCCCTGAAGGCCAAGGGTGTCACCATCCATCGCTGGTCGCCCGAGTTCCTGGCCACCGTCAAGAAGGCTTGGGAAGCCGTCCAGGCGGAGCAAGCGGCCAAGGATCCTTTGTTCAAGGAAATCCTCGCCCATATCACTGCCTTCCGTTCCGAGTACGCGGTCTGGAAGGACCACGGCTACTTGCAGTAAACGCGGCTAACTCTGCGGTCGGATAGTCACCCTTCCGCTTTCTTGAGACTGGGCTGGAGTTTGCACCCGCGAACTCCAGCCTATGTCTGTATTCTCCACAAGCTCGAGGGCCCGGCATGCAGGAGCCAATTTCCACAACCGAACAGCCCGAGGGCAAGTCGCTTCTCGTTCTTTTGATCCCCATGGTCGTAATGGTCACGGTGGTCATGCTGCTGGTCTTCATGGGCAAGGACGACGAGGCGCCGCTGCTCTACGTGTTGCAGGACTTCCTGCCCGTCTTCATGTTCGGCACCCTCGGCATCCTGCTGTTTTCAGGTTATCCGGTGGCCTTCATCCTGGGTGGCCTGGCCTTCATGTTCGGCATGGTTGGCTATGCCTTGGACGTCTTCGCCCTGGAGCAGTACTTCGCCTTCCTGCCCCGCATCTGGGGTCAGGCGGCCGAGAACCTGGTGCTGGTGGCGGTGCCCACCTTCGTCTTCATGGGCGTGATGATGGAGCGCTCGGGTGTCGCCAACGACATGCTCTACTCCTGCCAGGTGCTGCTGCGCCGCGTACCCGGCGCGCTGGCGTTGGCCGTCACTATTATGGGCACCATACTGGCTGCCATGACCGGCATCATCGGCGCCTCGGTGACCATGATGACGGCTTTGGCGCTGCCCACCATGCTGAAGCAGAAATACAGCCAGCAACTGGCGACAGGCGTGATCTGCGCCTCGGGCACGCTGGGCATTTTGATCCCGCCCAGCATCATGCTGATCATCATGGCCGATCTGATGTCGGTCTCGGTGGGCACCGTTTTCATGTCGGCGCTCGGCCCGGGCCTCTTTCTGGCCGCCCTCTATCTCATCTACATCGTCATTGCTTCGGCCATCAAACCGAGTATCGCGCCGCCGCTGCCGCGCGAGCTCTTGTACGTGCCGCGCAACGAGATGGCGCCGCTGCTTCTAAAGAGTTTTTTGCCGCCGGTGTTCCTGATCGGCCTGATCAAGGGCTCGATCCTGATGGGCTGGGCGACGCCCAGCGAGGCCGGCGCGGTGGGGGCCTTCGGTGCCGTGATTTTGGCCTTGGCCAACCGGCGTTGCAGCTGGGAAATCCTCAGGGGCGTGAGCCACACCTCGGCCCTGACCATCGGCATGATCTTCTTCATCGTCGTCAGCGCCACCTGCTTCGCTTACGTCTTCCGGGCGCTGGGCGGCGACGACATCGTCGAGCACCTGATCCTGCAGGCCGGCCTGGGCGCCTGGGGACTATTGCTCCTGATTATGGGCATCGTCTTCTTGCTCGGCTTCTTTCTTGATTGGATCGAGATCACCCTGATCATCCTGCCGGTGTTCGCACCGCTGGTGATTGGCCTCGACTTCGGCACGCATGTCTCGCAGGAAGGCATGATCTTCTGGTTCCTGATCCTGGTGGCGGTGAACCTGCAGACCTCGTTCCTGACGCCGCCGTTCGGATTCGCGCTCTTCTACCTCAAGGGAATAGCGCCGGAAGAGGTGAAGATCGCCAACATCTACAAAGGCATCATCCCCTTCGTGACGCTACAATTGGTGGCCCTGATCGGCGTCCTGACCCTGCCAAACGTCGCGCTTTGGCTGCCGCGTGCCGTTTACGGTGGACTGTAATCCTAGTAATGCCGATCGCCAGTAAAAGGTCAGCCCCATGCCTGTAGAAAAAATGCTTCGCCTCAGCGCCGGCCTCAGCCGTATCGTCGACTTCGTCGGCCGCTGGGGTGCGCTGTTCATCCTGCCACTGGTCTTCTTCACGATTTGGGACGTGCTTTTCCGCAAGATCGGCAGAATGCAGGTCTGGCTCATGGAGGCATTTGGGCCGGCGGGCTTTCTCTTCGATTCGACCATCATCCAGGAGCTCGAGTGGCATTTCCATACGGCGCTTTTCGCCTTGGTGCTGGGCTATGGCTACGTCAACAACCGGCACGTCCGCGTCGACCTCCTGCGCGAAAAGCTGACCTTCCGCAACCAGGCCCTGGTCGAATTCATCGGCTGTACTTTCTTTTTGATTCCTTACACCGCGCTGGTGGTCTATTTCGCCAGCATCTACGCCTACGAAGCCTTCATCACCAACGAGATCTCGGCCTCGCTGGTCGGCCTGCCGATGCGCTGGATCATCAAGACGGTACTGTTCTTCGGCCTGGTCATGGCCGCCACGGCCGCCTTTGCGGTGTGGCTCGAGACGGTGCTGGTGCTGTTCGGACCGCGCGATCTGAGATTCCATCTGATGACGCTGGAATGGCCTGAGGACCAAGCCAAAAAGGCCGAAAAGGCGAGAAAGGCGCAAGAGGCCGCCGCCGTCGAGGCTTGAGTTTGCGGCGCCGGTCGGCGGCATCGCCATGACGTCGAACTGGTACACATTTATCCGGAAGTACGTCTGGAACGACGACAAGACGCCCTATCTGATCAAGGTCGACAAGCTCAACCGCCGCCAGGCCAGGAGCGAGCTTTTCATTTATGTCTGGTTCTTGGCCTCGCTCTACGGCATGTGGACGCTGGTGGCCATAGTCAAGCTCATGCCGGCCGCCGACCTCATGGCTACGGCGCTGACTTTCTACTGCCTGTCGATGTTCCTGACGGCGCTGTTTTTCGGCCTGACCAAGAACGCCTACGCCGCCCTTTATAGCGTCAGCGCGCCGGTCATGGCCTGCCTGATCCTCGTGACCAACGCCCTGGCCACCCAGTTGAGCACGCTCGATAAATGGGCCGTCGCAACGGTCTGCCTGTTGTGGCTGCGCTACACTTGGCGGGTTTTGGCCATCACTCGGGCCTTCGACGGCATGCCCGTCGGACCGCCTGACGACAAGCCCAAGCGCTTCTAGGCGCCCATCACCCAGGGTGGCACCGAGCCCAGGCGGTCGCGCACCTCCTTCACGCCCGTGACGTTTTCCGCCGCCACCTTGAGTGCCTGGCGCTCCTCCGGCGAATCGACCCAGCCCCAAAGCTCGACGACGCCATTGTCGACCAGGACGTTGAGGGTGCCATGGGTAACCCAGCCTTCCTGCCGGACCGTCTCGATGATGGTCTCACGGATGGTGCGGTCATCAGACGACGGCGCCGGCCCCACTTCCTCGCGGCGTGCCGCCAGGCCGTGCAGCAGGTTAGCGCGGCTTACGATACCGACCAGCTTGCCATCACGCAGCACCGGCACGCGCTTGATACGCCGGATCTCCAGCAGTTCGGCGATGTCGCCAAGCTGGGCGTCCTCGTTTACCGTCACCACCTCGCGGCTCATGATCTCGCTGGCTTTGGTGCCGTGGCTCTTGGAATATTCCGCCGCCCGCTGCTCGTTGCCAACGAGGAAGCCGAGCCACCAGTTGCGATGCTTCTCGGTGTCGGTCTCGCGCCGGTGCAAGAGATCGCCCTCGCTGACGATACCCACAACCCCGCCATCGCCGTCGACCACGGGAAGGGCGCTGATGTGGCGCTCCAGCAGCAGCTTGGCGATATCGCTAACTTCGGTGTCGGGCGATACCGTCACCACATCGATCGTCATCACGTCCTTTGCCTGCACCTCTAGCCTCCAATCAAAAACCCGCAACGCGAGGATTTCAGCGGGGATACCACCCTTTCCCTGCCGAAGGCACCGCTCGAATCTTTCGGGTATTCTGTTGCCGGACGATTCCCGTACCGCTTGTCACAAGATCCCACTGCGACCATAGGTACATTAACCTGGAAATCTCACCGGGTCACGGCCCGCGTCGCCAAATTCTCACGATATCAGCGCCGCAGATCGGGGCCCCGCTTGCCCGGCCATTTTCCTTCTGCAGCGCTTTTTTCGATCTCCTGAATATGGCGCTCGTCGTAACTCTTGACCTTGAGGTCGAGGGCCCGGTCGCGGGCCCAGGCATCACTGGTGCCCAGCGCCCGGACGAAAAAGTAGTGCCCGGCAAAGGCCACGAACCAGAGCAACGTCACCCAGAACGAGGACCAGCCCCCGGGCACGAAAAAGTCGATCACCCATACCGGCACCAGCACCAGTGTTAGTGCGTAGGCATGGCGCACCAGCCAAATTCTGGCCCGGATGTCACCTGCGCTGCCGGTGTCGTCTGCAGGATCCTCGGCCATGTCTCTCCGCCCCGCCCCAAACTCGCCAAACTTCAGCTACCGGTCTTGACCGCCGTCCAGTAGCGCGAATTGAGGAAGTTTATCAAATTGTCGTGCTGGTGCTGCAAACACCGGCGCATATTCGAGTGGCTGTCGGATCCGACCGCAAAGGAGCAAAGCTCGATTGCGTTGCGGGCAAATCGTCGTGCTTCAGGTGCCAATTGGCCGGGATCGAAGTCGGCACCCGGTTGGCGCAACAAGTTTCGTACGTCCTCGGGATCGCTCGCTCTGTCAGCCGGCAGGGCATTGATGATGCGGTTTGTGAAGCGGGCGGCCCTCATGCGGTCGGTATTGTGATCGACCAATTGTGCACCCAGCGTGCGCAACGGTCCGGCCACCAACGAACGCATCCCTTCACCCCACTCGTCGACTTCTTTGTCGCCGCCCAACGGCAGCAGCGCCGCGTTGGCCTTGACGGCGACGGTCACTCTATCGAGCCCCAGTCGGACAAGGGTCTCCGGGGGGATACTGATCCGCATCGCCACGTGTGACCGTGCCGCCTCGAAGGCCAGGTGCTTAGCGGCGTCCAGCGCAACCACACCACCGTCGATTTTTCTGCCGCTCAGCGTGATGCTGTCGGTCGATATCAGTTCGTAACGGGTTCCCGAAACCGGCGAGAAGCGATCGGGCTGAAGACAAAAAGCGGAAAACTCAGCCTGGCAGCCACCAACGCCGCATTTCAAGGGCACCTCAGTTTCGGTCAAAACCAGCCCCAGGGCCTGCGGCGCGGCCTGCACGGACACCGTACCGAAAACGTTCAAAAGCGCCGCCACCAAAATCAACGCGAGCCAGCTTGCTACTGCCCTCATTGTCGTGACCTCCCTGAAATCCGGTATCACCCGGCGCGCCCTTCAATTCAGATGCTGACACAAAATGATGCCTTCGGCAGTGCCAATTTCGGCACCTGTCTAGCGCCGTTACTCGCGCACCAGGCGGAAGCCGATGAGAATGTGTTTGAGGCCGGCGGGGCGGGCGTGGCGCGCTGCAGGCCGGCAGACACCGCAGCCCTTGTCATCCCACGAGCCACCCTTGACGAAAAACCGCTCTGGGCCGCTGGGGGTCGCCGTCCACTCGAAGACCTGACCGGCACCGTCGAGCAGGCCAAAGGCACTGGCACCGAGCTGGAAGCCGCCTACCGCCACGGTGTCGAAGGGGCCCCGATCGGCGCTGTTGAGCCGCGTGGAATCAAAATGGTTGCCCCAGGGAAAGCGCGCGCCATCACTGCCCCGGGCCGCCTTCTGCCATTCCTTCTCGCTGGGCAAGCGCCAGTTGCGGCCGGTGGTGCGGCCGAGCCAGGCGGCATAGGCAAGCGCATCGTGGTGCGAAACCAGAACCACCGGATGTTCTTCGCGTCCCGGCGGTGGCCGGCGCTTGCGCCAGGCATGACGGTGCGTACGGCTGAAAGGATGGATGAGGCCAAAAGACGCCCAGGTGGCGGCATCAACCCCGGGTGCGGCGTGCTCGGTAGCGGAGATGAAGTCAGCGTACTGGGCGTTGGTGATGAGGTTGCGCGTAATAGTGAAAGCAGCAGTGGTGGCCAGCCGGCGCTCGCTCTCAGCCTCGTACCAGCCGCGCTGGCGGGTGATGCTATGGCCATAGGCGGCTTCGTCCAGGCGGTAGGCGCTCTCGCGCTCAGCCCGGTCGGAGCCGATGATAAAAGGGCCACCGGGGATGGCGATGACTTCTGGCAGCGGGGCCGCAATGGCGAGAGCCGGCACCAGGATGATTACCGCCAGGCCGGTCGCCAGCCCCTGCCGACAGAATCCTCTCGTCATCGTCATCTCCCATTCTGCGATCCGCGATCATGACTGGTGCCGTCCCGCCGCCTGTCAACTCACGCACACGTGAATAGGCGTGAATCGGCAACGGCCAATCACCGGCATAGATTGTTGATGGGCTATTCAAGTTTGTCACATTCAAATTGGGAAGGGCGCATTGCCATGAAATCCATTCACAACCGGCTGCTGACGACAACGGTCATCCCCATCATGCTGGGCATCGGTACCGTGGCCACCTCGGCCATCGCGGCTCCGATAGCATCGCGGGCAGCCTGTGCTGCAAAAAACCCCTGCGCGGGAAAGAATCCCTGTGCGGCGAAAAACCCCTGTGCCGGAAAAAATCCTTGCGCAGCAAAAAACCCCTGCACCGCCAAAGCCTGCAATCCCTGTAATCCTTGCGCCGCCAAGAGCGCCGCCTGCCTGGTGCCGCGCCTGATGGCGGCGGCCGCCAAGAACCCCTGCGCCGCCAAGGCCTGTAATCCCTGTGCAGCAAAGAACCCCTGCGCCGCCAAGAATCCCTGTGCTGCCCAAGCTTGCAGCGCCTGCAATCCCTGTAACCCATGTGCCGCCGCCGAGGTTCCGGAGCTGACCCAGGCCGAGGCCGTGGCCGCCTACGATTGCGCCCGCAAGGCGCTAAGGGCGGCCTACGCCAAGTCCGGATTGACTTATGCCGGGGACTACGCCGATTGGAGCCGCTTTTCGCTGCGGCCTTACCAGTCCGACACCCACGGTGGGCGCTACGTCAACAACTTCGGCAACGCCAAGGCCCGGGGCTACGGCAAGTATGAAAAGGGCGGCCCACTGCCCGTCGGCGCCATGCTGGCGAAGGACAGCTTCGTCGCCAACGCCAGCGGACGCGTGATCGCCGGACCGCTCTTCACTATGGAAAAGATGGCTGCCGGCTTCAACAAGCCGAGCGGTAATTGGCGCTATTCCATGGTCATGCCCAACGGTAGCGTTTTCGGCACGACCAATGGCGAAGGCTCGGCCAAGGTCGCCTTCTGCATCGGGTGCCATGCTTCGGCAGAGGACCAAGATCACCTCTTCTTCCTGCCCGAGGAGCACCGTTTGTAGAGAGCAAAACCTTTCGTTCCCTGGGGGAGACCCGCCCTTCCCTCCAGTGGACCGGCGGCGGCGGCCTCCGCAAGGAAGCCGTCGTCGCCGGGCTTTTTTGGAACCCTGGGACCTATCGCCGCTGGCCACATTATGGCCGCAAAGGCCGCTTACATTTCCTGACAGCCTGTGCTACATACGCCGCTCGGTCGCGGCGGGATGGGCGACCTTGGAACGAACGAGCGGCCAAAGAAGCCGCCTCCAAATTCGGTAAATAGGAGAGCTTTCTATGACGATCAACAAGCTAATTGGCATCGGCGCGGCCTGCCTTATTGCGCTCTCGAGCGCTTCGGCACTGGCGGCCGGCGACGCCGCCAAAGGCAAGAAGGTCTTCAACAAATGCAAGGCCTGCCACACCGTCAAGAAGGGCGGCAAGCATAAGGTCGGCCCCAACTTGCACGGCGTTTTCGGGCGCAAGGCGGGCACCGCCGCCGGCTACAAGAAGTTTTCCAAGGCCATCAAGGCCTCGGGCATCGTCTGGGACGACGCCATCCTGGACAAATACATCAAAAAGCCCAAGGCCGTGATCAAGAAGGGCAAGATGACCTTCCCCGGCCTAAAGAAGACCAAACAGCGGGCCGACGTCATCGCCTACCTCAAGCAGGCGACGAAGTAAGCGCAGCGAAGAATCTTCGGCAGCGAAATGCCGCCGCCGCCGGGTGGTGGCATTTTTCGTTGTGCCGGCTGATTAGTCCCTGACTACCAAAACCGAGCATTCGGCGTGGCGTACCACGCGCGCCGCATTGGGGCCCAGCAGATAGTCCTTAAGCTCGGGCCGGTGCGAGGCGATGACCACCAGGTCAGCCCCTACCTGCTTGGCCTTTTTCAGCACCACCTCGTAGACCGTGCCATTGCCGATGCCGCTGTCGCAAGCGACGGCGGCTGGCACGTGCTCCTTGGCAAATTCCTCGATCCGGCGCGCGGCCTCATCGAAGATGGTCTGCTCATAGTCGTCGGGAAAGAACTGGCCGACGAAGTTGAGGCCGAAATCCGGCACCACGGTGAAGACGTGCAGGTGCGAGCCGAATTTCTGGCAGATCTCCACCGCCACCGGCAGCGCCTTCTGCCATGAGGCCTCGTCGTTGAGATCCACCGTCAACAGGATGTTCTGGTACATGATGCCCTCCTAGCCCGAGGCGGGGGCCGCGGCCGCGCCACCCTCCTGGTCACGTCGGCGCCGCGCCAGTTGCAGCAGGACGACGATGCCAAGCACGGCCAGACCGAAGGGATAAACCAGTTGCTTGGGCGGCAGGCCCACCTGTTCCACGTCGAGCTCATCGATGCGGTCGTGGACCCAGACGCCGGCATCCTCGGCCAGGCTCTTGGGTAGCACCTCTATGACGCGGAAGCCGCCTGCCTCCGCGTCGGCCTCCAGAGTCATGCCGAAGGCTTCGATCTGGCCCGGACCGGTAAGGTCGGGCGTGGGGATTCGGTAAAGCTTGAGGCGGTCGCCGTAGTCGGTCTCGCGCACGATATGAAGGCGCAAGGTCAATCCCGGCGTCGAGGCCTTCTCGCCGCTGACGAACTTCCCGATGTCGAGCGGCACAAACGAAGGATAGAAAAAATCCATCACGAAGCCCGGTCGGAACAGGCTGATGATGACCACCACCAGCAACAGCGCTTCGTGCCACTTGAGCTTGACGATGAACCACCACTGGGTCACCGAGCTGAAGGCCAAGATGGCGATCAGAGAGACGCAGAAGATCATCAGCCCGTGCCAGACGCTGGTTACACCCACCAGCAGAAGTTCGGTATTGAAGATGAAGACCAACGGCAGCATCGATGTGCGGATGTCGTAGAGGAAGGACTGCACCCCGGTCTTCATCGGGTTGGCCCGTGATATGGCCGAGGCGGCGAAGGCCGCCAGACAGACGGGCGGCGTCGAATCCGCCATCAGGCCGAAGAAGAAGACGTAGAGGTGAACGGCAATAAGCGGCAGCACCAGTCCGGCGGCGTTGCCGAGTTCGACCAGAACGCCGGCCAGCAACGAGGCCACCACCAGGTAGTTTGCCGTGGTCGGCAAACCCATGCCAAGGATCAAGCAGAGCACCGCCGTCAGGCCCAGCAGGATGTAGACATTGCCACCCGACAGCGCTTCGACCACGCCTACCAAAGCATTGTTGAGGCCGGTCGAGGAGACGGCGCCGACAATGATGCCTGCGGTGGCAATGGCCACGGCGATGTTGACCATGTTGCGCGAGGCCCCAACCAGGCCGTCGTAGACCAGCATCAGGCCCCGCATGAAGGCGGCCCCAGCATCGCCGCCACCGCGCGCAGCCGCCAGCACCTCCTGGCCGACGATAATAGCCACCAGCACCAGGATCGAATAAAAGACCGAACTTGCCGGCGTCCAACGCTCGACCATCAGCAGATAGATCAGGACCGCGATGGGGACGAGGAAGTGAATTCCACCCTTGAAAGTCTCGACGAATGGTGGAATTTCCTCCCTCGGCATGCCGGCCAGGCCCAGCTTCAAGGCTTCCAGGTGCGAGATGTAGAGCAGCGCCAAGTAGCTGATGACCGCCGGAATGAAGGCCGCCACGATGACGTCGAAATAGGAGATGCCGATGAACTCGGCGATCACGAACGCCGCCGCACCCATCACCGGCGGCATGAGCTGGCCGTTGGTCGATGCCGCCACCTCGATGGCGCCGGCCTTGACTGCCGGCATGCCGGTGCGCCGCATCACTGGAATGGTGAAGATACCGGTGGTGGCCACGTTGGCGATCGAGGAGCCCGAGATCATGCCCATCATGCCCGAGCCCAGGATGGCTGCCTTTGCCGGCCCGCCGCGGAAACGGCCAGCCATGGCGAAGGCCAAGTCGAGGAAATATTTGCCTGCGCCGGCCCGGTCCAAAAGCGCACCGAACAGCACGAAGAGGTAGACGAAGCTGACCGAGACATCCATGGCAATGCCGAAGATGCCCTCACCGCCCAGCCACTGGTAACCAATCAGGCGTGACGGCGAAACGCCCTTGTGGGAGATGATTTCGGGCATGTCCTGCCCGAAGATCGAATAGATCAAAAAGGCGCCGGCAACGATGACCAGCGGAATGCCGATCGAGCGCCGCGTCGCCTCGAGCAGCAGGACCATGCCGATACCGCCCAGAAGGGCCTCGAAGGGGAAGCGGTAATCGCTGCCGAAGAGATTTATGTCCCAGACCCAGAGGATGCCCTGGCGCTCCACCAGGCCGTCATAGCCCCAAAAAAGGTAGGAGGCGCAGACTACACCGACCAGCGCCAGCACAACGTCATAGAGCGGGATGTTGGCCGTACTCAGCCGCCGTGCGGCCGGAAACATGAGGAAGACCAGCAATAGTGCGAACGAAAGATGGATACCGCGGGCCGGTACGTCGATGATTATGCCGAAGTCGTACATAAAGGGCAGCGGCGAGGCGATCCAGAGCTGAAAAAGCGACCAACAAAAACCGATTAGACCGATCAACAGGGCAAGTTTGGGGGTGTGCTTGCGGCCCGAATGCTCGAGCTCTTCTAGCTTTTCCCGGGTTTCGGCGTCGATGACGCCTGGATCCTGAACGTTGTCGTCGGCCATGGCGAAATTCCGTGGACGGAGAAATGCTCTAAAAGGAGGCCGGCGCCCCAAGGGGCGCCGGCAGTCGAGAGGCGGAGATCCCTACATCAGGCCCTTTTCCTTGTAGTACTTGATGGCACCGGGATGCAGCGGCGCCGACAGGCCGTTTTTCATCATGCTCTTGGGATCGAGATTCTTGAAGGCCGGGTGCAGCCCGCGGAAGTCGTCGAGATTCTCGAAGACCGCCCGGACAACCTCGTAGACCACGTCGTCCGGCACGCTGGCATTGGTGACGAAGGTGGCCATGACACCGAACGTGGTGACGTCGCTGGCGGTAGTCTTGTAGGTACCCTTGGGAATGGTGGTAAAAGCGTAGTAGGGCGTGTTGCCGACCAGCTTCTTCTCCACCGAACCCGCGAGACTGATGATCTTGGCCCCGCAGCCGTCGGTGGCCACGGAAACACGGGCATTGGGCACGCCGACGGTATAGCCGTAGGCGTCGATCTTGCCGTCACAGAGCGCCTTGGACTGCTCCGTCGAGGTCAGCTCGGTAGCCACCTTGAAGTCGCTTTTCATGGTGCCATGAGCCTCCATCAACACCTCGGTGGTGCCGCGCTGGCCGGAACCGGGGTTGCCGATGTTGAAGCGCTTGCCCTTGAGGTCGCCCCACGAGCCGATGCCGGAATTGGCCCCAATGGCCTGCCCCCCGAAAACTGGTCCAGCCCGGATGTTAGGATTGGGTTGGCTTGAAGGAGGGCAAAATGGCGAAGAAGAATCACACGGTTGAGCAGATTATCGGCAAGCTCCGCGAG
>PVBE011499626.1_pt1 | contig 17365 bp, 18 predicted proteins | sample 1631181 | NCBI WGS metagenome assembly PVBE01 (sample SAMN08397723, study PRJNA350692) | Marine metagenome, whole genome shotgun sequencing project. | isolation source: water | place: Pacific Ocean | collected 2012-04 | reverse complement strand
TTCTAATTAAAGCGTCTAACTTGTATCAATTGGATGGAATTTTTTCCTTTTTTCTCTAGGTCGAATCCCTTATTCTCAATAAACCTATTTCATTAAAATATATGGGGTGATCTTGTGTTAATGCTTCTTGTCGATTATTTACGTGAAGCTCTTGGGCTTAAAGTCCCATCTGTTTTTACCTACTCATCGACTCGTATGATGTTAGCAGCCCTGACAACTGTTTTAATCACTATTTTTTTAGGTCCCTTTTTTATACGAAAACTCTATGAGATGAAAATCGGTCAGTCTATTCGAAATACGAAAGAGTGTCCTTTACTGGCCCAGCTTCATGGAAAGAAAAAAGATACTCCTACCATGGGAGGAATTTTGATTTTAGTTTCTCTTCTCCTTTCTTTAATCCTTTGGATGGATCTGAGCTATGCTTTTACATGGCTTCTTTTTTTAGCGACAATTTTTTTAGGGTTTTTAGGAGGAGTGGATGATTATTTAAAATTAAAATACAAAAATGCTAAAGGATTAAGTGCTAAAAAAAAGCTTTTTTTTCAAACGCTCATTTCATTATTTATAGCCCTTTATTTACTTTGGCCTGCTTTTACAGATTGGGTGACAGATAAAACACATCTGCGCCCACCTTCTGCTAAAGAGCAAGTGGCTGAGGAAAGATCTTCTATGAGAACATTAGATACAAAAGAATATAGCGAACGATTTTTTCTCCCTTTTTACAAAGAACCTGTTTTATTTTTAAACGCTGGTTTTTCTTTTCTTTTAATTTTTTTCGTTCTTGTAGGCGCGTCTAATGCAGTGAACTTAACGGATGGACTTGATGGATTAGCCTCAGGATGCCTGATAATGGTTGCGGCTGTTTTTGGTTTGATCGCTTTTTTATCCAATAATATTGAAATAGCAAAATATTTAAATATTCTTTATATCGATGGATCTGCAGAAATTGGTATTTATCTTTTTGCTTTGGCGGGAGCTTGCTTGGGGTTTTTGTGGTATAATGGATATCCTGGACAAGTGTTTATGGGGGATACAGGTTCTTTAGCACTTGGAGGTATTATTGGGGTTTGTTCTATTCTTTTGAGAAGAGAAGTTTTGTTAGCTATTGTTGGTGGCATTTTTGTAGCAGAGGCTTTATCTGTGATTTTGCAAGTGCTGAGTTATCGATACCGGAATAAAAAAAGAATCTTTTTATGTGCCCCTCTACACCATCACTTTGAATATAAAGGTTGGCCTGAGACTAAAGTTGTTTTACGTTTTTGGATTGTAGGGTTATTTTTAGCTATTTTGGGAATGATTTCCTTGAAATTTCAATAAAGAACTGATGTTACGCGGCAGGAGCAAAAAATTAAATGAATCTTTTCCAGTCAGACTTTTCCAAAATATTCAAAGATATTCATTGAATATCTCTTCATATTTTGAAACAGTCTGACAGAAAAATCTCTCATTTCTTTTTTTCACTCTTGCCGCGTAACATCAGTAAGGGACTGTTGCGATCTTTAAAAATAGGATTTTGAGCTGTGAAAAAGAGAAAATTGATTTTAGGTTGGGGTAAAAGTGGTAAGGCAGCAGCAGAGCTTTTAAAAGAAAATATTTTTATTTTCGATCATAATCAGAATTTAGATTTTCATCCTTATGATGTTGTTTTTCAGTTAGATGAATCTCTTTTGGATAAAATTGATCAAATCGTTATTTCTCCTGGTTTTGATTTTCAACACCCTTTTTTAGAAAAAGCAAGGAAAAAGAAAATTGAAATTATAGGAGAAGTTGAGCTTGCGTTTCGGTTTATCAAAAATCGAACAGTTGGTATTACAGGAACGAACGGAAAAACAACGACCACTCTTTTGTGTTGCCATTTTTTAAAGCAAAATCAAATTAAAGCAAGGGCTCTAGGAAATATTGGACAGCCTCTTTGCTCTTATGTACATCAGATAGATCCTGAAGAAATTTTAATTTGTGAGCTTAGCTCATTTCAACTGCAGACTCTTACTTCAAAATGTTTGGATATTGCTGTTATTCTTAATATTTCCCCCAATCACCTTGATCAACATAAAAACTACGAAGAATATATCGACGCAAAAAAACAAATCCGTTGTTGCTTAAAACCAGAAGGGAAGCTTTTGCTCTCTCAAAAAGTAAAGGAGCAATTTTTTAAAGAGAGCGAATATGAAGTTTTGAATGAAGAAAGATCTGACTTTTTTGAGTGTATTCCTACTCAAAATATTGAAGCTGCAAAATGGATTTGTAAAAAATTAGGGGCAGGAATATTTTCTTTAAAAAATTTTGAAAAACCCCCACATCGATTACAATTTGTTGCAAAAAAAGGAGAGGTCTTTTTTTATAATGATAGTAAGGCAACTAACGTAGAAGCGGTGATTTCAGCAGTGAATGCATTAAAAGGATCTATTCTTTTAATTTGTGGCGGTGTATGTAAAGGGTATCACTACAAAAAATGGAAAAAAGCATTTAAAGGTAAAGTGAAAAAAATTTTTACTATAGGAAACAGTGCGCAAAAAATCCGTAAAGAGTTAGAATCAGATTTTCAGGTCCAAATAGAGAAATCTCTTCAGGATGCTGTATTGAATGCTTTTAAATGCGCTAAACCAAACGATTGCATTCTTCTTTCTCCAGGCTGTTCGAGCTTCGATCAATTTAAAAATTTCGAAGAGCGTGGAGAAAAATTTATGAAAATTGTACAAATGGGAGTTGCTCTATGAGCCGTCGAGATACAATCATTGTAGCTGTTTTAGTCAATGCGGGACTTTTAACGCTTCTTTTTATCACAGCTTTAACATCGAGTAATGAAGAGTTTCTGGAATCTGACAATAAACTTGCAGAGTTAGAGCAAAAACCCTACTCGCCTCCAAGCCCTGTTCTCTCAACTGAGCAATCAAGTGCTTTGGTGCAGGCGCCTAAAAGAGAAGAAGAGCCTGTAGTGCATAAATTACCTGAGCCTGTTGTGCAAAAAGAACAGACTAAACCGTTGCAGCCAAGTGCGCCCGTGGCTTCTTCAGAGAAATCTTCTGAGGCAAAAGTAGCAGTTACCCCAAAGATCTCGCCTCCTGCTTCGAAACCAGATGAAAAAGTGGCATCTACTCCCAAAATTGTACCTCCCGTACCTAAAGTTGAATCCAGTTTTACAGGAGAATATCAACAAATTGTTGTACAAAAAGGAGATAGTCTTGAAAAAATTGCAAAAAATCATAACACGAGTGTAGATGAGCTCATTCGTATCAATCAACTTCCCAATACATTTTTAAGAATTGGACAAGTTTTAAAAATTCCTAAAGCGGAAGCTCCTAAAGTAGAAGCTGCAAAAGTGGAAACTCCTAAAGTAGAAGCTCCCAAAGTGGAAGCGCCCAAAATTGAAGTTCCTCAACTGGAATCTCCAAAAATAGAAGTTCAAACGCCTACTTCTAAAAAACTTGAAATCCAAGAAAAGAAAGATATAACTAAAATAGATTTGCGGGAATACTATACGGTAAAAGCAGGGGACAACCCTTGGACTATTGCAATGAAGTACCATCTTAAAGTAGATGAGCTTCTTAAGTTAAATAATTTAGATAAAAACAGTGCACGTCGTATTAAACCTGGCGATCAGCTTCGAATCCGCTAGTTCAAAAGTACGGTCACAATCCATATGTTTGAAGTGAAAGGAGTATGAACCTATCTCATTTAATTGTAGGTTAATATGACAAAAAGCGCCTATCTTTTGATCGGATCGATTTCTCTGCTCTTTGCAATAGGCCTTTTAATGGTTTTTAATACCACATCAGCAGAGCTTTTAGATCGCTCTCTTGCAAGCAATACGCATCAAGCTCTTTTAAAACAGTGCATTTATGCAATCCTGGGCATTTTATGCGGATTAATTTTTTATTTTATCGGATATGAAAAAGTAATCGAAAAAGCACCTTTTTTGTTTGTTCTTTGCACTATTTTGCTTCTTTTTGTGTTTTTTCCAGAAATTGGACACCAAATCAATGGGGCCAAAAGATGGATTGGTCTATTCGGTTTTTCTCTGCAACCTTCTGAATTTGCAAAATACATTCTTCCGATGTACTTTATTTATCGGATACAAAAAATAAAAAAGCCGATTGATTTTCGAAGTTTTTTGAAAATTTTATCCCTCTTAGCTGTGCCTACAGCTTTAATTCTTATCGAGCCAGATAATGGAACGACTGCCATTATCATGCTTACTTTTATGGTGCTTTTCTTTTTAGTAAGGATTCCTTTTTTATATTGGATAGTACCTGTTTTGATCATTCTTTTTATCGGAGGACTTGCTGCATCACAAATGCCTCATGTACCTGATCGAATCCGTATTTACCTAAACCCTGAGCTCGATCTGCAAGGAAGAGGACACCAACCTCATCAAGCTAAAATTGCGGCAGGATCTGGAAAATTATGGGGAAAAGGTTTAGGAGAGTCCTTACAGAAGTTGAGTTATTTGCCTGAAGCTAGAAGTGATTATATCGCAGCTATTTATGCAGAAGAATTTGGGTTTATGGGGATTTTGCTTTTAATAGGTATTTATATGTTAATCGCTTTTTCTGGGTTTTCAATCGCTGTAAAGTGTCCAGATAAAATGGGTTTTTATATGGCCTCTATGATTTCTTTTTTAATTACTTTTCAAGCTTTTTTAAATCTAGGGGTGGTCTCTAATCTACTTCCTAGCAAAGGGACAACTTTACCGTTTTTTTCTCAGGGGGGAAGCTCTTTATTTGCAAATATTATCTTTCTCTTTATCCTTCTTAGCATTACTCGAAAACAAGAGGCTATAGCATGAAAGTGCTTATTTTAGCCTCGGGTACAGGCGGACACCTTTTCCCTGCACAGCAACTAGCTTTTGATTTGCAAGAAAAAGGGTGTAGCATTTTTTTTGCAGGCTACCAATTGAATAAAAAGCCTTTTTTTGAAAAGAAAAGCTTTCCTTTTTATGAAATTCCGAGCTCACCTCTAAAGAAAAATGTTATTTTCTTTTTTTTTAAGATTTTGCGTGGTTTTTTCAAGAGCCTCAAAATGCTGTTTAAGGAAAAGCCTGATGTTGTGATAAGTTTTGGAAGTTTTCATACATTTCCTCCTTTGATAGCAGCAAAATGTTTGAGAAAAAAAATTATTATTTTTGAGCCTAATGTTGTACTCGGTAAAGTCAATCGGATCTTTTCGAAAAAATCTACTGTATGCACACAATTTCCTATTGGTTTTCACACTGTAAAACCTCTTCCTTGGCGAGTAAGGGATGAAAAAATCGATGGAAACTTAGATCCTAAAGTATTTACTTTTTTGATATTTGGAGGGTCTCAAGGCGCTCTTTTTTTAAATGACCTTTTTTTAAAGAGCATACCTTATTTAAAAAAGATGTTTTCCTTTCAAGTCATTCACATAACAGGTCTACACGCAGATCCCCAAAAAATAAAAAAGCACTACCAGAATATAAAGTCTTATGTTGTCTCTTTTGTTAAAAATATGACGCCTTTTTATAAGATTTCAGATTTAGCGGTTTGTAGAGCGGGATCTTCTACGATAGCTGAGCTCATTCATTTTGGAATTCCTTCAGTTTTGATCCCTTATCCCTATGCTTCAGAAGATCATCAACTAAAAAACGCTTTATTTTTACAGGATCAAGTGGGTGGAGGCGTTGTCATTGAACAAAAAAATGTTACAGTAGAAATTTTTGTAGAAAATATCCAAAAAGTAATTGAAAATAAACAGGCTTTAAAAAAAGCGCTTCGGAAAACTAAAGAGAAAAGTGAAAATCATAAAAGTCTTGCAGATCTTGTATTATTATCGAGCTGCAAGCAAAATACGTATTAACCTGAGTTGTGAGTTCATTTAATCCATTCTCAGAGGGAAAATTCTCTTTCTTCTCTCTCTTTTTATTTTGAAGAGGGCCATTTGACCCTCTCCTGCAATCAAAAAAGAAAGAATTTAAGTGAATTCCCTTCTGATTATGAACAAACTGAACCCAAAGCTCAGGTTATTAACCTGAGTTGTGAGTTCATTTTATTTAGAATCTAATAGAGAAGAGTATGACTTATCATTTCATCGGTATTGGGGGCATTGGCATGAGTGCTCTTGCTCATATTCTTTTAGAGAAAGGACAAAAGGTTCAAGGATCGGATGTAAAGTCTTCAGATTTTATTAAAGAGTTAGAAAAAAAAGGGGCTAAAATTTACATTGGCCACCATGCAGATAACATCAAAGAAGCTCATACCATAGTATATTCCAGCGCAGTTACGGATGAGAATCCAGAGATAAAACAAGCTGAATCCATGCAGCTAGATCTTTGGCATCGTTCTGATTTATTGAAGCATCTCATGAAAGATCAAAAATGTTTAATGGTTACGGGATCTCATGGAAAAACCACAACTTCGGCTCTTTTATCTTATACCCTTTGTGAGGCAGGTTTAGATCCTAGCTATGCTATTGGTGGAAAAATCCAAAAACAGCAAAATGCAAGATACGGTAAGGAAAAAATATTTGTAGCAGAAGGAGATGAATCAGACGGTTCTTTTTTAAAAGCAGATCCTTATGGAGCTATTGTTACAAGTTTTGATTTAGATCACATGGACTTTTGGAAATCAGAAAAAAAATTAAAAAAAGCCTTCCAAACATTTTATCAAAAAGTTCAAAAAGATTTTTTTTGGTGTTATGAAGATGAAAATCTTAGAAAATTTGGTTTTGAAGGAATTTGTTATGGATTTCAAAAACAGTGTGATTTAAGAGCTAAAAATGTGCATACAAAAGAACTGCACTCTTTTTTTGATGTTTGTTTTGAAGGAAAAACATACGAAAATATTGAACTCACTCTCATTGGTGAGCACAATATTTTAAATGCCTTGGCTAGCTTTGGGCTGGCTTTGAAAATGGGAGCATCGGAAAAAGAAATTCGAAAGGCTTTTTCTTCTTTTAAGGGTGTGCACAGGAGATTAGAGAAAAAAGGGTGTGTAATGGGAATCGATGTTTTTGATGATTATGCCCATCATCCTACTGAAATCAAAAAAACACTCCAAACAATGAAAAACCATTTTGCACCCAGAAGAATTGTCGTTTTGTTTGAGCCCCACAGATATTCTCGTTTTAAAAATTTGTATAACAATTTTTTAAACGCTTTTGATGACGCAGATGTTTTATTTGTTACAGACATTTATGGTGCTTTTGAAGAAAAACAAGAGGTAACTTCAAGTGATTTTGCGAAACAACTCGGTGCAAAGTATATTCCTAAAAATTGTTGGCAAGATCTTCCCAAGTATTTATTGCCTCATGATGTATTGATCACTTTAGGAGCTGGTGAAGCATACCGTATTGGAGATGAGCTTCTCAATCAAGATCAACGTCATTTTAATCGATTAAAAATTGCCCTGCTTTTTGGAGGAGTTTCATCGGAGCATGAAATATCCCTATCTTCTTCTCGATATATTTTCAGGGGATTACAACAAGATTTCTATGAAATAAACGAAATAGGTATTACCAAAAGTGGAAAATGGATTTTTTCCGAAGATGTCTATACTCTTTTAAAGGATAACAAGTATGAAGAGCCTGCATCTAAAGTTTCTTTGCCTATTTTAAAAAAATTACAAGAAATGGATGTTATAGTTCCTATTTTTCATGGACCTGGTGGTGAGGATGGTACAGTACAAGGGTTTTTAGAAACCTTAGGGTTAACTTTTACGGGAGGAAATAGTGCTTCACTCTCTTTGAGTATGAATAAAGCTCATGCGAAAGTTTTAGCGCGCTCTTTGGGCATTTTAACAGCGCCTTTTATCGCTGTTTTTAAACCTGAGTTTGAAGAAAATTCAGAAGAAATTTTAACAAAAATTCAAGAAAACCTCTCTTTTCCTGCTTGGGTAAAAGGATGTCATTTAGGCTCAAGTTTAGGTATAAAAAGAGTAGTTCATGTTGAAGAGCTTAAAGAAGCTCTATCTTTTGTTTTTTCACGAGATACCCACTTGATTGTGGAGCAAGAAATATTGAAAAGACAGATTGAGGTTGCGATTTTAGGAGATGAGGTTTTAGATCCTGGTGAAATTGTATCAGAGGGCAGGTTTCATGATTATCAGGGGAAATATAGTTTAACTGCAGGAACACCCAGTTTAGCTTATGCTCCTCTTTCATCTACTCAAAGAGAAGAGGTGATGAAAATGGCTTTAAATTTATACCGAAAAACCAGATTAAGAGGTTTTGCTAGGATAGACTTTTTTCTAGATGAAGAAAATTGTTTTTGGTTTAATGAAATCAATCCTATTCCGGGGCTTACCCCAACAAGTCTTTTTCCTATGATATGTGAGCGTGCAAATCTTAAAGAAAAAGATGTGCTGAACAAATTGGTTATCTTTGCACTCCATGCAACAAGAAAAAACAGATAAAAAAAATTACTCCCTTCCTGTAGCTTTACTGCTTATAATAGCTAGTATTTTTGTGATTTCAGGAAGTTTTTATTCTTTTTTTTTCCTCTATGTTCAGTTTCATAAAAGTCGTCTTCATAACTCTAAATATCAAATTACAAAGATTATTCAAACAGGACCTCGAAAAAAAGCGGTAAACTCTCAGTATTTAGCAGAACTAATGGGTCTTTCAGCAGATCGTCCTTTGAATTTATTTATATTTAATGAAAAAAAAGGAGAGGAAAAGCTTCTTCAAAGCCCCATTATTCGGTTTGCTAAGGTAGAAAAAATGAAACCAGATAGTCTCTATATTGATTATGATATTAGAGAGCCTCTGGCTTTTTTGCATGATTATGAAAATATAGCCGTTGACCAAGAAGGATATATTTTTCCCATGCATCCTTTTTATTTTTCTCAAAACCTTCCTGTTTTGTATTTAGGACTAGCTCCTTTTAAAGAAGAGCAAGAAAATAGAGAAACCGGATCTTGGAATCAGCCTTTAAAAGGACCTCATATGCTTTTGGCTTTAGAGATGCTTGAGGTTTTTTCTCGCAAAAAATTTCCTTTTGAAATTCAAAGAATCGATGTATCAAATGCTTTTTTATCGAGCTATGGGAGAAGAGAGATAGTTCTTTTTGTCTCAGAAAAAGCAGTGCTTTCTACAAAAAAAAATTCTTGCCTTTGCGTTTTTCCCAAAGTTTTAAGGTTGAGCCCCAAAAGTTATGAGCAGCAATTGAATAATTTTTTAATATTACGTGAAAGTATGTTAGAAGATTATCGTAAACAAGTACGTGTTATGGAAATAACGAATCATACTTTAGAATTTTCACCGCAAGTGATTGATTTTAGAATCGATGAACTCGCTTTTATCAAGGAGAGTTAAAAATGTATATTTTAGTTTACTGGATGGCAGGCTCTGAAGAAGAAGCGTGTACAATCAGTCAAGATCTTGTGAAAAAAAAATTAGCTGGTTGCGTAAATTTAATTCCTAAAGTTACGTCGATTTATTTCTGGGAAGGAAAGGTTCATAAAGATGAAGAAGTTAAAGTAATCATTAAAACGCATAAAAGTAAGTTTGGTGCTTTAAAAGAATATATTCAAAAGAAGTCTTCTTATGAAGTTCCAGAAATTATTTCTGTATCTATTGACGAGGGATCAAAAGAGTATTTAAAATGGCTTCAGGAATGTATACCTCTCGTGATTCAAGAGTCGGTTTTTGAGCCATGAAAAAGTTCTCTCAAATCAACGATCATAAATAGGTCAATATTAATAATATGGACCTATTTATGATCGTTGATTTGAGAGACTTTAGCACGGTCAAAAAGCCAATTCTTGAATCACGAGAGGTATATATAAGACTATCCCACTAAAAAGATATTCATTGAATATCTCTTCCATATTTTGAAACTGTCTGACAAAAAAATCTCTCATCTTACTCTTGCCGCATAACATCAGTTAATAAAAAAGGCTTATTTTTTAAACGCATTTTGACTTTTTATTTTGAGTTTTTCTAAAGCATCTTTTGGTCTTGTTCCATCAATAATAAGCTCTTTGATTTCTTTTAATTCTTGATGAATAGCAATGATTTGAATGCTAGATAAACTATTTTCCAATAACATAAAAAGGGGGGCCACATGGTTTTGAAATTCTTCGATACTTTTAGGGTCATGCCCATTAAGTGGATTAATGGCGATTAAATTCTCTAATTCAATAAGAAGAGAGACGATTTTTGCTTTGGGGTTATGATATTGAATGTCTTCTACAATCTTTTGTATAATTTCTGAAACATCTTTGATTTTCAAAGAGGCATCATGGAGACATTCTTTTAAGTGATTGATCTTTTCGATAGTTTTTTTCTCCTCACTATCTGATAGGATCCCTTTTTCTTCGAGATGCATAAGAATAGCGAGATTTAAAAAGGTAGATTCGTAATTTTGGGGGTTTTGAGTAGCGTACCCGATCGTATTGGAGAGCTCGATAGCATGTTGTGTAAGTTCTTGACTTTTCTGTTTTTTGGGGGATCTAGGCTTTTTTTGCATACAATCTCTTTAAGATTTTTTTAAATAATCTAAATTTTGAGTTTATAATAACCATGACTTTTGATTGGTATATACTACTTCCACTTCAAACGCATGGATTTTGAGTGTGCTAAAGCTTCTATAATTAACGATCATAAATCGGTCAATATTAATAATATGGACCCATTTACAATCGTTGATTCTAGGAGCTTTTTCAGGGCTCAAAACCATATGTTTGAAGTGGAAGTAGTATATTATAAGTGAAAAATAGATATACCTATCGTAATTCAGATTATATAATTTTATACGGTAATTCTAAAGAAAACGATAACAACTCCCTTATAAATAATTTTATTTAAACCAAAGGTTTTAATCTATATTAAAATTAAAAATCTTTTCTTTAAAAAAATATTTAATAATAACGTAATGTACTTATAGTTAGATGCATGTGAAATTTATTTAGATTTTGCTCTTCGATTAATGTAGTAAAAAAAAAATAAGGTAGGCAAATTTTTCTTTTTTTCGCTAATATGGAGCTTTAAAAGCTTAAATACCAAGTGTCTTATTATGAAAGATTTTGTAGAATATCTTGTTAAAAATATTGTAAGTAAGCCTGAGCTTGTTGATATTCGACAAAAAATAGGCGAGCAAAAAACTTTAGTTGAAATACGTGTTGCTGCTGATGATATTGGAAAAGTTGTTGGAAAAAAGGGCAAGGTCATCCAGTCTCTTCGTACTCTCGTTATGTCGATTGGGATGAGGCTTGGGCAAAAGGTACTACTTGAAGTTATCCAAGAGGAAGAACGAACTCAAAACTGAGGTTAATAACCTAAATTTTAGGTTTTCTTCTGTATAAGAAATATTTTTTTTAGTACTCTTTGCTTAGAATGAATGGTGTGTATTGTAAAGATGAAAGATGATTTAAATATTGAATTAGAGACTATCGAAAATAAAATCATGATTCGTCTTGATGGAAGATTAGATGCTTTATCGTCACACGCTCTTGAGAAAAAAATTCAAATTCTAATCGAAGAAAAGCATATTCGAATTATGCTAGATTTTTCTGGAATTGATTATCTTTCTTCTGCTGGGATGCGACTCCTTCTTTCTGTCTCTAAAAAATTAAAAAATATCAAAGGATACCTTGTGATTTTTTCCTTAACGGATGAAGTCATGGATGTGATCAAGATGGCTGGTTTTGATAAAATATTAAATATATGTAAATCAGAGCAACAAGCGGTACAATTTCATCCATAAAATTACAATAATTTTTCAAATGTAAAATTTAAGTTATGAGTACAGGGTCTGTAGATAAAAACATAGAAAAGCTTCTTCACAATATATATCTTCCTTTAAAACAAAAAATTCCCGTTTTTGGCCGTAAAAAAAAAGTAATAGTCATTGCAGGACCTACGGCTTCTGGAAAAACAAATCTTTCGCTTCAAATTGCAAAACTTCTAGGTGGGGAGCTTATATCCGCTGATTCAATGCAAATTTATAAAGGCATGGATATCGGCACTGCAAAACCAACTAAAAAAGAGCTGAACGAGGTTCCTCATCATCTTATTGATATTTGTGAAGTTTTTGAAAGATTTAATGTGATGAAGTATTTTGAGTATGCTACTCAATCCTTAAAGGAGATTTTAGCGAAGGGAAATGCTCCTATTATTGTGGGGGGAACAGGGTTTTATATTCATGCGCTCTTGTACGGGCCTCCTCCAGGGCCTGCTTCCAACCCAGAAGTAAGAGATCGCTTAGAAGCACAGATGGATAAATTGGGAGCAGACGTTCTCTATGAACAATTACAAATGTTAGATCCCGAATATGCCCATACTATTACTGAAAAAGATCGCCAAAAAATTATTAGAGCCCTTGAAATTATTGCAATTTCAGAAAAAAAAGTATCTGATTTTTTAATTTCGACAAAAATTCAAAATGATGAGGTTGATTGGCGGCTTTGGTTTATTTATTACCCCAAAAAAGTTTTATATCCGAAAATTGATATTCGTTGTGATCAAATGATTGAAAAAGGGCTTATAGATGAAGTAAAAACTCTTATGGACAAGGGACTTACTGAAAATAAATCAGCGATGCAGGCAATTGGGTATCGTCAATGTATCCAATTTTTAAAAACCAAGCAGACAAAAGAAGATTTTCAAGAATTTGTTTTTCAATTCAAAAAAGCATCTCGAAATTATGCGAAAAGACAATTCACTTGGTTTCGAAAGGAAAACTTTTTCCGTTGGATTGACTTGAGTGAAATCGATATCGAAAGGGCTCAAGAGCTTATTTTACAAGATTTTGAGCAAAACTAAATTTTCGAGATTTTTATATTCATCAGGATTTAAGAAGCTAATTTTTGAATTACGATGGGTATAAATTAGAATTTGTAATTTTTCTCTTCGAACAAAATCAACTTATTTATTATAGTCAAAATTAATAACAGATAGTATAAATGGGTGCCTCTTTTTTTTTTATGAGATTGAATGTTTTGTGGGGGATGCTTTATACGTATTATAGTTCAAAACTGAATTTTGAAATTGTTTTGGTATAACTGTGGATTTTTGAAAAAGGTAAAAGAGCTTTTCATTAATACTGATTTTCTTTAATATTTTTTGAATAATGAGTCTTTTTCCTTAATCCAATTGAAAAATTTCTAAGCGGTACATATGGATTCAAAAGAAAACGAAAAAAAAGCTGTTGTAAACGAGACTAAAGATCTTATGGAAAAATACCCTAAGCTTCTTGAGGAACTTAAAAATTGTAATCTTCCTGAAGAAAAAATTAAAACATCTCTAAACTGGATGAAAGAGGCTATTTCTCAAGATGAGGCTCCTCGCTTTAAAGAATTTTGGGATGTCCGAAAATTTTGCTTACCTTTTTTTAAAGAGAACCTAAATCCGATTATGAGATCTTCCTTATGGAATGAATTTATAGAACTTTCTTCAGAAGCAAGAAAGCTTAAGGAAATCTTAGATGAACAATCTTCTTTTGAAGTTGAACAAATTGATTTGGCTTTAAAAGCTTTAGAAGAGGATGTGCTTCAATTAGATACCTTAATCTCTCAAGCTCAAGAGATTCCTTGTCCAGAGGGGTGTTCTATTTCTCAAGAAAGGTGGGAGTCTTATTCTCAGGTTCAAAAAGAGTTGAACCTTTTGACAACACTTGCATCACGGATTAATGGCTTACGGAAAGAGATTTTAAAAACGAACATGCGTATCAAATATAAAAATCAATTTTTCAAACGTTTATCATCTATGGGTGATCAAGTTTTTCCTCGAAGAAAAGAAAAGGTAAAAGAAATTTCAAGCAAATTCATTGAAGATATCAGTGCATTTGTAGCGACTCACTTTCCAGAGGATAGGATTATAGGGGCTCCTTTTTATGTGCTTAGAGAGCAAATCAAAGCCTTTCAAAACCTTGCTAAAGTTTTTACTCTAAATACACATACTTTTATGAACTCTCGTGAAAAATTGAGTACTTGTTGGGATCGAGTAAAAAAACAGGAAAAAGATCGCAAAAAAGAAATGAATGTCAAAAGGCAAATGACATCTGAAAATAAAGAATTGATCGCGCAAAAAATCGAAAATTTAAAGCAAGAATGTAAAAAAGAAGAAAGGCCCTTAGAGAAACTTCAGCAAGAATATCAAGAAATTTTAAAATCCATGAGAGATGTTGAATTAGCCAGACAAGATCTTAAAGTGTTTCGAGGCGAACTCAATGCTTTAAAAGAGTTTTTTCATGAAAAAACCTCTTTAGTTAAAAAAGAAGATCCTCGAAAGAAGAAGCAAGAAGAAATAAGTTTGAAAATTGAAAATTTTCAAAAAGAAATGGAGCAAATGGACCTATCTTCTCTTGAAAAAGGGATTCAGCAGCTGCAAAAAGAAGTTCAAAAACTAGGTCTATATCCATATGAAAAAGATTTATTCAAAATAAAACTCAAAGCTCTAACAGAAATTTTTGAAGAGAAAAAAGAAAAAGAGCTCTTAAATAGATCAGACGAAGAGATTAGTTCTCTGGAAAAGTTAAACACTGTACTAGATGAGCGTAAAAAAAGAAGATCCCAAATTAAACAACAGCTCGAGATTTATCGAAAAAAAGTGGGTGGTTCAGGTTTTGATTTTGAAACAGCTATGAGCTATAATGAAATGATAAGTCAAGAGAAAGAGCGTCTTGAAAAAGCGGATGAGGCCATAGAAGAAATTGAAGGAAAAATCGCAGACCTGGAAGGTCAATGAGCTTTATGCCTTTGATCTCGATAAGACCTTAATTCGAGTAAATAGTATCTTTAAGTTTTACTTCTTTCTTTACAGACTTAAGTTTTTCCATACGAGATCTATTTTTTTTTCCTTAAGTTATTTTCTTCGGCATCGATTTTTTCATATGTCTTTAAAAGAGCTTCATTACAAATGCTTTAAAAATTTTCTTAAAGGGAAAAAGTGGGATACTCTTTTATCTCATGTGGAGACATTTTTAGATTGTAATCTAAACAAAATGCTCAATCCATCGATCATCCATTATATGAAAAAAGCTCAAAGAGAAGGTCACTATACAATGATCTTATCGAGTTCCCCTTCCTTTTTAGTCGAACCTATTGCAAAAAGGCTCGGAGTATCAGATTGGAAAGCAACAGAATATCATATTGAACAAGGAAGGGTGGGTAAAATTTCTTCCTTAATTTTAGGAGAAGAAAAAGCAACTTGTATCATTGAAGCTGCAAAACGTTGGGGAATCGATTCTCAAAAAATCATCGCATTTTCTGATAGCTGTTGTGATCTTCCTTTTTTGCGTTCTGCAGGAAGAGCGATTGCTGTCAATCCAGACCGCACTTTAAAAAAGCATTGTAAAAAATTCGGTTGGGAAATCATTGATTGAATTTTTCTAGAGAAATCTTTATTCTTTACGCGCTTAAATTTAGAAAAAGATCATTTGCAAAAAAATTGCATTTTTGTGATCTTGCTAAAATTTTGGAAATAATCGAAGTTTTGGGTGCAAGCTACGGTTTATTATATTCAGATTGATTTAAGGATCAGGGTTTTTCAAAATTGCCAACTGAACAATGAAAAGGGAATAGAGATAAAGATGTTGGTGAAGAAAAAACAATTTTTACATTTGTTTAGGTATAAAGCCCATAATATAAAAATAAAAAAAGGAAAATTACAATGGCATCGCCAGTAACCAGAAATGCTGTGTATGTAAAAGGCATACCTTCACCTAGGGATAGAGAGGGCTGTTGGACTGCAGAAGGTCAAAATCGAAAAGTAGAAAGGCTTCCAAATATTTGGAGTATGGACAGCATGGATTCTTTAGTTGGAAGAATTGCAGAAGTAGCAGAGATGATCAAGGGTTTTAAGGGAGATCCCATGGCATTAAAAATGCAGATTCAAGGCAGTCGTACAGGAGCTTTAGTGCAACGTGGCCTAGACACTGACATTACACGTTATCCTGAACTTAATGGCGTCTATCAAGATAAATTATCTGGATTGAGAAAGGAAATAAAAGAAAAACAAAATCAGAGCCGTAGGGTTTTAGATGAAGATTACAAAGGATTGGAAAACGATAGTAAGAGAGTACGGAGTTTCTCTTCGTTTAATTCAGACTCAGATGATTCGGTTTCAGCAAGCGCTCTTGGAAGAAGGAGAGGGGCTGTTATTAAATCGACTTTATCAGAAATCGGTATAGGAGGGGAAGTAGATACCGCTACGCAGACTTCACCAAGAATTGATATAGAAAGGAAAACAGAGACCGCTGCTACGCAGACTTCACCAAAAAGTGCTGTAGAAAAGGAAGCAGATCTCACTACACAGGCTTTATATATAAAATCATTAGAAGCTGCAGTACAAAAATTAGAACAGAACTCCTTAGCGGCTAAAGGTGATTCAGCAGACCCGTTATCACCTCCATTAGCTTGTCAGTTTTCTATACACCACCGCAGATCTGATTCAGAGGAGGCTGATTCAGATGACACATGTAAAACGCTTCCTCTGACTGTACTTGATACAGCAAAAGGGAGTCGATTACCTTCGACCCCAGGGGATGCAACGCCACCACCACAACTACCAGTTGATTTTTTACCGGAAACCGCTGTTCCTTGACTGTGATTGGTATATATAGAAAGCGAAGCTAAAAAAGACAAAAATTCAATTTTCTTGGGTATATAGATCTTTTTATGCTATCCTTTTTACTTACTACTTTTTTGATGTCTTTATGAAACGAATTGCTTTATATGGTGGGGGATTTGATCCCGTACACTTTGGTCATCTCAACTTAGCTATCGATTTGATGGAGATGCACCAACTTCAAAAAGTTTATTTTTGCCCTGCTTTTTGCTCTCCTCATAAATTAGATAAACCACCTATGGCTTCTTCTCAAAATCGATGGGAAATGCTTAAACTTGCAATTGATGATATTCCTGAAATGGTTTCTTGGGATTTTGAAATTCAAAATGAAACGCCTTCTTATACAGTTAAGTCTTTAGAGGAGCTTCAAAAAATTGAAAAAGATGCGGAAATCTTTTTGATTTTGTCTGAAGATGCTCTTTTTACATTTAAAAAATGGAAAAACCCTGAAGAAATTTTGAAAATAGCTCAATTGCTCGTTGGAACTCGTAGAGATTCTTCTGAAAATTTACTGCTTGATTTTCCTGAAGAATGGAAAAAGAGAATTCATATTTCAAAAACAAGAATTTTAGAAATTTCGAGTACAGAAATTCGAAAACGTCTTCAAGAAAAAAAGTACTGCGCTCATCTTATCCCTTATAAAACAACTCAATACATCTATCAAAAGAACTTATATGGAGCTTGAATTGATTCATTTTATTTCACAACTTATCTATGATAAAAAAGGTTATAATATTCTTGGATTGGATCTTAGTGGAATTTCATCGATTACAGATACACTTTTGATCGCAGAAGCAACTGCAGAGCGTCATGTGATTTCGATAGCAAAAACAATTATTAAAGA
>PVBE011898166.1_pt1 | contig 17366 bp, 11 predicted proteins | sample 1631181 | NCBI WGS metagenome assembly PVBE01 (sample SAMN08397723, study PRJNA350692) | Marine metagenome, whole genome shotgun sequencing project. | isolation source: water | place: Pacific Ocean | collected 2012-04 | reverse complement strand
GTGCGGCCTGATCCTGTTGTAGATATGCCGCCAGCGCTCCACCAGCACTTTTGCTTCGTGTAGGGTATCGAATCTCTCTAGATTTAAGAGTTCATCCCGCATCCCTGCTCTGAGACCTCAATGCGCTTGCAGGCCACAGGTACGCTTTGTCCTTGAGATAGCAGGATCTCGGCCTATCTCAGCTTGGATATGATCTGCTCGGGTGTATGGCGCTTCTTGCTCATAAAAATCCCCCCCCAGATTGGCCGGTCACACCGAAAAAGTACCGAAAATACTCCCATTCAGCATGGACCGATTTGAAGGGGGGGGAAGATCAGGTAGGCTTGAAAGAATCGGTGAATAGCTGGTGCCAGTTGCCACCCATGATCTTGGCAACCTCCTCCTCGGTGAAACCATAATCCAGCAAACCGGCCGTCAGGTTCGGAAAGTCCCGCGCTGTGTTGAACCACGGGAACCATTCCGGCCAATCGGTCACGCCCGGCCAGCTCGACCCGTAGTTCCTCTCGAAGGCCCAACGCCCGTTGTGAATCCACTTTAGGCGATCGCTTGTGTGTTTGCCGGCCAGATCCGTTCCGATACCGACATGGTCGATCCCCATGAACTCGACGGTTCGAGCCACGAGTTCACAGAAGCCGGTAAGTGTGAACTCGCGCATGATGGTCGGTCCGCCGTGCAGATGGGGGAGTATGCACAGGCCCAAAACGCCCCCGCAATCCACCAGCGCTTGAAGGACTTTGCCCGACTTGTTTCGCTTGTGCTCGTAATGCCACCTCGGGTTGGAATGGGTGATCGCCACCGGCCGCGAGGAGAACGCCATCGTCTCCAGCGATGTTCTCTCTCCCACGTGAGAGAGGTCGATGAGCATACCCAGGCGGTTCATCTCCCGAATCACGTTGTGGCCGAAGCGGGAAAGCCCCGAATCGTTCTCTTCGTAGCAGCTCCCCCCGACGAAGTTCTGGTTGTTGTAGGTAAGTTGAACGATTCGCACCCCAAGCGCGTGGAACACCTCCACCAGGGCCAGATCGTCTTCGAACGGGGAGGAGTTCTGGAAACCTAGGATGAACGCGGTCTTTTCCTGTTCCTTGGCGGCCAGGATATCCTCACCGCTGCGGGCGAGAGTCAAAATGTCGGAATGCTCCCTGGCCAAGCGATAGAAATGGCCGATGTTGTCCAGGGTGGTTCTCGCGTCCTCCCAGGTGGCGGTGGTCACATTGGCGCACGTCAACCCACCGACCCTGAGCCCCTCGATAAGGTCCCGGTCCCAGTTGCTGAGTTCCTCGGCGTCGATGACGATTAATTTTTCGTGTACGTCCCGGGACATTATCTCCTCCTCCTATCGCCTTGTTAGGATTCTCCTGAGCTCAACGAGATTCCCTGTGGGCCCGACCACCCCCCAAAAACCTTAATTTCATCAAACCGACATTTTCAGGGTTGCTATAGAGGGAACCAATTGTACCTTAAAAGAAGCCCCAGGGATCAGGCCGAAGCTCTGATTCGCGATTGCTTGAAAGCTCCTCCATGAACTGAGTGATTCCTCGCGAATGACATCGATCATGCCGTCTTAAATTAGGATGGATTGGCCACATGAAGACATGAATTCCGTTGTTGTTTAATTTTTACGGAGCCCATACTTTTGGGGTACTCTCATAGAGACCACTACAACAATTATTGGGGCGGCGTCATGAGCGGCTCTCCTTTCACTGTGGGGTCGAATCGGCGTTCCGCGCCAGCTTGGGGTATTCGGATACTGGATTTGAAATAATCCTTTTTAATCTTATCAGCGTGGATCGTAATCATTTACGGAGTCACTGTTCGTGAGGGAAATAGAGCATGGAATCCCTAGATCTGAATGTTGTCGGCGGCACTGTTTTCACACCCAGCGGCCCCTTGAAGGCGGACATCGGAGTCCGGGAGGGGCGCATCGCGGTCATCGCAGGTCCGGGGGAACTCCCCGCCGCGCGTGAAGAACTGGATGTCTCCCAGAGGGTGGTCCTTCCCGGATTCATCGACTCCCACGTCCACTTTCGCGAGCCCGGCTACGAGCATAAAGAAGACTTCACCACCGCCACCCAGGCTGCCGCTGCTGGCGGAGTGACGCTCTGCGTGGGGATGACGAACATCAAGCCCACCCCCAATACTGCGGAGCGCTACCGTGAGTTGATTGAGAGCATGGATCGCAAGATATGCGTGGACGCGGCGCACTGGTGTGGCCCCCCCCTCGACTTGAATGAGTTGCCCTCCATCCTCGATGCAGGAGCGCCGGGAGTGAAGGTGTTTCAGATCAAGGACACCAAGCGGGGCTATCCCCACATGCCGGAAATCGGCATTAGCAGTGACGGCCACCTACTTGAGATATTTAAGGCGGTGGCCGAAGCGGGAACGGTGGTGCTGGTTCACCCTCACAACCAAGAACTCATGGACCACATCGAGCGCACCTACTTTTGGGAGAAGGGTAAGCTCGGGCCGCTCGAATACGCCAAGGCGCCTCGGATGTTTGACTACCTCACCATCGACTCAGCCACGCATGACTTGCTTCTCATGAGCGAGGTGACAGGGGCCAAGCTCCATGTTCTCCACGTCAACTCGAAGAAGAGCATCAAATGGATCCGCGAATATAAGGCAAGCGGGATACCCGTCACAGGAGAGGTGAATCCTCGCGCGGTTCGTTTCACCTGGGCCGATCATGAGCGGCTGGGTCCCCTTGCTCTGGGTCGGTGGACCCCCGAGGAGGAGCACCCGCACATCTGGCAGGGGCTGAACGAAGGCACTCTCGACACCATCGGCACCGATCACGCCCCACACACGCTTGAGGAGAAAGAAATCGGCTGGCAGGACATGTGGAAGGCGGCGGGCGGAGCCCCCGAGGTTCAGGAGTGCCTCCCGATGCTCCTGGACAAGGCAAACAGCGGTTTCACTACGCTGGAGACAATCGCGCGGATCTGCGCCGAGAATCCCGCCAAGTTGCTGGGCTTTTATCCCCGCAAGGGTGCCATCCGGATCGGCTCGGACGCTGATTTGACGGTCTGCGATATGAACCTCAAGCAGACGGTCACGAAGGATATGCTCTACTCCAAGTGCAAGTGGAGCAACTACGAAGGAAAAACACTCCAGGGCTGGCCCGTCGCCACTCTTGTCCGGGGGCGCATCGTGATGCAGGATGGCAAGGTTTTAGGCAAGCCGGGCGATGGGATAGTTCTAAAAAGAGGTTACGGATCGGCTTGAGACTTCAATTTCGTGGAAAGTTCCTTGGGGAGTGAGAGAATGTTGAGACCAACCGGCTCATGGGTAGCACTGGTTACGCCGTACACGGAAGATGGCGAAATCGACCTTCCGGGATTTCAGATATTAGTGGATTTTCACGCCGAACACGGTTCGGACGGTGTGGTCGTCATGGGAAGCACGGGCGAGAGCCCCTTGCTGTCGGCTGAGGAGCGGCGGTTAATCACCCGTGAAACGGCGGCCTATGCGAAGGAAAAGATTCCTCTGCTCGTCGGATGCACCTGCGCGAGCACGAAGGAAACCATCTCCCTCGCCACGTATGCCGCGAAACATGGGGCGGACGGGATTCTTTTGGTTGTCCCGCCTTATGTGGCTCCGCCGCAGGACCAGGTGCATGACTTTTTTCGGGACGTAGCGCTCGCCGTGGCGCCGATTCCCGTGGCCATCTACAACAATCCGATTCGAGTGTCGGTGAACATCGATCCCGATACCATCGTGCGTCTGGCCGAAATCGACAATATTGTTGCCGATAAAGAGGCCATGCCCAACCTCAAGCAGATTCATGACGTCATCACCCGCACTCGGGGAGGAATGAGCGTCTTGGTCTGCGACGCGCCGGGTTACAGCCTGATCCTTCCGGTGTTGGCTATGGGCGGCCACGGCACGGCCAACGTATCGGGAAATATCATCCCCGAAGAAATGGCCAAGATGTCTCAGCCGTGGACGAACTGGGAAGACGTAGAGCGGACCCGGGAATTTTATTTCAAATTTTTCTCTGTTATTGAAGGTTGCTACAGCGCCGTGAATCCGGTGGGTGTGAAAGCGGCGATGAATTATCTGGGTTTGCCGGCCGGCGCTCTCCGTAAGCCTCTGGGGTCGATGTCGGCCGAGAAATTCAAGCCATTCGCCGAAACACTTGACCGCCTGGGATTGGTTGAGAAGTACGGTCAGATCACACGAGTGGTGGCTTAGTGGTGTGCTTTGAGGGGATGCTTGCCAATGACGACTGAGCCCCAGTTGATCAACACGGTTTGTGCGCCTCACTGCGGGAATTATCCCTGCGAGTTTCAGGCGTGGGTGAAGGACAGTGAGATCGTTCGCTTTAAGCCCCATCCTCAAATGACGACTGCTCCTTGTCTGAAGGGTTTTTCCCTGCCCGACAGGTTGATGAACCCCGAACGGGTGCTCTATCCCCTTCGCCGCGTGGGACCGAGAGGAGGAGGCAGGTGGGAGCGTATTTCGTGGCAGGAGGCACTCGAAGCGGTTTCTCAAGGGCTCGAGGATGCCAAGGTGCGCCACGGGAACGACTCGGTCGCCATGTACCACTATGCCAGCCAGCATACTCTTCCGGGCGGTAAGAATGGAGCGGAAGCCTCCATATTTCGTCTCCTCAATCTTTGGGGTGGCTGTGTCCCCGCCTACCAGCGCGGGAGCCTGTGTTGGTCCCCTTTCATTGAGGTGTCCAGGCGACTGTTTGGAAGCTGGCAGACGGTGGAACCGCAGGATGGAGATTGCAACTGGATCGTTCTCTGGGGAAATAACCCCTTCGAAACAGCTGTTCGTGGACCGCTTCAATCGTTCCGGAAGGCGAAGAAAGCGGGCACGAAGTTCGCCGTGATCGATCCCGTCGCGAGCGAGACGGTCGAGAGGCTATCGCCTGATGAACACTTGCGCCTGACGCCGGGAACGGACATTGCCCTGGCTCTGAGTATGATGGAAGTAATTCTCAGTAAAGGTCTAATTGATATGAAGTTTCTTGCTCGTTATACAAACGCTCCTTTCCTCGTTCAGGTGCATAACGGGCGATTTCTCCGGGAAAAGGATCTTCGTGGGAGCGGATCGACCGAGCCTTTGGTCTGGGAGGAGAGCAAAGGAGACTTCGTTCCCTTCCCAAAGGCGCGAAATCCAGCATTGTCAGGCCAGTTTTCACCGGGCGAAGTTTCTTGCGTAACGGCTCTGGACCGATTAACCCAGAGCGCCATGGCTTGGCCGCCGGAGCGAGCGGCCGAGGTGTGTGGTGTTCCGGCAGAGCAGATACGCCGCCTTGCGCTTGCCTTTGGGAAAGCGGGCAGTGGACGAGCCAAGGTTGTTGTTCGTTATGGAGGATATCAACGGAATGTGAATGGCGAGGACGCAGTTGCCGCCCTTCATGCTCTGAATATTTTGACGGGGAACTTCAGAGGGGTCCTGACAGGCGATACCTCGGAGGTGGAGAACTACCACGGAGAAGAGCACGCCACGGAGCTTACACGCGTCACCGATATCGGAATTCAGGAGGTTGCCAAACGTTATGCCACTCCGAATCCGGTACTGAAGCGTTTTCCCGTAAATCATTTGGCCGAAGCGATCCTGAACCCTAATCGCTATGGGACGAACCTCCACGCACTGTTGGTCATGTGGGGAAACCCAGTCAACCAGAACGGCGACACTAAGAAAACCATCGAAGCCCTGAAAACGCTCGACTTTATCGCGGTCTCGGATATCTTCCTTACGGCCACCGTACAGTATGCGGATGTGGTCTTGCCCGCCAGTACGAATCTCGAACGTTATACCTTGACCGAGGGTTGTGAAGTGGGCCGTACTTTCTATCCGGCCTTATACGATGATGAACCCAAGATGCAGCTTTTTTATGGAAAGCCGGTTATTCCACCCAGAGGCGAGAGCAAGGACGATTTCGACATCGTGTGTGCGCTTGCGAAGGTCATGGGGTATGGGGATGCTTTCCCCTGGACGAGTGCTCGGGAGTGGATAGAGGAGATGATCGATATTGCCCGGCGGAATCCGCGGTTACCGTGGCTCAAGGACGTAACCATGGAACGCCTGGAACGCGAAGGCGTTGTTGATATTCCCGTTCCTCGCCCGGGGTTAAGTCTGGCGTTAAGTACTCCCTCCGGCCGTGTCGAACTCTATAATGAAGGAGCGATCGACAGGGAGCTTTCGCCTGTTCCCTGCTTTGGTGTCGAGGACGGGATTCGCATCGGCGCGATTACAGGAAACTCTTATCCGCTTCATTTTCTTACACCAAAGACTATCTTTCGGGCTTGTTCTACTTTTTCGAACGAAGGTCGCATTCGCCGCCACAATCAGCGATTTAACCGTCTTCTCATGCATCCGGATGACGCCGTGCCGCGCGACATTCAGGATGGGGACACCATTGAGGTCTTCAACGAACGGGGGCGGATCGAGGTGGAAGTCCATGTGTCCTCGAGGGGACGCCCCGGTGTCGTGCGCCTTCCCCAGGGAGGCTATCCAGAGGATGGGTTGGTGAATATCCTCACTTCGGATGCGCTTTCGGGCCTATCTGAAAATGCGGCCTATAACGCCTGTGGGGTAGAGGTCTCTCTCCTGTCTAAGGATTTGGAGCAAGAAAAAGCTGGCCGCTCAGCGGCGAAAGTGCTCTAGACCTCCCTTCGAAGTGTGATCTAGGAGCGAAATGATTTTGAAGAAGCTCGTTTAAAAGGGGAGAGTGGATGGCTTTTCGATATCGGACCGAAGAAGGTGGTGAGTATATAGCCCATCGCCCTCAGGTCATGGGCAGAAACCTGATGGTGGCAACCGGCCACCACCTCGCTACCCAAGCCGCCTTGCGCATTCTCGATCGGGGAGGAAACGCCATCGACGCAGGCGTGACCGCCGGCATTTGTCTCAATGTGTTGCAACCAGACATGACTTCTTTTTTCGGTGTAGCCCCCATCATTGTGTATCTAAAGAAGGAGCGCCGTGTCATCACGATCAGCGGGCTGGGCCGGTGGCCTCGTGCGGCATCGATCGAATGGTTCCAGAAGAACTGTGGGGGAGAGATCCCTGTCGGTGTGAAGCGAGCTGTGACCCCTGCCGCGCCGGACGCCTGGATCACCGCGCTTGATCGGTACGGGACAATGAGCTTCGCTGACGTGGTTACAAGCGCGATTGATCTTGCGGAGCACGGTGCCCCGATGCATCACTTCATGCGCGAGCACATTAAGAACCAATGGGATGACTACTACCGGTTCGAGTCCAATCGTCCGATTTTTTTTCCGGATGGGGACCTCATTCCAATCGGCGGCCTTATTTACCAAAATGACCTCGCCGAAACATTCAGGCAGATGATACGCGCCGAAGAAAAAGCCAAGGGCCAAGGGCGGAGCACAGGTCTTCGGGCCGCGCGGGATGAGGTCTACAAAGGAGACATTGCAAATAAAATCGTGGCGTTCATTCAGGGCGAGGGCGGTTTGATGACCCTCGAGGATCTCGCTGATTTCCACGTGAAAGAGGAAGAGCCCGTTTCAACAATGTATCGAGGGCATGAGGTTTTCTCCTGCGGTCCCTGGTGTCAAGGACCGGTGGTCCTCGCGACCTTGAACCTTCTCGAATCCCGTGACTTGAGGTCGATTGGCCATAACACCCCCGGTTACGTACATACAACTCTGTCTGCGCTTAATCTTTCGTTTGCCGACCGTGATCGATATTACGCCGACCCTGATTTCATTCAGGTTCCCATCAAGGGCTTGTTGTCCAAAGCCTATGCGGCGGAGCGGTCAAAGCTCCTTGACCGTTCGGAAGGTTTTTCCGAAATGGCGCCTTTCGGCGACCCTTGGCCCTATGAGGGATCAGGTTCTCCCGAACAGGTCGGCGAGACGGTTTCTATCGTGCCGACGCCCGGGGGGGGTGAGCAACCACTCCAAGATACCTCTTACTGCACGATTGTGGACCCCGAAGGGAACGCATTTTCAGCGACACCTTCCGATCCTTCATCCGACATGCCCATCGTCCCTGGCGTGGGATGCACGGTTTCATCGAGAGGCGCCCAGACCTGGCTTGACGAAGGGCATCCCAGCGCTCTTGCCCCCTGGAAGCGCCCTCGCCTGACCCCGAATCCCGCCATTGTCCTCAAAGACGGCGAGTTTTTTATGTCGTTTGGTTCGCCCGGCGGAGATGTGCAGCCCCAGGCGATGCTTCAGGTATTCCTGAACGTGGTGGATTTCGGCATGCTGCCCCAAATGGCCGTCGAGGCGCCGCGGTTTGCGACCTACAATTTTCCCAACTCGTTTTGGCCTCACGAATACAAACCCGGAAGAACCCTAATCGAAGAGCGGCTTCTCGCGGATATAGGCGGAGCGCTCCGCGAGCGCGGCTACATGCCGGAGGGGTGGAAGGATTACTTCTGGAGAGTCGGGAGCGTTTGCTGCATCGTCAAGGATGCGAAAAAGGGAATCCTGCTTGCGGGAGCTGACCCAAGACGCGAGTCCTATGCGGCTGGCTGGTAGCTGATCGTCCGAACTGTCATATCTGTCAGGATCGAAAAAAGATTACACCCAGAAATCATGCCTCGCTTGAGGTTTTGGCGAATGAGGTTGGCCGGGAGAGTTCTTTTCAGCGGGCGCAGGGTAAGCCTTTCAAAAATCCTGTGGTTTCCGCCAAAGAAATTACGTCGGCATACTTTGCGTCAAGATCGAAAAGTGTCATGGCGTGACTCGACTCCCACCGATCCACAACGCATTCTTCCACAACCCCCACGGCATAGTTGTAAGAAAAGGCATCGACCACGGTGGCCCGGACACAACCGCTCGTCGTAGTCCCCGCGACAAGCAGGGTATCAACCTTCAGATCATTCAACATTCCGACCAAAGACGTACCATAGAACATGGAAGGCTTAAGTTTGTGAATGACGAGTTCGCTGGGCAAGGGCTCGAGACTTTTCATGAATTGGGTGCCCATGTGGCCGGTGAAGGTGCTCTCTTCCATTGCTCGGCGATTTTTGTTGCTCCAGCGGCCGCTGTCCAGTCCGTCTTTTCTTCGCTCGTTCGTTGAATGAACGATCGGAATTTGGGCGATCCGGGCCGCGTCAAGAAGCTCTTTCGCCTTTTCGACGCAAAGCCAGCCCGCCTCTCCGCACGAGTTTCGGAAGCGTTTGACGGATTCAAGAATGTGTTCGGGCCGGTCGCCGAAAAAGTTGTAGTGGAAATCGACCATGAGAAGGGCGGGGCGTTTGCCCAGCGTTCCTTTTTGGCCATAGCCGCTGGCCTCAAAGACCTGGCGATCCAAGTCCGTTATGAACGCATCCCAAACGCGTTTTCTCGCCATGGTTCGTCATCTCCTTTCTTTCGAGTATGTCATTTAAGTTAATAGTAAAGACAAGTCTTGGAAAGTTTCGGTCCGGTCCGGGAGAGGCGTCAATGTCTCGATTCTTCTTTCCGCGCGACGTGATGCACCCCTGGTTAGCTCTGATATTTATACCACGGCGATCCGCGCAGTCTCAATACAACCCCAATGCAACGCTGGAATGAGTTTGTGCTACACTTTTTGTCTCTTTGGATAATTTCCTTTTTTGATGAAGATGGGTAATTTAACAGGTGGGGGATTGTCCCGGAACTAGCTTGTTATGTTTGATGCCGGATACGCATGTTATCCAGATAGAGTTTCAAGATGGGCCGCCAACCTCAAAAGAATACCGATAACTCACCGATGGACTGGGGGAGCGATGCTATCGCCGAGTTGCTTCGTCGGTTGGATTTTCGGTATGTGAGCCTGAATCCGGGAGCGAGCTACCGCGGTCTCCACGACAGCATCGTCAACTATCTGGGAAACGAGAATCCAGCGATGATCCTCGCCCTGCACGAGGAGCATGCCGTGGCCATCGCACACGGCTACGCCAAGGTAACCGGAAAGGCCATGGCCGTTTTTCTTCACACAAACGTGGGCCTTATGCACGCCACCTTGGCCATCTTCAACGCGTGGTGCGACCGCGTTCCCATCGTCATCATTGGTGCTACGGGCCCGCTCGATGCGGCGAGAAGAAGACCCTGGATCGAATGGGTTCACACGACCCAGGACCTGGGAGGTTTGGTTCGCAACTTCACGAAATGGGACAATCAGCCGGGCTCGGTTCCGGCAGCGTTTGAAGCCATCGTCCGGGCGAAACTCCTCGCCTCGACCGCTCCCTGCGGGCCGGTCTACGTATGTTTAGACGTCGCTCTTCAGGAAGACGAACTCGAGAGCGAACCCGAGTTTCCGAACCTCTCGCGTTTCCCCCAGCCGAGTCTCCCTGCGCCTTCGGAGGCCACGATGGAGCAAGCGGCAAACCTCTTGGTGGAGGCTCGCAATCCTCTCATCCTCGCCGGGCGGGTTTCGCGGGACTCTGAAGCGTGGGATCGGCGCATCGCCTTGGCCGAAGTGATGGATGCGAAAGTCATGACCAGCCTGCGACAAGGCGCGGCGTTTCCCACGTCTCACCGTCTGCACGCCTGTCCGTCAAGAACCTCATTAGACGATGAAGGAGAAGCGCTTCTGTGTGGGGCCGATGTCATTATCAGTCTCGATTGGGTGGACCTGGCGGGCACGCTTAAACAGGTCTTTAAGCAGTCTTCTGTTGACGCCAAGATCATCCATTGCTCCTTGGATAGCTACAACCACCGGGGTTGGAGCATGGACTACCAGGCGCTTCCGCCGTTGGACCTGAGCATCCTCGCATCACCGGATGAATTGGTCTCAGGGTTGCTTGATCGAATTGGGCCTGCCCGGAGAGGAGAGTTCGGATCACCTGTCGCTTTGGAAAGCACCTCTCGCCCAGAGAATCTCTCCGACAACGGGTTTCGCGACGATAGCTTGATTGATCTTCGCCATCTCGCCCGGTGTCTGGGGAAGTTAAAGGGGGGGAGGAAAGTTTGTATCACACGACTTCCCTCGGGCTGGCCGGGAGAGGAATGCGATTTTCTGGATCCGCTGGACTTTTTGGGGGGAGACGGAGGAGCCGGTCTCGGTTCGGGGCCAGGTCTTGCCGTGGGCGCCGCTCTGGCGTTAAAGGGTTCGGGCCGTGTGCCTGTTGCCGTTTTGGGCGACGGAGATTTTCTGATGGGTGTAACCGCGCTTTGGACAGCCGCGAGTCTTCGCCTTCCACTCCTCATCATCGTGGCGAACAACAGGAGTTACAATAACGATGTCGTGCATCAAGAGCGGGTTGCCCTTCAGCGCGGTAGACCGGTTGAGAATAAATGGATTGGCCAGCGCCTGGATGAGCCCGCCCCGGACTTGGCCGGAATCGCCAAGGCGCAAGGTTTCGAGGGAGAGGGTCCGATCGAAAAATTCTGTGATCTCGAACAAGCGATTGAACGCGGTCTCAGCGCGGCTGAAGACGGCTTGTGTTACCTTGTTGACGTCCTGGTTCATCCGATCTGAGAGGATTTAAAGAGAAGTTCAGCCAGGCACCCAGGTGGGCAGGCGTCTAGTTTGTCTTTATTGTTTGACGATGACAAGAAAATTTTCTTCATTATTCTAAATCCGGGTGGATCGTTTTGAGGTGAATTTCCGCTTACAGACTTTATGGACTTCTTGGCGGGAGACGCCGAATAGGTGGAAAATAAGGTCAGAATTTGCTAAATTTGGGACATCGTTACACAATACCGGGGCTATCATGTTGTCGCTATTATCAGGTGTTCCCATGTTTTCTGGATGCTCAAACCGGCATGAAACCACGTTAGTTGGCCACCATCTGCATGGATTTTTGGTTTTGTGTGGTAACTCTGGCCGAAAAGCCGGACACTTTTTTTTCACAATTGGGAGGTTGTTCAAATGCGTAAATGGCTTGTTTCCATTTCAGCTATCGTCCTGACATTTTCGCTTGCCGGGGGGGGAGTTGCCCAGGCGGGCGAACTCATCCGGCTGAGCTCGGGTACCATCACGGGAAGCTGGTATCCCCTCATGACCCTGATCGGAGAGAAGGTTCTCAAACCTGAAGGGTTCAACTATTCCAACAAGCCGGGAGGCGGCGTCTCGAATGTCTTTGCGGTGGGGCTTGGAAAGGCGGACATGGGTCTTTCGATGGGCACGGCTCTCGACATGGCGGCCAAGGGTCAAGGTCCGTTCAAGAAGAAAGTCCAGGGGCTTGTCATGCTTTCCAGCCTTTTTCCAGACCCGTTCCACCTCGTCGTGACGGAATCCTCCGGGATCAAGAAGTTCACCGACATCAAGGGAAAGCGTATGGGAACGGCCAAGCGGGGCCAGTTTTCCGAGGTGGTCTTCGATGATGTCCTGAATGCCTTCGGGATGAACAAAGGCATGATGACGCTTCGGCCTGGGTCACAGTCCGAGGCCAAGGCCCTTATGAAGGACCGGCACATCGACGCCTGGAACTACGTTTCACCCGTTCCCAACCGGCATGTGATGGAGATGGTGCTCTTCCAGAAGCTCCGCCTTCTTTCTCTGCCGGACGACAAGATTCAGCAGATTTCCAAGTCCCGGCAAGGTTACATCCCCACCATTATCCCAAAGGGGACCTATCCGACGCAAAACTACGATGTGAAGACGTTTTACACCCCGGTGGGGCTCATCGTACATAAGAAGATGTCGAACCAGACGGCCTACAAGATTGCCCAAGCTCTGGTGAAGCACATCGATGTGATCCGCGGGGCGGGCGCGAAGGCGCTCAAAACCATCACGCCTCAAAAAATGGCCAATGTCGGCGCCAGCCCCCTCCATCCGGGCGCCAAACGTTTCTACAAGGAAAAGGGTTACTTAAAGTAAAATATTGCATGTTCGATCTCTCCCCGGGGAGAAAGAGAATCTCTCCGGGGATTTCTTCCTGAGAGCCTCCCATATGCAAAAGATTCTTGCCTTGTCGTTATCGGGTTGGGCCATCTTTACCTCCCTTTATCACATGTATACCTCCGCAACCGGAACACCTGAGGCCTATTTCCAAAGGCCCATGCACTGGATGCTCGTATACGTCCTTCTTTTTTATGTGCGCGACCGGCACGGGGAGAAGCGCGAAGGCTACACGCTGTGGGACGTCCCCTGGGTGCTGGCCATCCTCGCCATTGGGCTATACACGATCACGCGAACGGACTATATGAACGAGCGCTATCCCTACGTCACACCTCTTTTGACGGGGGAATGGATCGCCGCCTTAGCCCTGGTTACCGTAGTGCTCGAGGGTGCGCGCCGAACGACGGGCCGGGCTCTTCCGCTTACGGCCATCGTCTTCCTCTTGTACGGTTTCTTGGGTCCCTGGATGCCGGGGCCGCTCCAGCACCGCGGTCTCACTTTAGAGACCCTTTTGGATGTTCTATATCTTTCCACGGATGGCATCTGGGGGGTGCCGATATACGCAGCCTCGACTTATGTTGTGATGTTTACCCTCTTTGGCTCGTTCTTAATGGCATCCGGCGTGGGGAAGTTCTTCAATGATTTTGCGATTGCGCTGACCAGCAAGGGGAAAGGCGGTGCCGCAAAAACAGCGGTTGTTGCGAGCTACCTGATGGGCATGGTGTCGGGGGGCTCCTCAACCAACGTGGTCACCACCGGCTCGTTCACCATTCCCTTGATGAAGCGGGTGGGATATCCCCCCGTCTTCGCGGCCGCCGTCGAGGCAGCCGCCTCAACCGGCGGGCAGATCATGCCGCCCATCATGGGTGTGGCCGCGTTCCTCATGGTTGAGTTCACCGGCATTAGCTACCTCGAGATCATCAAGCGGGCCATGTTTCCTGGACTCCTTTACTTCTTCAGCATCTTCATGATGGTTCACTTCCGCTCTTGCCGCCTGGACCTGAAATCGGGCGAAGAAGGCGGCTGGCGGGTTGTGCTGAACATCGTTCTTACCCGGGGCCACATGTTTATTCCCGTTATCATTATGGTGTGGCTCCTGCTTATCGGATACACCCCTCAGGCGACGGCCTTCTACGGTACCCTCGCCACTATTGGGATTTCTTTTCTTGCAGCCTCCACCCGAATGGGAATCTCCCAGTTCCTCGAAGCCCTGGAGCGGGGAGCCAAGTGGGTGATTCCCGTCACTTCCGCCTGTGCCTGCGCCGGGATCATGGTGGGAATGGTCCAGATCTCGGGCCTGGGTGTGAAAATCAGCAATCTTGTGATTCTCCTCTCGGGAGGGTATTTGTCCGCTGCATTGGTGCTGACCATGGTGGTGGCCGTTATCCTGGGAATGGGCATGCCCACGTCGGGAGCCTACATCATCATGGCGACCCTCCTTGCCCCCGCTTTGATTAAAATGGGCCTCACTGTGATCGCGGCACACATGTTCGTCTTCTACTTCGCTTGCACCTCATCCATCACGCCTCCAGTGGCGCTTGCCTCTTACGCGGCGGCGGGGCTGGCCGAGACGAACCCCGTGGAGACAAGCATTCAGGCCCTGCGGCTGGGAATCGCCGCCTACATCGTTCCTTATATGTTCGTTTATGGGCCGGCACTCATGCTCTTGGGAACAACAGGAGAGGTTGTCCTTGCGGTTGCCACCGCGACCATCGGTGTCATCGCCATCGCGGGTTCGATGGAGGAATACTTTTTCGTACCCCTGGTCCTATGGCAGAGGGTCGCTCTGTTCGGTGGGGGGCTCCTTCTCATCTACCCAACGATATGGATCAGCCTGACGGGGATTCTCCTATGTCTGGCCGCATACGGCACGGCACGCCTAAGACACGGGTCCGGTGCGCTCAACACACCTGGAGGCGCGTGAGAATTTGGTGAAGATATTTCCTGGCCTATGATTACCGTGACTTCTCTACTGTTGAGTCATCAAAAGGCCGAAGATTATTCCCTATTAGTGGGAAATGGCGCGCCGAGCGGCTTGTCCGGTACCGCTCTCACCAATTCATAAGGGCCCGCATTTATGATATGCGGGAGAGTGGCCGTATAGGCCGTCTTGCGCCAGATGGAGAAAATATCTGAGGCCGTTTTCTGCGATTCCTTTCGACCTAGTTGCCTGACCCGGACGAGGTGGAGGAGTTCCTCGATGAGCGATCTAAAATTCACCGCCGCCTTCGGCAACTATGATCGTACCGCCCCGCTCCGTTCAGGAGCGGTCAAGCCGGATGGCATTGATCTGCGCGTCCTGACCATGCAGCCAACCGAAATTTTCACGCGGATGATCCGCTACCAGGAATTCGAGGTATCGGAAATGTCCATGGGTGCGCACCTGAACCTCATCGGTTTGGGGGAGAGCCCCTTCGTCGCCATGCCGGCTTTTCCCAGCCGGGTATTTCGCCATTCGATGGTCTACGCAAATGTCGATGCCGGAATCGAGCGGCCCGAGGATTTGAATGGAAAGCGCATCGCCATCCAGGAGTGGGGTATGACCGCCATGCTTTGGATCGTGGGTATCCTCACCGAGGAGTACGGCTTCGACGCGAACTCGGTGGAGTGGATGGCCGCTCTTCCGCCGCGGGCCTCTATCCGCATGCCCGAAGGAGCGAAGTGCCGTTATATGGAGGCGGATGAGAATCTATCCAACCTTCTCGAGTCGGGGGCGGTGGACGCCGCCCTCATCCATCAAGTCCCTCGCTGCTTTGCTGAGGGTTCTCCCCGGGTGAAGCGTGTTTTTTCTGATTTCAAGGCTGCTGAGATCGACTACTACCGCCGCACCGGCTCTCATCCCATCATGCATTGCGTCGTCCTTCGCCGAGATGTATACGAATGCGCCCCCTGGGCCCTGCGCAATATATACACGGCAATGTGCGAGGCTCGAGAGATAGCGATGCATGCGCTCCTGGACAACGGTGCCCTGTCGGCCATGGTTCCTCTCCTTCCCGCCTTGGTGGAGGAGTCGCGTCAGATCTTCGGGGCCAACTTCTGGCCCTATGGAGTGAAGGCCAACCGGAAGACCCTTGAAAGTCTCCTCCTTTATGCTCATCAGCAGGGTCTCACGCCCCGGCGCCTGGCCGTTAAAGAGGTTTTTGGTGAAAATGTTCTGGAAGAACGATCTAACGAGTGACCTTCTCCTGCTATCCTGATGCAATGACAAAGTGAGTGTTCTGGCAAAATCGCCCGAAAGGAGGGTTTTGCCGTGCGCAAGTCAAATGCACCGAGTCTCAGATCGCCTTTGCCCTTGTGATCCGCAAAAAGTGGATCCCATGTAGATTGAATGGGTTAGGGAGTTAGGTTAGTGGGGACGAGCCATGTCGAAATACGCAATTGAGTCTTAAATTTCTGATTGAATGTGCTATTTATCGGACCCTAAAAGCCTTGAATTCGTATGGGATCCAATTATTGCGGAGCACAGGTGTTCCAGAAAGAGTGGCGATGGAAATCAGCGGGCATCGAACAAGGTCGGTATTCGACCGCTATAACATCGTCAACGAAAATGATCTGAGAGAAGCCGCAAAAAAACAGGAAAGGCATCTTGCCTGTCACATTCCTGTCACACCCGAAAAAATTAAAAAGACTTCAAAGGCTTTTCAAGATTCTAAACCATTGAAAAGTATGGTACCCGGGGCCGGACTCGAACCGGCACGGCCTTCCGGCCAACGGATTTTAAGTCCGTAGCGTCTACCATTCCGCCACCCGGGCTTACCTTATTTTTCAACAACTTACATTACACCACATTTTGATTACCAGCTTGAGTACCTACTTTGGTGTCTTCTGATCGGTCTAAAAGTGCCACCGCCGCCGCCTTATGGCGGTCTGTCAAATGCGAGTATCGCATCACCATCATCATCGTCTTATGGCCCAAAAGCTCTCGAATCGTGTTGAGATCCACTCCCGCCATCGCCAGTGCGGAGGCAAATTCATGCCGTGAATCGTGGAAGCGGTAGTCTTCAACTTCGGCCCTTTCCCGTGCGTTGACAAAGGCGGTCTTGATGCTCTAGATGGCCTCCCCATCGTGGGGCTTGCAGAACACAAAACCACCATCCAGCCGGTAGGGAATTGAATCCAGAATGGCCCTGGCAGTCGCATTCAGGGGTACTGTCCGCCCTTCCCCCGATTTAGCCTCTTGGACTCGAAGGAAACCACCCTTGAGGTCCACATTCTTCCACGTCAATCGGAATATTTCACCCTGCCGAAGGCCCGTGTGGCAGGCAAAATCATAGATTCTGTAAACGGCGGTGTAAAGATGTACCCCCTCGGCGGCCATGAACACTGGCGGTGGCGGTGTAAAAGTGGCCCACCTTCATGCTCTTCTATGGGGTCCGCTCGGACGGACCAGACGGGAGGCGGGGGGAATGTACAAAGTGGACCTGTACGCACGCGTTCGGTACGCCTGTCATGTGGAAGGGAAGAGCATCCGCGAGGCTTCGCGGGTGTTCGGACTGCACCGTTCCACGGTTCGCAAGATGCTGCGTTATTCAGTGCCGCCCGGCTACCAGCGTAGCCATCCCCGCTCCCGTCCCAAGCTTGACCCCTTCACCGGCATCATCGACGAGATCCTCGAATCGGACCGGTCG
>PVBE011285764.1_pt1 | contig 17368 bp, 15 predicted proteins | sample 1631181 | NCBI WGS metagenome assembly PVBE01 (sample SAMN08397723, study PRJNA350692) | Marine metagenome, whole genome shotgun sequencing project. | isolation source: water | place: Pacific Ocean | collected 2012-04 | reverse complement strand
CACCCTCCATGCGCCTGGCGGCTAAATGGCGAACGGAAAGCCGTTCGTTGCCAACGTTCGTCTGAGAGACTCGCCCGCGCGACCTCGGTACAGTTCTGTGCGCCGCAAGTGATATGTGTTCCCGTAGGGGCGGCTAGCCGCGCGGGCCGATGATGCGTTGGCCTCCCCCGCCTCCGCGGAATCCTCCTCGGCCGCCGCGAAAACCGCCGCTGCTGCGGCCCCTGGCGCCCCAGCTGCTCCTAACGCCGGTGCCGCTTGTCTTGAACTTGCCCGTGGTCTGCTGGCGAGACTGGAAGGTCTTGCGCGCCGTGCTCTGGTTCCGGCCCGCCGAGGCGTATCCGGACCCCGCGAATTTCTTCTGGTTGCCGAAGTACTTGGAGTTCCTGGAGACCTGCGACTTGTAGCGGCTGCCCTGCCGGTAGCTGTCCCGTTGTCTCTTCACCGTGGTCCGGGCGTAGCCGGGAGGCGTCGAGTAGTAGTAGCCGCGCGGCGACAGCGACGAGATGAGGAGGTAGGTGAACAGGAAGTCGCCCCCACCGAAGCCGCGGTTGTAGTAGCCGTTCGAGCCATAGCCCCGCATATTGTTGCCTTGGTCGTTCTTCACGATGGTGAAGAGGAGGTCGTCTACTCCATCGTCAATCTCGTGGTTGGCCGGGTCGCTGAGGTCCTCCCAGCCCTCGAGTGTGAGACCGGCGTCGTCCTGCTTGGCGCGAATCAACACCAGGCCGTCGCCCTCGTAGATCTCGTTGACCTTGCGCTCGAACTCGGTGGCGCTCTCCGAGTTCTTGAACGCCTGCTGGACGTCGTCGAGGTTGATGCGTCCGGCGGCGCCGTCGGTGGCCGCCCACTGGTCGTAGGTCGGGCCCTGGGCGCAGGCGGCAGCCACCGGGACGGCGGCGACCATGGTACCTGCAATGGTCCTGATTCCCAGCCTGCCGTATTTCGTGGCCATGGTGCTTCCTCCGTTGTCTGCCTTACAGTCGTCTCAGTGTGGGATGCCCCACCCAGGTCCGTGCCCGCCCCGCTCCAAAGATATTCACCACAGAAGGCACAGAGAACACAGCTTTATCACACAAGGATCTCCTGAAGTTCTTCGGTTAGCTCGTGCTGTTCTTGTACATCGGCCTCGCGATACGCGACCAGCCTTATTATTAAGCCGTCGGCCGCGGCCTCGAGGAACCGGCTGTACCCGTCCGCGGCCGCGAAGGCGTACTCCGCCGCGGCCCGCTCGGGCGGATAGCTCGGGAGGTGAACACTCAGCATCATGTCGTGCAGCCGCGCTAGGTGGTCCGGCCACAGCTCGTCGGCCGTCTGGACCAGCAGCAGTCGCTCAAGCTTGGCGAAGTCCGTGAGCCTGCACCCGGCCCTGACGTGCCGCACCCGGGCGGCTATGAGCCCGCCGACAGCGGTCCTGAGCGCCTCGATGCCGAGGCCAAACGAGGGCCACAGGTCTACCTGGTAGTCGAGCTGCAGCTCTTCGGCGAGCCGAGGGAATCGGGTAGCATAGCAGGCTATGGCCGACTCCGGGAGGTGACGATCGACCAGCCTGCGGGCTAGCATCCGCGCGAGATCGATGGACATAACAGGGTCCGTCTCGGCCTCTAGGACCCGCCTGCGCAGGGCGTAGTAGGCCAGGGTCTGCCGCTCGACGACATTGTCGAGCTCCCAGGATGCAACCCGGTCCAGTTCGTCCTCACGCTCGACCAGCCGCTGCGACTCGTCAATGCGTCGTTGTGTCCGCGGTCCTTCCAGGTAGCGGAGACCACTGGCTCCAGTACGCCGTTCCGACCGGTCCGACGACCTGCCGCCCGGCTTCATGAACCGAGAACGGTCCCCCAGGGACGCGAGGAAACGGGTCGACCCAAAGGCTCCCTGCCGGCCGACGCGACCTCGAAGCTGATCGTCGCTGCGTCGTGATTCATTGAGCTCGGTGCCGATGACGTGCAGGCCGAGCCCGAACTCGAACACGACCGGCAGGCCTGGCCGCGCTGGTGCGCCCGGCGGCCTTGCGACCACCTCTAGCGGCCGGTCGCGGCGCCACGTCGTGAGGCCGACCGCGTCCAGGGCGGCCTCGGCGATAGCGGCCTCTTCAGGGGTCGAACACCGCAGGACGACCTCCGGCGCGCCCGAGGCGAACGCCTCACATACGAGATCGGCGCATTTGGCGGCGATACGAAGATCGAGGCTGGGCTCAAGCAGGATGTCGGTGCCTCGTCCCGCCATGTTGGTGGCCACGGTCACGGCACACGAGTCGCCCGCGGCCCTGACTATCGCGGCCTCCGAGGCGCTGGTGACGGCGTTGAGCACGGTATGCTCGATCCCGTGCTGCCGGAGCAGGGCGCTTATTTGAACGGACTCGTCGACGGCAACGGTCCCGACGAGGACCGGCCGGCCCATTCGGTGCCAGTGGCGTACCTCGTCCAACAGCGCCGCCACCTTGTCGGGCCGGTCGGCAAAGACCCGCGCGGGGTGGTCTGTCCTGACGGAGCGGGTCGTGGGTGGCACGGCCTCGACGCTCAGACGGTAGAAACGGCGAAACTCGTCCGCGGCTGCCAGTGCCGTACCGGTCATGCCTGACAGGTGCCGATACAGGGCCACGTAGCCCTGCACGGAGATCTGAGCCTGGACCTCGGGCTCGGGCTGAGAGGGCAGACCCTCCTTGGCTTCGATGGCCGCGTGCAGGCCGTGCTGGTACTTGCTGTCGGGGCGCCGTCTGCCGGTAACCGGATCGACCAGCACGACCTCGCCATCGGTGACGATGTAGTCGACGTCGCGGCGGAGCAGCATGTGGGCGCGCAGAAGCTGATGGACCTGATTCGCGAGGTTGCCGCGCCGGGAGATCTGACGCCTCAGGGCCTCGGCTTCTCGGCGTCGTCGATCGAGTGGCGCGCCGCCGGTCCCGTTCTCGACCCGGTGGAGGTGGGCGTCCAGCTCGGACATGTCGGCCAATGGCCCCAAGTGCTGCTCGATGAGCTCGTGCCCGGCTTCGCTCAGCGTAACGGTCTCGCGCCGGAGGTCCACGAGGTAGTAGAGGCCGCTCTTGATCTCATCGTCGGCCTCGCTGGAGGCGACGTCGGTCCGGACCTGGTTGCGCAGGCGTCGGTCGGCGGCCAGGTGTCGGACCACCTCGGGGTTCTCGGGGGCGGCCACGGACAGGCGCGCCAGCAGCTCGCGACGTCGGCCGGCGCTTACCGCAGGCCGGCGGAGCTCGGTTGCGATGCCTTCGACGAGCTCGGCCTGTCTGCCGACCAGCCGCCGGACCGCCTCGTTGGCCCGCCGGACGCCACGCATGTTTGCGCCTGGGCCGCCGGAGATGATCAGGGGCGTTCGGGCCTCGTCGATCAGCGTCTGGTCGGCCTCGTCGACGATGGCCACGTCGTGTCGGCGCTGGACCAGCTCGTTGGCCGAGAGCCGCAGGTTGTCGCGGAGGAAGTCAAAGCCGAGCTCGCGCACCGTCCCGTATGCGATCCGGGCGCGGTATGCTGTCCTCTTGTCCTCGTCGCCCATGTGGCCCAGGACCGCGCCGGCTGTGATGCTAAGCGACTCGTAGACCGGGGCCAGCCACTCGGCATCTCGGGCGGCCAGGTAGTCGTTGGCAGTGATGACGTGGACCTGTCTGCCGGCAAGGGCGTGCATTATGGCGGGGAAGGCGGCGGTGACGGTCTTTCCCTCGCCCGCGTTCATCTCTACGACGACGCCTCGATACAACATCAGCGCGGCCAAGAGCTGCTCGTCGGTGACCCTGAACGCAAGCTCGCGTTGGGAGTCCAGTGCCGCGACGGCCCGGTAGAACTCCGCGGGGAGCAGAATCTGCGAGCCGTATGACACCTTGCTCTTTTCGGCTACGTAGACCATGCCTGCCACGACTGCGCTCTCGTCGGGGTCGAGGCGCATTCGGTCGAGCAGGGGTTGCAGGCCGGCGGCGAAGCTAGGGCCATCCAGGAAGTCTTCGTCGGTGTAGTAGTCGACCTGGGCCCGGTAAGGAGCCGCGTCGACGATATCGGCGGCGCGGCGGCGGCATTCGTCAAACGGATCGAGACCGGCGTCGTCCGCGAGGACGCGCCATGCACCAAGGCGCCTGTCGACCGCCTCACCCACGATGGCGTACACGACCGGGAGGACGCCGTCGTGGCCGTCGTGGGCGGTCACCGCCGCCAGGGCGGACCTGAGGTCCGCGTCGGAGTGTCGGGTGTAGACACGGGCGCGTATGTCGGCCAGCAGGGCGCCGTCTGACCGGCGGTCTTCGCCCAGGAAATGGCGGGTGGCCGTAGTGCCGAAGAGCGGCCCGAGTATCTTCCACAACCGATCTTGCTTCGTCATGCCTACCTTACGGCCCGTCCGCGCATATGCGGCCCATTCCGTTGATTGCCAGGGAGTACGCCGCCGCCCACCTCGCCCGGTGATTGTACAACGTGGCGGAGGCCGGTGCCGCGCTTGACCTCGGGCGGCCAGCTATTGGAGACCGACGCGCTCTTCTCTGCGGTCTACGATGTTGCGCCGCTTTCTGGACGCATCGAAGTGGCCGTCGTCGACGAACTCGAAGTCGATGGCCAGGAAACCACTTCCCACGAGGAAGGCCAGTTCCGGCTCCCGGCGCAGGACGGCCTTTCGGATGGCCGGCTCGGCGTCACGAAGCCGGGCTGGCAGCCGCAGCGTCATTACCTCGGTGGCATTCCTGGCCAGCACGATCTCCATCTCTCTGGGCTCCGCGACATCCCGGTACACGTCGTCGAGGAGCGACGCGTAGGCGACCTTAGTGCCTAGAACCGACGCCGTGGCGTCATGGCGGCCCAAGACGTCGACCAGGGGGAGCCCCAGGCCGCAGGGGCAGTGGCCGCTCCTGAGGCGAACGACGTCGCCCAGCGGGTACCTGACCAGCGGCAGGCCTCTCTGGTGCAGGGTGGTGACGACCAGATCGGCCTCGTTTCCCCGGTCCTCGGCATCGGCCAGCTCAAGGAAGTGGCGGTCGGCGAGCAGGTGAATACCGGTGTGCCGGCCACACTCGATGCCGAGGGCCGAGGTCTCCGAAGCGCCGTAGTAGGCGAAGACCTGGACCGCGAGCCCGCCCTCGAGCCTGGAGCGCGTGGCCGCCGCCAGTGGCTCGCCGGCGTAGACGACCTTAGACAGCGCGCCGGGCGCGGCCCTGGCCATCCCGGTCGTAAGCGCGTCCAGGTACCGCTCGACGATCGACGGGATGGTGATTATCACCGTCGGGTCCAGGGCAATCAGGCCGTCCACGGTAGCCTCGAGGTCTGGGGACACGCTGTAAGCGTAAGCCTCGGCGACGCCAAGCTGCTCCAGCGCGCCGGTGAAGGAGGCCATCAGCGTCAGCGGGCCCGTATCGACGCAGGCCACGCGGTCTCGAGGGCCGATGCCGCATATGGCGAACAGGCGCGCTAGTAGCTCGGTCTCGGAGCGCTCGTCCTCCGCCGTGACGATGCGCCGCTTGGGCTTGCCGGTCGTGCCCGACGATGCCTCCATGTCGACGATGTCTTCGGAGCCCTCGATGCTCTCGTCGGCCAGGGCGTGGAGCATCGAGGGCTGCATCAACGGCAGGTGCCGAAGGGCCTTGGCCGGGTCTCCCGACCGGAGGTCGTGCTCGCTGAGGCCGGCTTCGGCGAAGTGGTCGCGGTAGGTCCGAAAATTCGAACAGGCGCGCAGCAGCGCCACACGGAGTGCTTCCGAAGTCCCGGGGACGACGTCGTCCAGGGGTGTGATGGCCGCCTGGCTGCGGGCGGCCGACGGCGGTCTGTTCACGTCGCCCAGGTGCACGCCCGCCGGGCTGATGTTGTTTGAGGGGCTCAGGCGATGAATCCGTTCAACTCCGCGGGGGTGTGGCGTCTCTTGCTGATGTAGACGAGGGAATCGTCCGTGGAGACCGACATGGCCTGGAAGCCGACGACCAGAGCACCCTGGCGGATCACTCCCACCAGGTTGACGTCGTGATCGAGCAGCCGCTTGGCGGCCTCGGTGTAGGACACGGGCGTCTCCGGCAAGGCGTCCAGCTTCGTGCTGACCACCGTCTCTTCGATCTCGGTGACGTTGCTCGTGATCGTCTCGGTCAGCAGGTTCACGCCCGGGTCCTGAGCCTCCTGCACCAGCAGGTTGTTGGCAACGCGAGTCGTGTAGACGAGAGAGACATGCCCGGAAACGTTGAAGAGCACGGCGTGCTTGGGATCCTGACACTCGGCGACGATGGACATTCCGGCGTTCATGTGCTCCATGACGAATGATATCGAAGCGACAAGGCTATCGGTGCGCGGGTCGTCCGCGCTGGTGCTGAGGACGATGGCCTGGCGCGCGTCGGCTATGTTGGCCCGGGCGAAGGTCTCTTGCTCCAGCGGCGAGCCGCGGATGAAGGAGACGTTGTTGATGGAGAAGGGGAGCTCCTCAATCTGATCCGTGACGATGATGATCTCCCGGTGCTCGTGCTCCTCGTCTCTGGTGAACTCCTCGATGATCTGCCTGATGCGTGACTCGTTGGGGAAGTTGACGATCAGGAGGTGGTCACTGGCCCTAGAACTGCCCATGCCTCTGCGCTCCTTCTGTCTGAGCTCTACGATTCGGTCGACCATCACGCCGATGGCCGTGGTGAAGGCCACAAGGCCGACGATGATAATGAACACGACGGTGCCGATGCGGGCGCCCAGGCTCTGGGCCGAGAGGTCGCCGTAGCCTATCGTCGTAATCGAGATGACGCTGTACCAGAGACTGTCCCAGATGGAGATGTCCTGGACGCCCCGGTCGAACAGATAGAAGGTCACCGAATTGCCGATGAGGCTGAGTATCAGCACGACGACCAGCAGAGCGATGCCAAGGTCCCGCCGCCGCCGTATTTGGTACAGGAATCGTGACAGGGAGTAGAGCATCAGCGTGGCGCTCGTTTATCCTGAAGGGTCGAGGCCGACGAAGGTCAGGTGGTGGTTGCCCAGGTGTCCGACGATGTCCGGGGTTTCCAGCCTGATCAGGGGCTGCGTAATGTTCCGCAGGGCCGTCACCACTAGCTTTCCGTTTCGGGAGGTCTCGAAAAGGTACTGGTCATTATAGACCACCCATCGGCGCATATCGATGGAGTGGGCCATGAAGCCGAGGTCGTCGATCGCATACACGTCGAGCTGCCTGATGTGGATCAGCCTGGGCGAGCCACGAAATGTCACGCATAGCTCGACGGCCGGCGGCATCTGTGTCTCGTCGATACGGTCGGTCAGAAGGACCAGGATGCGAGGCGCGAGCTTGCCCAGGTGCGAGACGGTGGCCCGGGTGGCGCCGGTTGGGAAGACATGGGCCGGGATACCCAGGTGTCCCAGGACCGTGCTGATCTCGGCGGCGAAGTAGCGACGGTGCGGCTCCGCGACGATGGCGGCGGGGCCCCGGCCCGCGTCGGGGAGTGCGTCGCGAAGCGCGTCTTGGAAGACGCCGTACCTGGAGGCTGTCTCGTCCAGGCCCTCCGCGATGGCCACCATCGACGGGTCCTGGCCTCGGAGCGGCCCGGCGATCCACTGCACGCGCGAATGGTCGGCGACCACACTGCCCAGGCGCTGCCTGCGATACAGCGCAAGGGGGGTGATTGGCAGGCCGCGGAAGTCCTCCAGGGAGGCGATCCGGGCGTTGGGCGGGAGTCTGTCGCGGTAGAAGGACGTATTCATCGCGGCACCTACGACGCGGTCCAACAGCTTGACCAGGTTGTCGGGTGTGTTGAAGATCATCTACGGAGACCTGTGAGCGGTAGTCGGGAGCGGTCGGCGATCACGGATTGTCGGGGAGGCCGATGACTACCAGACCGGCGTCATGGGCGGTGCCGTGGCACTCGTCGTAGCGAGCGAGGAGGTGATCACGGGCGTCGAGTATGCGCTCGGCGGCGGCCGGGTGCGCGGTCGTGAAGGCTTCGCCCAGCGCCGAGTCCAGGTCCCAGCTCCGGGACACCTCGCATGGCAGACCGGCGTGGCCGCACGCGGCACGGTATTCGGACGCGGTCTTTTCGAATGCGTCGTCGTTTCGGAAGACGGCGGCCGTCACCATGAAGCCGGTGGAGATGTACAGCCCCAACTCGTTATCGAAGACCTGCACCAGGTCAATGTAGGGTATCCAGCCCTCCATGGCGAACAGCAGGTTGTAGACGAGGTCCTGGGACACGGGGTGGTAGTAGAAGTCCTCCTCGTGGACGGCCATCTTGACTCGGACGGGCTGCTTGTCGTCGTAGCCAAGCAGCCGGTCGGCCTCGGCGGCCTTAAGGAACAGGAACGGGATGTTGCCGTTGGTGTCGTCCACCAGCACTGGCTCGCCGTCGACGCGGTAGAGCAGGGCGGTGTGCTGCCAGTAGCGCATCTGGCGTCTGGCGAACCTGAAATCGAAGGTGGTCAACAGCTCCCGCAACCGCTCCTCTGGCACCGGGTCGGGGATGTCCGGGCCCGCGAGGACGTACTCGGACTCGAGGCCAAGGTGGTCGGTCAGGAACTTCAGGGCCTGGACCTTCTCCGAGCATATGCCGCCGGCACCCTCGACGATGCTGCGCACGGTCTCGTCGCCCCACTTGTAGGCCAGCCTGCGGCCGGTGAAGCGGGAGTAGCTCTCGAAATCGCTCTCCCAGATTCTTTTGGCCAGCGCCTCCAGCACACGGAGGTTGGCGTCGGGCGTCTCTAAGGCGAGCAGTGTCTCCGCCTCGGACTCGCCATAGGCGCTGCTGACGGTGTCTGCGATGAAGGCCGTGTAGAGGTCGGCGTGGCGGTCCCAGCGGCGCCTGGCGAACCCGGTCCAGTTGCGGTCGTAGCCGACGCTGGTGCGGTCGATGGCCAGGTCAAGCAGGGCCACGTCCTTGCCGTCGGCCCGGACCCGGGACGGCCGCAGCGGGTGGTTGAGGGATACGGCACGCGGCCCCTGGACGAAGTCGATGCCGGGGAGGAAGTCCTTGAGGCGGCCCTGATCATCGCTGACGTACACCAGGTCCTGGATGGAGGCCAGCATTTCGGCCGAGGCGTCGGTGATGCGGCCGCCCCGAGCGAGCTGCTCGGCATCCGGCCGCTTGAGGTACCTGTCAAGCAGGTCGCGCAGCGGCAGGACGGCGTCTTCGGAATCAATCCGCATGGCCGACCTTCTGCCGGTGACGGTGTCGGTGATCTGGAGGACGGTGTTCGGGGTATCTGTCATCGTGGGAGCCTTGCACCTCGCAGCGGGTCACACGATGCGATTATAGCTTGAGCGAGCATGGCGCGGTTGTCCGGCGAAATGGGGTCTGATATGCTCGGCCGACGTCGACGTAGCCGGACGCGAGAAGGAGAATGCTTCATGGCCGAGCCGAAGATCACGAGGCTGGAGCTCGTCGTGTTCGAGCATGAGGTCCGGGACATGGGGACCGACTACAACGGCTTCAACCAGGTATACGAGGCCGGCAGCGTTCACAAGGAGCGCCCGTCGATCTTCCGGGTCCACACGGACGCGGGCATCACAGGGGAGTACCTGGCGGGCCCGGTGGGCCGCGCCGCGCCGCATCTGGACATGGTGGCGGAATACCTCATCGGCAAGAACCCCTTTGAGCGGGAGAGGGTCTACAATGACCTCAAGCGCGGCCTGAGGCACACCGACCGGACGGCCATCGGCATGGTGGACGTGGCGCTGTGGGACTTCGCCGGGAAGGCGTTGGGCGTGCCGATCTACAAGCTGCTGGGCGGCTACAGGACCGCTCTCCCGGCCTACGCCAGCACCTACCACGGCGACGAGAACGGCGGCCTAGGCACACCGGAGGCCTTCGCCGACTTCGCCGACCAGTGCCGCTCTCTGGGCTATCCGGCATTCAAGATCCACGGCTGGGGCAACGCCCCCATCGCTCGCGAGGTGGCCAACGTGCGCGAGGTAGGAGGGCGGGTGGGTGGTGACATGGATCTGATGATCGACCCGGCCTGCGAGTACGAGACTTGGGCCGACGCGGTCAAGATCGGCCGCGCCTGCGACGAACAGGGCTTCTTCTGGCTGGAGGACCCGTACATGGACGGTGGCGTGTCGATGTTCGCGCACCGCAAGCTGCGGCAGACCATCAAGACGCCGATCCTCCAGACCGAGCACATCTTCGGGCTGGAGTCACACGTCGACTTCATAGTTAACGAGGGCACCGACTTCGTGCGCGCCGGCGTCTACGAGGACGGTGGCATAACCGGCGCGATGAAGGTCGCCCACGCGGCCGAGGGCTTCGGCCTGGACGTCGAGTTCCACGGCGGGGGCCTGCCCCACCGCCACTGCATCGCCTCGGTGCGCAACACCAACTATTACGAGCTGGGACTGCTCAATCCCAGGGTGAAGAAGACCAAGCCGCCGATCTACCCGCCGGAGTTCACCGACGAGCTGGAAAACGTGGACGAGAACGGCTGTGTTCCCGTGCCTCAGGGCCCCGGGCTGGGCGTCGAGACCGACTGGGACTACGTCGAGGCCCACAAAGTCCAGACCATCTTGAGAGAGTAGGGCAGTACCCCAGGGATGACTCCCAAGCGACCGACAGAGGTCAAGTTACCGCACCCGGACATATTCCAGCGGGCGCTGGAGTAGATACGCGTCAGCTCGATGGAAGAGCGGACCAGGGTGATCGCTGGTACTGAGGTACGGTACTGGCCCTGTACTCCATGGCCCGAAGGGATGGACCCCGGGATCTACGATAGGGAAGGCAACATCTACGTCTCTCATCGCGTAGTCGAGCGCGACTCCGACTAGGCAGATCTGACAGCGTTTCACGAGCAGACCGAGATTGACATCAAGGCCGCAGGTCGAAACCATGCATACGCACATCGTCGGGGGCTCGTCATGAATCCTTCCGTCGCACTCGCCAGTAGTGAGCGACGGTGGCGGTTGCGCCCCTCGATACGTCCCGACGCCGCGTCGGGACAACTCGGGGTAAACGGGCTGGTCCTAGTCCCATACCCGGTACCCCATACCCCGCACCCTCATCCCTCGCTCCAGAAGGCCACGCCGAGGAGGCCGGGACCGGTGTGTGTTCCCATGACGGGGGAGAACTCGCTGACGTAGAGCTCGGCGCATGCGAGCTCCGCGATTATGGTGCGCTGGAGCTCGGCAGCTAGGCCCGCGGCGTCGGCATGGACGATCGCGGCGTGAACCGGGGCGTCCCCGGCCCGCCGTCGCACCTCGTCCACCAGCCGGCGTTGAGCCCGCGCAGCGCTCCTGGGGCGTGCCAGGCTTTTGACCTCGCCTCGGTGCATCTCGAAGACGGGCTTGATGCCGAGCAGCGAGCTGCTGGCGTAGGCGATGCGTGGAATACGGCCGCTCTTCCAGACGTAGAAGAGGGAGTCCAGGTATGCAACCAGGAACACTCGTGGGATGACCGCGGCGATGGCGGTGACGGCGCCGTCGAGGTCGGCCCCGGCGTCCACGGCGCGGCATGCCGCCGTGGCGACGAGACCCGAGCCGCCCGCCGCGCTCTCGGTGTCCACCACCTCGATTCGCGTGTCCGGGCGCTCCTCCCGGACTTCATCCGCTGCCAGGGTTGCGGAGTCGAAGGTGGAGCTGAACCGTGGCGAGACGGTCAGGCACAGGATCGACTCGGCCTCGCCGGCCGCGGAGCGGAAGGCTTCCGCAAAGGCGCCGGGATGCGGCGCCGCCGTGGTCGATAGCTCGTCGGATTGGCGCTGCAAGCGGTAGAATTCCGTCGCCGTCAGATCGTGTCCGTCCGCGTATGTGGTGCCGCCGACAGTGAGCTGCATTGGCACGCCGTACGACGGCCGGCTCCCGGTCGCGGGCAGAGAGGCGCTGCTGTCGGCCACGACGGCCACGCGGTGTTTCGTAGTCATTCTGGAGCGGAGTCTACCATCATGCTCCGGTGTGAGGCCCGCTTACAGAGGCTGTCAGTCGCGTGGTTCGGAGCGGATAGGGACCGGTATGCGGTGGGTGGAACGGCGGCTGATGGCGCAGCCGGTCGCGGCGGCAGAAGGGTCTACGAAGCGGCCGACCCGTTGCCGTTCATCGATCTGATGGGGCTCGCGATCACATTGAATGCCTCGCAAAAGGCATCCCACTCGAGGACCATCGACCTCAGCCGGTAGAGACCTGCGGGTGTGACCAGTAGTAGCGGCGGCTCTGGTGGTTGGGCGAGTCCATCCACATGCTCTCGACATAGCTGTCGCGTTCCATCCTGTGCAGCGCGGGGTAGAGCGTTCCTTCCTTGAGGAGGAAGTACCCGTTACTCCGGCTGTCCATCTCCTTGACAAGCTGATAGCCGTACTTGACGTATTCCGCCAACATGGAGAGGATGAGGGTCTTGGTAGTGCCTTTGAGGAGATCTCGACGGTACGGCTCAAGGCCGGCCGCTGTGGTAGCCATTCACGCCTCCGTCCAATGCCGTCCCCGCCGACGCGGGACCTTGCCCGCGGAGCCCGAGGCGCGAGGCGGAGCGGGCCACATTGAACGGCCTATTCGGCAGGTGCTAGAATGGCCCCACATTCGGAGGGGCACGGTATTGAGCACCAAAGTCGACAGACTCCCTGGAATGCGCGACGTGAGCGGGGACTCGTACGCCCGCTTGCGAAACATCGCCGATGCCCTGACCGTCTTGTTACGGGACCACGGGTACGGTCCGCTGGACACGCCGCTGCTCGAGGACACGGAGCTGTTCGTCCGGAAGTCCGGCGGCGAGCTCACGAGCAGGCTGTACACCTTCGTCGATCCCGGCGGGAACCGAGTCAGCCTGCGTCCCGAGTTCACGTCGTCGGTGATCCGCCACTTCGTACAGGAGGGCGGCATGTTGGACGGGCCGGTGCGCTGGCAGTACCATGGCCCTGTTTTCAGGTACGAGCACGGGGCCAACGGCGGGCATCGCCAGTCAACTCAGGTTGGCGCCGAGCTGATCGGCGCTTCGGGCGCCGACGCCGACGCGGAGGTGCTGTCGTTGGCCTGGGAAGGCCTTGCAACGATAGGCCTCGACGGCCATCGGATGCGCGTCGGCCATGTCGGTGTGCTGATGGACGTCGTGCGAAGCTATGGCCTGTCAGAGTCGACCTCGCTGTTCATCATTCGCAACGTGCCGGACCTGAAGTGCGGCGCCGTGGATGCCGCCGGCCTGGTGCAGAGGGCGCAGGACGTCGGGCTACTTGGAGCGCGGCCGGGCATGACGGTCGCCGACGACCTGTCCTCGGATGGCCAGCGATCGGCGAGAGAGTACATACAGGTGGTGCTGGCCGGCACGGCGTCGAGTCCGATGGGACGGCGCAGCCCGGAGCAGATCGTCGACCGGCTCATGCGTAAGGTCGCTCAGGCCGATTCGACCGAGAGCTTCCAGGATGCAGCCTCCCTGATGGCGGAGCTGGTGAAAGACGAGGGCAGCCCGGAAACCGTCCTGGATGCCGTCCGCCGCACAGCGGCAGGGCGCATGGGCGTGGGGTCGGCGCTGGCGGACCTTGAGCGGCTATGCGATGGTCTGGTCCAGCGGGGGATCGACGAGTCAAGACTGGTGCTGGACCTAGGGCTCGTACGGGAGATCGCCTACTACACCGGCGTCATATTCGAGATCGGCGGGCCGTCCCAGCCGTCGCTGTGCGGCGGCGGCCGGTACGATGGCCTGATCAGGGCCATGGGTGGAGACAACACTCCGGCCCTTGGCTTCGCATACACGGTCGAGAACCTGGTCGAGGCCACGGCCTAGGCGGACGGTTCGCATTACACCCGGAGACTTACCGGAGACTTAGAGGACCCAAGTGTTACACCTTGCCGTGCCGAGTAACGAGCCCATACACGAGCCGGCGCTCCTCTTCTTGAGGGCATGCGGTATGGGAGTCTCGCGGACCAACCTTCGCCGATATGTCGCCGAGATACCGTCGCTACCTGGCGTAACGATCCACTTCCAGCGCGGCGCGGACATCGTGTCCAAAGTGGAAGAGGGCAGCGCCGACCTGGGAATCGTTGGCGAGGACCGATTCCTGGAGTCGCGGCGGGAAGGCGGGCGCACGGCCATGATCATCGACCACCTCGGCTTCGGCTACTCGCAGATGGTGATCGGCGTGCCAGACTCGTGGGTGGACGTGACGTCGCTTGCGGACCTGGCCGACCTGTCAATGGAGTTCCGGGACGACGGCAGAGGCCTGAGGGTCGCCACCAAGTACCCGAGACTGGTGGAGGGCTTCCTGCTGCGCGGTGGCGTGAGCTACTTCTCGCTGGTGCCTTCCAGCGGCACCCTCGAGGCGGCTCCCGCCATGGGATACGCCGACATCATCGCCGACATCACGTCGACCGGCCTGACGATGAGGGAGAACCGTCTCAAGACGATCGACGGCGGCGCCATCATGTCGTCGGAGGCGTGCCTGATAGCCAACCGGCCCGCCGTCGCCGGAGACAGGGAAAAGCTGCGGACCGCCCAGGACATGGTAGAGCGAATCGAGTCGCACATTCGGGCGCAGGAGTTCTACACGGTGACCGCGAACATGCGCGGCGAGGCGGCAGAGGACGTGGCCGCGTCCGTACTGGACCACGACGATATCTCAGGGCTGCGCGGGCCGACACTGGCCAAGGTGTACACCGACGACGGCGGTGCGTGGTACGCCGTCACCGTTGTAGTGGAAAAGGACAGACTGATGGATGCCGTCAAGCGCTTTCGCGAGATCGGCGGCAGCAGCGTCACGGTGTCGCAGCCCAACTATGTGTTCGGCTCGCAGTGCGAGGCCGCCCAGAGACTGACCGAGGGCGACTGAAAGGGTCCGATTGCCCAACCCGCCGACCCACATGGACCTCGCCCAGGAGGCGGCGGCCCGTCTGGGGCACCCTACGCTGGACGCTTATATGGGCCACTTCCTCCTGGGATCGACGTCTCCCGATGCACGAAGCCTGGCGCGGAGGGGACGCGAGGAGTACCACTTTGCCCCCCTCAGCTTCGAGTCCGTGGGAGCGGGCGTGGCCGGCCTCTTCAACGCACACCCCAGGCTGCGGTCGGCGCCCGACGGCGGCGATCCGACGCGCGCGTTCGTTGCGGGCTACGTGAGCCATCTGGTCCTCGACGAGGTGTGGATCGTCGAGATGTTCAGGGCCTGCTTCGGGAACCCGGAGATCTTCGAGGACGAGGCCCGCGGGCTGGTGTTCGACCGCGCGATGCAGCTCAAGCTGGACCGGCTCGCCGAGCCGGCAATGGCGTCGGCGCTGCCGCTGGTCGCGGAAGCCACTAAGGCCGTCGGCATGGGATTCATCCCGTCCGAGACGCTGGAGGAGTGGCGCGGCTTCGTGACGGAGCTGATCGGCAAGAGCTTTAGCTGGGACCGGCTCAGGTTCATGGCGGGCCGGATCGCCGGCGGTGATGAGACACATCCGGCGCAACGCCTCGCCGATGAGTTTCTAGAAGGGATCCCCGGCAGTCTGGACGGTCTGTTCGATTACGTAAGCCGGGACGATCTCGGACGCTTCAGGTCGCGGGCCGTCGACTCGGTGACCTCAGCCATAGGAGACTACCTGTCATGAGAATGGTGAGCGGCCTGGCTGCCGCCAGAAAAGTGCTCATGGAGGACCGTGGGCTGGACCTGAGCAGTGTGCCGGCCGAGGTCATGGAGAGGACGGCGGCGGCACTGGGCAGAGCCATGTCGCCAGCCGAGGCGGTCGATGAGATATTGAGACGGGTACGCGAAGGTGGTGACGAGGCCCTTCGCGGCCTGGCACGGAGCCTCGACGGCGTCGAGACCGAGACATTCGAGGTCCCGAAGTCGGAGATAGCCTCAGCCTACGCCGAGGTGTCCGACGAGCTCGTGCGCGCCCTCGAAGTGGCCGTCAGGCGGTGTACGAGGTTTCACCAGGCCAGCCGTCCGGAGGGCTGGATAGACTTCTCAGAGGGCTACGGAGAGATGGTGGTGCCGGTGGCCAGCGTTGGCGCCTACGTGCCGCGCGGGCTGGCGTCGACCGTGCTCATGACCGCCATACCGGCGCGCGTCGCGGGCGTCGAGGACGTGATAATCTGCACGCCGCCCGCCTCCGGCGGCGTGCCCGATCCGGCGCTGCTGGTGGCGGCCGACCTGGCCGGGGTCAACCGGGTTTTTCATATTGGCGGGGCCCAGGCCATCGCCGCCCTGGCCTACGGCACGGAGTCGGTGCCGAAGGTGGAGATGGTGTGCGGCCCGGGCAGCGTTTTCGTTACGCTGGCGAAGAAGGCCCTGTTTGGCGAGATCGGCATAGAAGGGCTTTACGGCCCGACCGAGACCGCCGTGATCACCGACGACACCGCCAACGCCACACTATGTGCCGCTGATTTACTAGCTCAGGCCGAGCACGACGTGATGGCGACGCCGGTGCTGATAACCACCTCGAAGCAGTTGGCGGACTCCGTGCGGCGCGAGCTCTCGGTCAGGGTCGAGATGCTGGAGCGAGCGGAGACCGCCAGGGCTTCCCTGGAGCGCCGAGGGGTCATCGCGATCGTCGAAGACATCGACGAGGCGCTGGACCTGGCCAACGAGCTTGCCCCTGAGCATCTCAGCCTGATGGTGCGGCAGCCCTGGCGCCACGTCGGGCGTGTCCGAAACGCGGGGGCTCTGTTCCTCGGGGAGTTCTCCCACGAGGTCCTGGGCGACTACGTGGCCGGGCCCAGCCACGTGATGCCCACCGCGGGCACGGCCAGATTCAACTCCGGCATCAGCGTCCGGTCATTCCTCAAAGTGATGCCGGTCGTCGGGCTGGACGACGAGACGGCGGCGTCGATCTCCCGCGCGGCCGCCGTGATCGCCCGTGCCGAGGGGCTGACGGGGCACGTCGAGGCGGCAGAGATACGGGACGAGCTGACCCCCAGTTAGTCGCAAGAGGAGGTAGCAATGACGAGCATCGCGAAGCTGATTCGGCCGCACCTGGCCAACATCAAGAGCTACGAGCCGGTCGACCCTCCGGAGCTACTGGCCCAGCGGTCCAAGCTCCAGCAGCGACCTCACCTGCTCTTCAGACACCAGGTTCCCGGTCGGGTTGTTGGGTGAACTCACGAAGATGATCTTCGTCGTCGAGTCCACGGCCTCCCTGGCGTCGGTGACGTCGCTCTCGAACAGCTCGTCGCGTTGGACCAGCTTCGTCTCCGCGTCGGCGATCCTGGCACCGAAGCCGTACATCCCGAACGTCGGCTCGAAGTCGATGATCGAGTCGCCCGGAGCGATCATCAGCCGGAACAGCAAGTCGATCAGCTCGTCGCTGCCGGCGCCTACAACGATTCGGTCGACGTCAAGCCCGGTATAGTCGGACAGCGCCTGCCGCACTCGCCTCTGCAACGGGTCGGGATAGACGTGCAGCGGCATCGTCGCCAGCGCCTCCGAGGCTTTGGCCGAGCCCCCGAACGGATTCTCGTTGCCGTTCAGCTTTATGATCTGGTCTTCGGGGATGCCGGCCCGCTGGGCCAGTAGCTCCGGAGGGTCGACCGGCTCGTAGCTCT
>PVBE010174444.1_pt1 | contig 17368 bp, 7 predicted proteins | sample 1631181 | NCBI WGS metagenome assembly PVBE01 (sample SAMN08397723, study PRJNA350692) | Marine metagenome, whole genome shotgun sequencing project. | isolation source: water | place: Pacific Ocean | collected 2012-04 | reverse complement strand
GCGAGGAGACCCGCCGCGCCATCCGGGTCACCCGGCTGCACTACAAGGAGGACGGCTTCGGCTACCTGCCCTCGGACCGGTTCAGCCTGTACCGGGTACAGGTCGACGCCGCCGAGCCCGAGCTCATCCCGCTCACGGACCCCGATGCGGACTGGGACGACCAGGCGCCGGCGTGGTCGCCGGACGGGTCGCGCATCGCGTTCATCTCGTACCGACGCGAGGACCGGCATCTGCCATCCGAGGACACCGACCTGTTCGTCACCACCGTGGACGGCGACCCGGTGCAGTGCACCCACAACCCGGGGCCCATCGTGTCGTTCGCCTGGGCGCCGGACGGCAGCTGGCTGGCCGCCATCGGCTCTCCCGGACCCCCGGCCGAGTTCCTGGGCCGCAACAACGCCGAGCTGCTGCGCGTGGACGCCTCGGGCGACGTGGCGGAGCGGTCCCTGACCGCCGATCTGGACCGCTGCACGATGAACCTGTCCATCGACGACATCTGGGGCCTGGAGGGTTGGGGTCAGCCTCCGGCGTTCACCCGGGGCGGTCGTGAGGTCTGGTTCCCGGTGAGCGACTGGGGAACCACCTCCATCCGGGCCCTCGACCTCGACTCGGGTGACCTGCGGCTGGTCGCCGGCCACGCGGTGGTCATCGGCTTCGACCTGGTCGGCGACCACGCCGTCGCCCTGACGTCGACCACCGAAGAGCCAGGCAGGATCGAGCTCATCGATGCCGCCAGCGGCGCGGTCGAGGCGCTCGCGTGGCCCCTGGGCGGGTACTGCGGCGAGGTCGTCATCCGCCGCCCCGTGGAGCTGCGGGCGAGCGCCGGGGAGGGGTGCCCCGAGATCCAGGGGTGGCTCCTGCTGCCCGACGGGCCCGGTCCTCACCCGTTGCTGCTCGACGTGCACGGCGGCCCCATGTGCCAGTTCAGCCAGGGCTTCTTCCACGAGCTGCAGTGGCTGGCCGCCCAGGGGTTTGCGGTGCTGTACGCCAACCCACGGGGGAGCCAAGGCTACGGCCGGGACTTCGCGGCGGCGATCCATCGAGATTGGGGGGCCCCGCCGTTCCTGGACCTCATGGCCATGGTCGACGAGGCGCTCGCCACCCACCCCGGGGCGCTGGACGAGGCCCGCATGGGCGTGATGGGCGGCAGCTACGGCGGCTACATGACCAACTGGATCGTCGGCCACACCCACCGGTTCGCCGCGGCGTGCACGCAGCGGACGGTAGCGTACATGGACGCCATGCTCTGGGGCGACGCAGGTGCGGCCTGGGGCGACTTCGTGGGCGGACTGCCCTGGGAGGATCCGGAGCTGTACGAGCGGCTGTCGCCGGCGACGTATGCCCGCGAGATCGACACGCCGCTGCTCATCCTGCAGGGCCTCGATGACCACCGCACCACCCGGGATCAGGGCGAGCGGCTGTTCATGCACCTGCGCCTGCTGGGCAAGGAGGCCGAGATGGTCCTGTTCCCCGGAGCGTGCCACGGGTTGTCCCGGATTGGCCCGCCGCTCCAGCGGGTCGAGCGCCTGGAGGTGATCGGGGAGTGGTTCGCTCGACACCTGCAGCCCGGGGCGGCGCCGCAGGTATAGTCCCGGCGATGATCCCCTGGACTGGCGTGGCCGAGCTGCTGGCGATGCAGCGCCCGGACGGCGCCTGGCGGGGGGACTGCCAGGGCGGCGCGCACCTGACGGCGGTGACCCTCATGGTCGAGGCGCGATTCGGGGTGCTGGGCGACGCGGATCGGCAAGATGCCGTGCAGTGGCTTCGGCGCAAGCAGCGCGAGGACGGCGGCTACGCCTGGGCCCCCAAGCGCCAGGGGAGCGACCTGACGGCCACCGTGTGCGTCTGGGCCGGGCTCCGAGCCGTTGGCCTGGCCGACGACGGCGAGGTGGTCGCCGGTTGCCTGGGTTACATCGAGACGCGGGGCGGCATGGCGGCCCACGACCCGACCCTGCAGGCGCTGCTGGCCGTGGATGGCTGGCTGACGGTCGGCCGGCCGCCGGCGCGATCGAGCTTGGGCGGCGACGGGTGGCCGGGGGCCCTGTGGCGCATGACCGTGCCGGCGCTCTTCGCCGCCGCGGCCGCCAACAACGGGACCGGCGAACCGCTATCGCGCAAGAAGCGGCGGGCGCTGGAGGGCTACCTGTCCGACCGGCAGAACCCGGACGGCAGCTGGGGCGGCGAGCTGCTGCCGACGCTGGTGTCCGCCGTGGCCCTGCACACCGTCGGCGTCGACCCCCACGACCACCGGATCGTCAAGGCGATGGACCACCTGGCCCGGTGGAAGCGCCAGACACCGGACGGCCTGGAGGTGCTGGCGCGCAGCGACCAGGTGCGTAACACCGCCGACGCCGTCCGGCTGCTGTGCGACAGCGGCCTGGCGGACCCGCCGGACGGCAAGCTGTTCCGAGCCATCGACTGGCTCCTGGACCAGCAGGCGGACATGCCGCCCGCCGAGGACTGGGTGATCGGCGCCAGCCGCATCGGCGGCTGGTCGAAGGGTCCACACAACCCCATGCGCCCCGACTGCGCCACCACCGGGGCGGTGCTCGCAGCCCTCGGCGCCCTGTCCGAGGCCGCGCCGGCCCCGGGCCGCATCCGCCGGTCGATCCGCCGAGGCGCCGCCTGGCTCCTCGCCATGCAGCACAGCACCGGCGGCTGGTCCCCCTACGGAGTCGGCCCCGCCGATCCCGAGACCAGCGCCCAGGCCCTCGCCGGCCTCGGCCGCTGCGGCTACCGCGCCGGCGACCCACCGGTCGACCACGCCGTCCGCCAGCTCCGCACGGCCCGCACCTCCCCGGCCGCCGCAGAGGCCCTGTATCGAATCGGCCTGGACGCCCCCCCGGTCGACCGCACGCTCACCCCGGCCCCGCCGAGGGACGTGCGGGACCGGACGGCCGAGCGGATCCGCAGGTTGTTGGACTACGCTTAGGGCGCCTGCCGGCCAAGCGAGGCTGCGGCGGCGCGCTGGACAAACGGGTCGGTCCCGGATTCAGCGACCTCGACCAACGCCGCGTCCAGGGCATCCGCCTCTTCGAACACATCGTCTGGGATGCTGACCGCGACTTTCATGCCGATAGCGTGACCACGGGTCGGTGCTGACGCAATCCCGAGACCCCTTCCATCGGCGGAGATCATGGGAACGTGCACTCCACCCGGCCCCGCAGGCCGGTCAGGGGCACCGGGCCGTAGTCGCGGCTGTCCGTGCTGGCGGTCGGGAAGTCGCCCAGGACCACGACTTGGCCGGCCTGCGGTTCCACTTCGGCCACCCGCTTGACCACCAGGAGCCCCTCCCTGCGGGGGTCGGGATGCTCCACGAGCACGACGTCGCCTGGCTTTGGTGCGGCGCAGTCGTAGGCGGACGGGTCCACCAGGACCGTCCGCCCGGGGGGAAGGGTCGGCCGCATGGAGGGTCCGGCCACGCGGTAGCGCCTAAGCCGACCGCGTGCCCAGGACAGCGCCTGGCGCGTTGTGCAGGGCGCCAAGGGCGTTCGCAGATCCTCGTCCGGCTGCGCGCCCAGCCCGCGCCGTGGCCGCTCGGTCGTCGAGTCCGCTAGCTCGCCGTGTAGTAGGCGACGTCGCGACCCTTGGCGGCCCAGAAGATGTCGTGGATCTTCTCGATGTGCCCCATGAGCGCCTCGGCGTGGGCCAGCGACAGCTCCACCTTGACCGCTGAGCACTCCTTGGTCGCCTTCCAGAAGATGTCGTGGAGGTCGGGCGTCGCCTCGAGGTGCTGGGGCTTGAAGAAGTCCGTCCACAGGACGAGGAGCTCCTCCTTGGCCAGGTGCGCCTGCTCGTCCTTGATCGCGACGTACCGGCTGTAGGTGTTCAGGTACGCCTGGAAGGCCGCGGTGTCGCTGGTGCTGGGCACCTCGAGGGCGAGCAGCTTCTTGGTCATCGACAGGGCAGCCTCGGCGGCGATGCGGGCCGATGCGGGGTCGTACACGCCGCAAGGGCCGTCGCAGTGCGCCTGGACGGTGGGGGGATCGGGCAAGGCGCTGTCGATCGCGGTCAGGAGGCGATTGAGCATGGCGTGTTCCCGGGCTTGGTGTGGTGTGGGGCCGCTCGGGCGGCGGGCGCAGTCGTACTACCGCCCGGATTTCGGGGTCAAGGCGTGTTGCCTGGTAGCGCCGCAAACCCGGGAGGGACCTCGGGTTGGCGGTACGAGGTCAGTCTTCCGTGTCCAGGGCGGCCTTGAGGCGCTTCTCGATCGACGCGGTGAGCTTGTCGGGGTCGACCCCGGCGGCCTTGGCCATCATGCCCAGCTTCACGGCGACCTCGACGGCGGTCGCCGACACATCCACGCCACCGCTGACTCCGAAGCCCTTGATCTCGGCGCGGCTGCCCTTCCAGGCCAGCTTCACGCCGTACTTGCCGAGCATCTCCTCGAAACTGCCGAGCTTTTCCTTCGCCTCGTCCACGGAGAAGGAGTGGGGCTGGCTGACTTTGATGGCCATTGGGCGCTCCGCCGATGCCCCCGCGCCCTCGTCACCCAGGTCTCTGGGGCTCGGGGGGCGGCGGGGCTAGTTCACGTCAATGCCGGGGCTGTTCCCGAGGGGGGCCAGGTTGCCGGCTTCGTCTTCCGCTCGAAGGGCGAAATGATAGCGCCCGGCGGCGAGGCCCTCCAAGGTCAAAGCCTGCACGACTCCCGACTGCAGCGGCGTGAGCTCGACCTCGACCGGGTTGGCGGCGGCCCAGGCGGCGTCGGAGTCGATGGCCGCGCCAGCGGTGGCCAGCAGGTAGCGGCCCGCGGTGCCCACGGTGGCGTCGTCGCCCGGGGCGGTGAAGGCCAGCGTGACAGTGCCGGCGTCTGCGGCCTCGAGGACCGCCATCTCGGCGACGACCACCAGGTGGGCGGGGTCGCGCAGCTGCCGCTGGGCCCTCAGCCGGATCGACGTGTAGGCGCCGCTGTCGATGGCCCACACGTGGAACACGCCCTCCGCGGCCTCGAACGCGGCCTCGTCGACCAGGGTGTCCCACTGGTCACCGTTGGCGGTGCCCTCGACCACGAAGTCGCTGGGGAACAGGTCGACGAAGTCGTCGTGGGCCCGCAGGCGAATCTCATCGATGGTCGTCAGCGCTGCCAGCGTCAACGTCAGGGTCTCGCTCCCGCCGATCTCCTCGGACGGAGATGCCCAGGCCGTGGCCGGGTCACCGTCCGTGGCGGCGTCCGACGGGAAGTCCGGGAACTGGGCGCCCGAGCTGGCGACCGAGGCGATGGCCAACGGCAGGCCGTCGCCGCCGGCAGGCCTGGCCTGCAGGTCGTCGATGGCGTTGGGCGCCACCACGTCCGGGGCGCTGTCGGTCAGGGCGTTGCCCACGTTGGAGATCAGCGAGGTGTGGCCCCGCCCGTCGGTCACCCGCAACGCGAAGGCGTACACCGTCCCGGGCAGGAGCCCGTCGATGCGCAGGGTCTCGTCGCTGCCCGCCGCGCCCGGCGCAGGCGCGCCGTTGGCGACGGCGCCGTCCTCCCAGGTGGCGTCCGACAGGGCGTACGGGCGGTAGCGCACCTCGTAGGAGGCGGCTTGGCCGATCTCGCCGTCGGCCCCCGTGGCGGTCCACGTCAGCTCCACGGCATCGGCGCCGTCGGCCGTAGCTTCCAGGTCGTCGACCGGCGCGGGCGGGATGCCCAGCGTGGTGGCCGAGACGATGTTCGACACGCCGCTCCGGTTGCCCGCCTCGTCCTCCGAAACCAACCCGAAGTGGTACTGCGTCTCCTCGGCGAGGCCCGACACGCCGACCGACTGCGGCTGTCCGACCGGCGCGGGATCGGGGACCACCGCGACCACCTCGGCCGCGGCGAAGTTGCCGGCGTTGATGGGCTGCTCTGAGTAGCGCACGTCGTAGCGGGTGGCCTGACCTTCGAGATCGTCGTCGCCGGGCGCGACCCACGACAGCCGGATGGTGTCGGGCGGGTCGTCGGCGGGCATCACCTCGATCTCGTTGACGATGGCGTAGTCGGCGCCGTCTTCCCCGCCCGAGCGCTCCACGACCATGCGCACCGTGTCCGTGAACACCGGCGCGAACTGCACCTCGACCCACTGGTGGGCCTGGGCCGCGTAGCCGCCGACCGAGGCCAGCTCCGTCCCGTCGGACTCCACCGAGAAGTCCACCGGGAACCTGTCCGGCCACTCGCCGACGCGCAGCCGCAGGCCACCGATCCAGGCCTCCGTCGCCAGCGTCAGCTCCACATAGGATCCGGCGCCCTCGCCCGGGGGCGAGGCCCAGGCGCTGCCGTTGTCTCCGTCCACCGCGGCCTCGGCGGGCCACTCGTCCGACAGCTCGTCGCTGGCCTGCGCGGCGGTCACCGCGAGCGCGCCCTCCGCCGGGGTCGGCGCGTGGGCCACCAGGGAAACGACCGCCGCCGGGGGGATCTCGTCGGAGGTGCGCGTCGCCACGACCCGGATGACCGCGCCCTGCTCGCCCCGATCATCGATGGCTCGGACGGCGACCCAGTACGGGGCGTCATTGGTCAGGCCGTCGACGCGCAGGGTCTGGCCGTCGCCGACGTCCACCGGCGCGGGCCCGTCTTGGCGGGACTGGGCGTCAAACGCCGCGGTGGTGAACGAGGCGTCCGACACGACCACGTCGTAGCCGACGACCCGGCCTGAGTCGGCGTCGCCGCTGTTGTCCGGCGGCGCGGTCCACGTCAGCTCAAGCGCGCCCAGCCCGTCGGCTGTCGCCACGAGGTCCGCGATGGCGCCCGGCGCCACCGACGGGGTCCAGCCCCGCGCCACGTTGGACACCGGCCCGGAGTTTCCCTCCTCGTCGAAGTTGTCGATGGCGACGGCGTACTCCTGCTCGTCGTCCAGGAACTGCAGGATGAACTGCTGCTGCTGCCCGCCGAGCACCGGGATCACGTTCTGCTGCGACACGGCGGCGGCGTCCCAACCAGGCCAGGGCACGGGCGCATACCGCACCTCGACGTCCGCGACCCGACCCTCGGAGCCGTCGTCGCCCGTGGCGGTCCAGGTCATGGCCAAGGTGCCGTCGATGGGACCCGGAGCGGCCTGAAGATCGTCGACCCCGCCCGGATCGGTGATGTCCGGCGTGGCGACCAGGACCGTGTTGCTCACCGGCCCCACGTTGCCGCGGTCGTCGGTCGCCCGGATGGCGAAGTACCAGCGCGTGCCCGTGGTCAGGTCGCTGATGTCCATCGTCTGCGCGCTCCCGGCGGCCTGCGGCGCCGGCGGGTTCCCCGCGACGTCGGCCTGGGCCCAGTTGGCGGCCGTGATCGGAGACAGGTGGTAGCGGACCTCGTAGCTGGTCGCCGTGCCGACCACGCCGTCGTCGCCCGGGGCGGTCCAGCTCAGGCGCACCCGGTCGGGGGCGGTCGCCTGGCCCTGCAGGTCGCTGATCCGCGCCGGCGGCGCGTCCAGCGTCCAGGCCGACACGACCTCGCTGACCGGTCCCTGCAGGCCCTCCTCGTCGATGGCGCGCACGGCGAGCCAGATCTCGCTCTCCTGGGGCATCCCGCTCAACGTCACTGTGCGTCGGAGCTGGCCGGACACCGTCGAGACCACCTGGGCGTAGGCGGTGGCGCTGCCGAAGCTGCCGGCGTTGAACGACTGGGTCGACCAGCGGATCTCATAGGCCGCCGGGCGGCCCACGAAGCCGTCGTCTCCGGGCGACACGAACGACAGCCGGAGCGTGCCCGCCTGTGCGCCCGTCGCCAGGCTGATGTCGTCCGGCTGCGCGGGCGGGATGCGGTCCTCGATGGTGATGGAGACCAGCGGGGACAGCGCGCCGATGTTGCCGTGCTCGTCGATGGCGCGCAGGGCGAAGAACACCGTGGAGTCGTTGGCCAGCGGCTGCACGATGAGCTGCTCGGCCTGGCCGGACTGCCGGGGCTGCGGAGCGCCCGGCAGCGGGTCCATGTTGATCAGCTGGTGCACGGCGAACGGCGCCAGCGCCGAGTACACCTCGTAGTGGTCGGCGGTCCCTTCGTCGCCGTCGCCGCCCGGGGCGGTCCAGGTCAGCCGGGCCCCGTCCTGCCCATGCAGGGCGGCGGCCAGATCGATCACCCGCGAGGGCGGCCAGGGCTTGGTGTCGGCGGAGTCATCGTCCGACCGCGGCGAGGCGTTGTCCTCTTCGTCGAGGACCACCAGGGCGAAGAAGACCTCGGTCTCTCGCGGGAGCCCGTCCACGACGAAGCTCTCCGCGTTGCCGGCGGCGCGCGGCGCGGCGAGGTCCGGGACCGGGGTCGCCGCCGCGAAGTCGCCGTCGCTGTCGATGGGGTCGGTCGACCAGCGCAGGTCGTATCGCGTGGCCGTGCCGATGCCGCCGTCGTCCCCGGTGGCGGTCCACGCCACGGTGAGCGCCTCGTACAGCACGGGGTGCTGGGTGACCGTCAGGTTGGTGACCCTCGCCGGGGGGATCCGCTCGGGCGGATCGTCCGTGCGGACGACGACGACGTTGGAGATCGCCCCGATGTCGTCCACGCCTTCGAGGGCCCGCAGGGCGAACCGGTACGTAGTGGAGGGGGCCAGCCCGGTCACCTCGAACACCTCGTCGCTGCCTGCGATCTGCGGCGCGGGAAGGTCCTGGACCTCGGTGGCGTCGGCCCAGGTCTGCGGGTTGAGCGGTCCCTGGCTGTGCCGCCCGTCGTAGCTGTCCGCCTGGCCCTCGTCGCCGTCGGCGCCGGGCGCCGTCCACGCCAGGGTCGCCGTGGTCTCGCCCACCTCGTCCAGCCGCAGATCGGTCACCGTGCCCGGCGGCAGCCCGCGGGTCGTGACCTCGGCGCTGTTGGACACCAGGCTGCGGTTGCCGTCGCCGTCGATGCTGACGATGCCGAAGTGGTAGGTGGTCTCGGGCAGCAAGGCGCCCACGACCCAGGTCTGGGGCAGGCCGGCGTCGGCCGGAGCGGGGGCTTGGGTCGCTGCCGCCTGGGCGAAGTTGTCGTCGTCCAACGGGGCGCCGAGGTGGCGCATCTCGTACCCAACGGGCTCGCCGCCGGGGCCGTTGTCCGCGGGCGCGGTCCAGGTCAGGGCGACCGACACGGCGCCGGGGTCGGACTCGAACAGCTCGAGCTCCGCGAGGGCGGTCATGAACTGGTTGCCCTCAGGGCGCGACGCCGGCGTCGATAGCCGGACGTACTGGCCGCCGAGGGGCGCGAACTCCCGATCGAGCCACTCGCCTTCGGCGGGTCCGCCGCCTCTTCGGCGATCGCGGTCCGCCACTGCTGCGTCTGGGGGTCCTGCACCTCGAGCCGCCAGTCGGCGGGGAACAGGTGGACGTAGCTGTCGGCGGGCCGCAGTCGCACGCGTCCGACCTCCCGGACCTCGCCCAGGTCGACGGTGACGTACGCCGGCGCCGGCTGGTTCGTGCGCTCGGACAGCCAGATGCTGGCAGGGTTGCCGTCGATGGCGAAGGCCGCCGCGGACACCTCGTTGTAGGCGCCCGAGCTGTCGGACAGCTCGCCGGTGACGCGGCTGCCGGACAGGCCCATGGGCTCGCCCTGCAGATCGTCGATGCGGTCGGCAGGCGTGACGTCCAGGGTTCGCCCGGTCGCCTCGTTGGACAGCGACGAGCGGTTGCCGCGGTCGTCGATGGCCACGATCCGGAAGAAGTGCTCGGTGGCCTCGCCGAAGCCTCCGACGATCGACACCTCGGCCGCGCCGGCCGGCGAGGGCACGGGGGCGGCGGCCAGCTGCGCGGCGGCGAAGTTGCCCGCGTCGATGGTCTCGTCGCTGTGCCGCAGCTCATAGGAGGTCGCGGTCCCTTCCACGCCGTCGTCTCCGGTCGCCGTCCACGCCACGGTCAGGCTGTTCGCAGTGCGGTCGGTGATCCGCAGATCCGCGATGGCCGACGGGGCGATCCCCGGCGTGCTCACGACGGCGATGTTGGACACCCCCGACCGGTTGTCGAGCTCGTCCCAGCTGACCATCGCAAAGGCGTAGTCGCGCTCGGGCTGCAGCCCATCCACGGTGCGCTGCTCGGCGAGCCCGGCGGTGCGCGGACTGGCACCGCCGATGTCCGCCAGCGCACCGTCCTCGAAGGGCGACAGGCCCTGGGCGTCGGCGGCGAACCGCACGGCGTAACGATCCGCCGCGCCTTCCATGCCGTCGTCTCCAGGCGCGGTCCAGGTCAGGCGAACTTCGTCGAGGCCCGGGCCGCCCTCGGCCTGCAGGTCCTGGACGGTCGCCGGCGGCGTTCCGTCGAGCGTCGTGCCCACGGCGATGTTCGACATGCCCGAGTCCTCCTCGCCGCCGTCGAAGGCCACGAGGGCGAAGCTGTACTCGGTGTCCGAAGCGAGGCCCTGCACCTCGATCTCCTCGGCGGCGCCGGGCAGCCCGGGGGCGGCGGTCGGCACGCGCTCGGCGTCGGCGAACGCCTCGGGCGTCATCTCGCCCGCGACGTAGCGCAGGTCGTAATCCGTGAGCGCCCCGCCCCGCGGATCGGGGGCGGTCCACGCCACGGTCAGGGTGTGTCTGTCTGCGTCGACGACCCGCAGGTCGTCCACCGCCGCGGGGGGCAGCGACGGGATGATGATCTGCACGGTGCTGGAGGCGTGCGAGCCGTTGCCGACCTCGTCGGTGGCGTTGAGGGCGAACCAGACCTCCTCGCCCTCGGCGAGCCCGCCCACCTGGAACACCTCGAGGTCGCCGCCGGGGCGCGGCGCCGGGGGATCGTCGATCTCCTCGGCCGCCGCGAACGCCTGGTCGCCGTCGATGGCAGCGCCGGCGCGCCGGATCGAGTAGCGGGTCGCCGTTCCGAGGTAGCCGTCGTCGCCGGGCGCGATCCACGTCAGCGAGGCGCCGCCGCCGCCGGGCAGCGCCTCGTAGGCCTCGATCTCCGCGATGGCCACCACGGCCACGCCGAAGCGCTCGCGGGGGACCACGTCCAGGTGGAACTGCTGCGTCGAGGTCGGTGGCAGGTCGAGCTGCAGCCAGCCACCGGGCTCGGCCCGATGGTCCGCCCGGCTGGCCACCACCTGCTCTTCGCCCAGCTGCGGGTCGGTCACGACCACCCGCACGTCGGTCGGGAAGTCGCCCGGGAAGAGGAAGTGGGGCAGGACCCGGACCCGGGTCAGGGGCCGGGCCTCGTCGCCGATGGACAGCGTGAAGCGCACGGTCTCGTCCGCCTCGGCGGTCTCGAGCCAGCCGGTGCGGTCGTCGCCGTCCAGCAGGTCATCGACGCCCTCGTCGTCCGGGGCCTCGGCCTGCAGGGCCAGCGCCTGCGCCGCGGTCGCCCGGTAGTGGGCGTGCAGATCGTCGACCTGACCCGGCGCCTGGTTGTCCTCGCCCTCACGGGTGTCGATGGCCACCTCGTCGGACCAGGGGCCCGGCTGGCCGGCCTCGTCCACGGCTCGGATGATGAGGTAGCGGATGGCGGTGTCGGGCAGGCCCGGCAGGACGATGACCTCGCCGGTGCCGGGGCCCTTGGGCGCTGCGAGGCCGTTGATGAGCGTGGCGCCGGGCCACGTCTCGCCGTTGATGGGCCGCTCCGACCATCGCAGCTCGTACCCGACGGCGGCGCCGGAGGCCACGAGGTGGCCGTCGTTGGCGGGCGCGGTGAACTCGAGGCGCACGACCCCCGGCTGCGCCTCCGACGCCACCAGATCCTCGATCCGTCCGGGCGGGAAGGTGCCGGTGCGGGCGACCGCGATGTTCGACAGCGGCCCGACGTTGCCCGCGTCGTCGATGGCGCGGATGGCCAGCCCCACCTCCGACTCGCCGGTGAGCCCGGTGAGGATCGCCTGCTCCTTGGCCCCGGCCTGCCCGGGGGCGTCGGTCTGCACGGCCTCGGCGTCATCGAAGCCCTCGGCCGTGAGCTCACGGGCCCAGCGCAGCTGGTACTGCGCTGCGGTGCCCTGCCCGGCGTCGTCGCCCGGGGCCGTCCAGGTGGCTGTCAGCGAGGACGGGTCCTCTGCCGGACCGCGCACGGCGGCGTCGGCGATCACGACGTAGCGCAGGCCCGAGGGGTGGTTCGCGGCGTCGTCGACCCGCAGCTCGATGTATCGGGCGTCGGTGGGCACGAACGTCCAGGTGCGCCAGCCGTCGCCGTTGGGATCGCCCTGCGCGATCTCCTTGGCCACCACGGTCCAGTCGCCCTGCGCCTCGCCGACGCGGATCTCGAAGCCGCGGGGGAACAGGTCGAGGAACCCGGCCGAGGGTCGCAGCGACACCTGGCCGACCGCCTGCACGCCGCCGAGGTCCAACAGGACCCGGCGCTCGCCATCGCCCAGGAACGGCTCGGCCGCCCAGGCGGTCTCGGGGTCGTCGTCCAGGAGGTTGTCGGCGCCCCAGGCCTGTCCAAACGTGTTGTCGACGGTGACGTCGGCGATGGCCAGCTCGGGGCCGGCGGTCGCGGTCACGTACAGGTCCACGATCCGTGCGGGAGCTACGTCATCGACGAGGGTGACGGTCCGCTCCTCGCTCCTGTCGCTCTCCCCGCCGGGCCCGTAGGCCGACACGGAGATGAACCACTCGCCCGCGTCGAGGCCGGTCACCTCGCGCTCGGTCGTGGGCTGGCCGGGCACGTCGACCGCCGGCTGCAGGCCGCCCTCGGTGGAGCGGGCGTACAGCCTGTAGCCCTGGGCGTTCTCTTCGGTGACCTCGTTCCAACTGCAGTCGATGGAGGCGGGTCCGTTGGCGGCGATCTGCAGGCCCGTGGGCGTGGGCGGAGGCTCCACGACCTCCTCGATGGCGCGCGCCAGGTTGAGCCTGCCGCCGGTGCCGACGAGGCCGTTCCAGCCACCGAGCACGTCGACCGAGTCCAGCAGGCCGGCCTTGACCTGCTGCCAGGTCAGGTCCGGGTTGACCGCCAGGAGCATGGCCGCGGCGCCGGCGACCATGGGCGAGGCCATGGAGGTGCCGGACTTCCAGCCGTAGCTGTTGCCGGGCAGCGAGCTGTAGATGCCCTGGCCGGGCGCGGCCAGGTCCACCTTGGTGGTGCCGTAGTTGGAGAAGCCGGCGCGCACGTCCTGCGGCGTGCTAGCGGCGACCGAGATGATGCTGTCGAGGGGATAGCCGGCGGGGTAGAAGCCGCCTGAGTCGATGTTCTGGCCGGCGTTGCCAGCCGCGGCGACGAACACCTGATCGTAGTCGGCGGCGTACTCGATGGCGTTGCTCAGCGCCTGCGAGGGCCCGCCGCCGCCCCAGGAGTTGTTGGTCAGGTGGGCGCCGTTGTCGGCCGCGTAGCGCACCGCCAGCGTGGCGTTGAAGGTGTTGCCGGAGCCGCCCGCGCCGCAGAGGAACTTCAGGGCCATCAGCTTGGCGGTCCAGTTGACGCCGACCACGCCCGTGCCGTTGTTGCCCGCCCCCGCGACCGTGCCGGCGACGTGGGTGCCGTGGGTGTTCACATCCTCGGTGGTCGGGTCGTTGTTGCAGAAGTCCCAGCCGTGGGTGTCGTCGACGTAGCCGTTGCCGTCGTCGTCGACGTTGTTGCCGGGGATCTCACCGGCGTTGTTCCACATGTTGTCCGCAAGGTCCTCGTGGTCCTTGTCGATGCCGGTGTCGATGATGCCGACGACGATCTCCGCCGAGCCGGTGGTGGTGTCCCAGGCGGTGGGGGCGCCGATGATGGGCATGCCCCATAGGCGGCTGTACCAGGTGTCGTCGGGGGTGCCGATGGCCTTGAAGATGTAGTTGGGCTCGACGAACGTGACGAGATCCTCGACGGCGAGCAGCGACAACGCGTCCTCGACCGTCAACCCCTCAGGCAGACGCACGCGATAGGTCCCCCGCAGGAACACGGCGGCGCTGGGATCGGCCCGCTTGACCCCCGGGTCGGCGATGAGACCGCCACCCCAGACGGCGACCATCGCGGCGACCTCGTCCTCCTCGGTCAGGGGGTCGACCCGGAAGACGACCTCATCCGCGACGTGGTCGACCTCGGAGGCGTACGTCGGCACCGCGATGTACTTCGTCTTCTCGACGACCACCGTCTTGCCGCCGGCGCAGTCGCACTGCGCTCCGAAGAGGCCGGACATCGCCGCAAGAAGGACGGTCGTAGCTGCAGGTCGGATGGAATGGGCCACGCGGGCCTCCTTTGTCGACACCCCATTTGAGTGTCGGTAGGAGGGCCTAAGGCCTTGAGTTTCTAGGGGTTACGGGCGCGCAGCGCTCGCCTGCCCGTCTGGCCTTCCGGCTACTGCGGCGCCTGGTAGTTCCAGCAGTCTTCGTCGCCCAGCGCCAGCAGCCTCACCGTGTCGCCGTCGTGTCCACCGCAGTTGAACGTCTGTTCGTCGGGGGCGAGGTGGAGCCACGAAGCGTTGCAGCCCGCCATGACAAACGAGTCGGCGGACACCCAGCCAGTGCCGTCCAGGCTACACAGGCCGTCGTCCATGTCCGCTCCGCCGGGCGCGTGGGTGCAGCCTGTGTACAGGACGTGCTGCTCGTTGGCGTCCAGCAGCGTCGGGGCGTTGTTGCGGTCTGACGACCAGACCCAGGCATCCGTGTCGCACTCCACCGCCCGCCAGAGCGGGTTGTTGGCGCAGATGGGCTGCTCCGGCCCGACGCAGGCGAGGTCCAGGAGCTCGAGGGGGACCTCGGCGCTGGTGTGGATGCTCCCGGCCTCACCCGGGAAGCCTGGGCGGCTGCTGTCTTCGTCGGGGAAAGCGCCGCCTTCGCCGCCGACGGAGTTGAGGCCCAGGCCATCCCAGCCGGAGTCGGCCGCGAATACCTTGACGCGGCCGCCGGCGCCACCGCCACCGGCCCAGCCCCAGTCCGGGCTGCCGCGGGAGTCGCCGCCTTCGCCGCCGTCGGTCACGAGGTTGCCACTGCCCGCCAGCGTCTCCATCGCGGCGATGGTGATCGCCCCACCAGAGCCGCCGCCACCGCCGGCGCGATACTCAGCGCCGCACTGGCCGTCGACCACCGGCGCGCCCTTGCCGCCGAGCGCCGTGATCAGCCCGTCGATGGTCGCCGTTTCGGCCTGGATCTGCACCCAGCCGCCTCCGCCACCACCAGGTCCGCCGGAGTCGCTGCAGCCGCCGTTGTTGCCGGAGGCGCCGCCGCCGGAGCCGAGCGCGATGTCCGCTTCGTCCGTCGTGCCGACGGTCTGGCCGGGGGCGCCGAAGCAGTGAGGCTGGCCGGCGTTGTTGTCACACTGGGCGCACTGGCCGGCGTCGACCGCCCAGTGGTTGTCCGGCGTGCCGCCGACGCCGCCGTGGCCACCGCCCGAACCAGCTTGGCCGACGTTACCGCCGACACCCCCGCCGCAGCCGCGACCGGGGCCGCCACCGCCAAAGCCGCCGTTGTCCGGGCCAAGGGCGCCGCCGGGGTGACCGGCCAGGTCCGCGTTGATGACGCCTGTGCCCGTCACGACCACGTCCGGGGACTGCACGGCGAGCCCGCCGCCGCCCTCGCCGTCGAATACCGCCACGTTCACCGTGCCGGCAACCCAGACGCCACTGCCGTAGCAGTGCTCGCCGGACAGCTCGATCTCAACGCCCTCGGGGACGATGAGCCACGCGGGCGTGTTGACCGCCTCCTCGTCGCAGCGGTCGCCCGCACCGTCATCGTCGGAGTCGAGCTGGCCCGGGTTGGGCACCTCGGGGCAGTTGTCCTCGGCGTTTGGGACGCCGTCGTTGTCGTTGTCGACGTTCATCACCCAGATCTGGCGGACGTAGGTCCCGTTGCCATTGAGCGTCCGGTTGTCGCCGCAGCGGTAGCCACCTTCGATGTTGCCGTTGCCGGCGTGCCAGCAGATGCGCTGCTCGCTCGCGTCGCCGCCGCCGGCGCGGGTGTCGCAGGAGTTGCGGCTGATGGGCTGCCCCTCGGGCGCAAACCCGATCGACCAGCCGCTGTTGTAGTACCAGCCGACCCCGTTGGCGTCGTGGGGCTCGTTGCCCTGGCCCGTGTCGGTCAGGACGTCGGCCCGCTCGGCGTTCGCCGCCACGCGGATGCGCGGGTCGTCCGCGCTCTCCTTGCAGGAGTACATCATCCGGTCGCCGGGGCAGCCGTCGAGGATCGGCCCGAGGTCCTCGGTCGCGTTGTACACGCCCGTCCAGCACAGCTCCCAACCCCGGTCCTCGACGGCGGTCTCGGACAGGTTGTTGAGCACGCCTGGGAAGTCCGGGGCGAAGTCGCAGACGTCCCCTTCGCCGTTTTCGTCCTCGTCCGACTGGTCGTCGTTGACTGCGTACGGGCAGTTGTCGCAGACGTCGCCGTGGGCGTCGTTGTCCCAGTTCAGCTGGTCGGCGTTGGGGTCGTCCGGGCAGTTGTCCTCGGCATCGATCACCCCGTCCTCGTCGGCATCGAGCGCCATCTGCATGATCACCCGGGTCCAGTCGGCGTCGCCGTTGAGGTTGTTGTCGCCGCAGCGGTAGCCGCTCTCGATGTTGCCGTTGCCGGTGTGCCAGCACATGCGCAGCTCGGGCTGATCGCCCCGCTCGGTGTCACAGCTGTTGCGGTTGAGCGGCGCACCCTCGGGCACGAAGCCCCACGAGTGCGTGCCGTTGCTCGCGTACCAGCCGACCCCGTTGGCGTCGTGGCGGCAGCCCGCCTGGTTGCCGCAGTCGAACAGCACGTCGTCGCGGTCACCGTTGGCGGCCAGCGTCAGCGTGGCGGGCTCGCCCGTCGGGCGGCAGCCGAGCAGCAGCCGGTCCCCGTCGCAGGCGGCCAGGATGTCGGCGATGGGCTCGTTGCCGTTGTACTGGCCGTCCCAGCAGGGCGCCCAGCCCGCGTCCTCGAGATCGGCGACCGGCACGTCCTGCTCGATGCCGCCGAACAGCGGGTCGATCTCGCAGGCGTCGCCGCGGCCGTCTCCGTCGCTGTCGACCTGATCCTCGTTGGCCGTGTCGGGGCAGTTGTCGTCGAGGTTGCCGATGAAGTCGCCGTCGTTGTCGTCGTCGCACTCGATGCCGACGTCCTCGCCGTGGCCGCAGTTGTGGTTGCCGAAGCCATTGAAGCCGCAGTCGGCCAGGAGCTCCTCCTCGCCACCGCACGCCACGTCGTCCATCCAGATCTGGCCAGCGCCCCCCTGGGCGTCGAAGTCGGCCACCCGCATGAGGTCGTAGCCCAGCTGTCGGCACGCCACGAAGGCGTTGTTCTGGTTCCAGCCGTCGTCGCAGACGGTGCCCCAGATGCCCTCGTTGCGGATCTCCAGGCGGCCGCGGTTGCCGCCGACGCCGCCTTCCGCATCCACCAGGCGCAGCTCACCCTCGGGGCAGATGTTCCCGGCGCCGTCCTCGTCGTCGTCCTCCTGATCCGGGTTGGGATCGATGGGGCAGTTGTCGCAGATGTCGCCGACACCGTCCTCGTCGACGTCCAACTGGCCGTCGTTGGCGTCCTCGGGGCAGTTGTCCGCGTCGTCGGCGACGCCGTCGCCGTCCCCGTCGGTCCGCCGGTGCATGATCAGGCGGTTCCAATCGGCGTCGCCGTGGAGGCTGTTGTCACCGCAGCGGTAGCCGCTCGCGATGTGG
>PVBE010789508.1_pt1 | contig 17369 bp, 12 predicted proteins | sample 1631181 | NCBI WGS metagenome assembly PVBE01 (sample SAMN08397723, study PRJNA350692) | Marine metagenome, whole genome shotgun sequencing project. | isolation source: water | place: Pacific Ocean | collected 2012-04 | reverse complement strand
GACGGTCTTCTTGGCGTTGGCGTTCGGCAGCAAGTTGATCGCCATCTCGAGCACTGGCTGCGGTTGGATGAGCAGCGTGAGGAGGGGCATGCCCTCCTCCGAGCACTTCCGCACGTAGCGCATGTACGGACCGGAGGCCGCGAATGACGAGTCAACGTCCTCGAGTTGGTGGACCGCACCCCTGATCGACGCGTACGAATCCCCGATCAGCACCGAGTCCTCGGTGATCATGTAGCTGACGGTCTTGCCGTCAGGACTGGTGACCGTCCACGCCTTGTCCCCGCCGACGGCCCTGACCTTCAGCTCGCAGCCGCGGTCTTCGTGAGCCTTGTGGGATTCGACGAGGCCGCCACGCATCTTCGCGGCATGGTCCGTCGGCGCGATGAGGATCCAGCGAAGCGTGGTGGTCTCGCCGGAGATGTCCACGTCGGAGATGGCGAGACTGAATCCGCTCAGCGTCAGGCTGTTGATGTCGACGGGCGTGAGCGCCGTCCACGAGAGGAGGTCGGATGACTTCCAGGCCGGACCGACGAAGCGAAGAATGTCGTCAACCCCGGTCTTCATCAGATCGACGCGGTGCTTGCCGATCGGCGCCATCGACATGACGGCGAGGCTGTCGCCCGGAAGCATCTCCGCGTTCGCGATGATGTCGAGGTTGCGAAGCTGCTTGCGCTTCCTGGTCTTCTTCTGGCCGGGGGCCGGGCGCGCGAACTTCGAGGTGTCGGTCGGCTGCTTCGCTGCACCTGCCGGCGGTGTGCCGGGAACTTGCGGCGCGGCGAGAAGCAGTAGGCTGGCGACTGTCGTGGAAATCATCACTGGGCGGTACTCGGGTAGTTAAGGTTGATCCTTGTATCGGGGATTCCTACGCGCTTTCTTCACCCGATCCGGGGCTCTGAAGCGCCCCGTCGAAACCCCCTCAGCACCAGTGGTTCCACGCCGGCGGGTGGGTTTCGGATCGCGCCAATTGCATTTGCAGCGAACTCGGCTCCGCGCTACGTTCCCGTGCCTCTGGGTGGGCCGTTAACTCAGCGGCTAGAGTGCTACCTTCACACGGTAGAAGTCGCAGGTTCAAGTCCTGCACGGCCCACCACCCGTCCACCCGTTCCTCTGCGAGGAATGCCTGGACGCGTGGTGGTCAAACCGCGCGATGGCTGGGGATCGCACAGGGTCAGTACCGCAAACGCCGACTTGTTCCCGATTCCGAATTCGTGGCGGTTAGCGGATCTAGCCCGAGGCTTCTGGGAGCCCCTGGCCCTATTGTCCCAGCGAGCTCCGTGCCGCGGTGATCCAAGACCCCCAACGCCATCCCATGCCACAAGCCATCAGACTGAGTCGTCTCGTCGCCGTTGTCACCCTGCTGTTTGCCGCACAGGCCCTGGGCCAGCAACCGATCCAGGTGCTGTTCCTCGGCGACGGGGGACACCACAAGCCCGCGGAGCGATCCAGACAGTTGATCCCGTACCTCCTGCACCGAGGCATCAAGGTTCACTACACGGAGTCGATGGGCGACATCACCCCTCGCAACCTGGCGCGCTACGACGCGCTGATGGTGTACGCCAACATCGGCAGCATCCATCCGGCGCGGGCCAAGGCGATCCTCGACTACATCGAAGGCGGTGCGGGCTACGTGCCGCTTCACTGCGCGTCGTACTGCTTCAACAACGATCCGAAGATGATCGCGCTGACGGGAGCCCAGTTCCGTCGTCACAAGACCGGCACCTTCCGGACGACGATCACCAAACCCGATCACCCGATCATGAAGGGTTTCGAGGGCTTCGAGAGCTGGGACGAGACCTACGTCCATCACCGGCACAACGATCAGGGCCGCACCATCCTGTCGCGACGCCGCAGCGACGGGGAAGACGAGCCGTGGACCTGGGTGCGGTCGCAGGGCAAGGGTCGCGTGTTCTACACCGCCTGGGGACATGATCGGCGTACCTGGAGCAACCCGGGATTCTGCGACCTGGTCGAACGGGGGCTTCGCTGGGCGACCGGTGATGACGACCCCGTGGGAACCATGGCCAGGCGGAAGATCCTCGCGCCCTTCCAGTTCAAGAAGGCCAAGGTCGCCTACTACCCGCCCCGCGGCCCGCGCAAGGGCGACGGCAAGTGGCCCGAGATGCAGTTGCCTCTCGACGCCGAAGAATCCGTCAAGCACATGATCACTCCCGCCGGCTTCGAGGCGCGGCTGTTCGCCGCCGAGCCGGATATCCGCCCGGCCATCGCGATGACCTGGGACAATCGCGGTCGTCTGTGGATCTGCGAGTCGATCGACTACCCGAACCGGCGCCAAGGCGAAGGCAAGGGCCACGATTCGATCAAGATCTGCGAGGACACCGACGGTGACGGGCGGGCTGACAAGTTCACGGTCTTCGCGGACAAGCTGAGCATCCCCACGGCGATCACCTTCGCCAATGGCGGAGTCATCGTGCAGCAGGCGCCCAATACCCTGTTCTTGAAGGACACGGATGGCGACGACAAGGCCGACGTCCGCGAGAAGCTGATCACCGGTTGGGGAACCGGCGACACACACGCTGGCCCGAGCAACCTGCAGTACGGCCTGGACAACCAGGTCTGGGGCATGATCGGCTACGCGGGTTTCAACGGAAAGGTGGGCGATGAGAGCAACCGCTTCGGGTCGGGTTTCTACCGCTTCGCACCCGATGGCTCGACGCTCGAGTTCATTCGCTCCACGAACAACAACACCTGGGGCATCGGCTTCACCGAGGAAGGCCTCGTGTTCGGCTCGACGGCAAACGGCAATCCGAGCTGCTACATGCCGATCCCCAACCGCTACTACATGCTCGCCAGCGGCATGCGCGCCAACACCCTGGGCCGGTCCGCGGACTCGTCACGGTTCTTGCCGATCACGGAAAGGTACCGTCAGGTCGACGTGCACGGCGGCTACACGGCGGCAGCCGGACACGCCGTGTACACGGCGCGGACCTATCCGCAGTCCTACTGGAACCGGCGAGCATTCGTCACCGGTTCGACCGGCAAGCTGATCGGCACGTTCGAGCTGATCCGCAAGGGTGCCAACGTCACCACGACCAACCCATTCAACCTCGTCTCCAGTGATGACGAGTGGACCGGTCCGATCATGGCCGAGGTCGGTCCCGACGGGCACGTGTGGTTCATCGACTTCTACAACTACATCATCCAACACAACCCGACTCCCGCGGGGCACAAGCGTGGTCCCGGCAACGCCTACATCACCAAGATCCGCGACAAGAAGCACACTCGCATCTACCGCGTGGTCTACAAGGAAGCCAAGCCACAGCCTCAGCCGGACTTGTCGAAGGCGAGCCCCACGCAGTTGGTCGCCGCGCTCACCCACGGCAACATGCTCTGGCGCCGTCACGCCCAACGGATGTTGGTCGAGCGGGGCAAGACCGACGTGACAGGTGCGCTCATCGCTCTGGTCGGTGACCGTGGAGTCGACGTGGTCGGGTTGAACACCGGCGCGATTCACGGGCTCTGGACCCTGCACGGGCTGGGAGCACTGGACGGCACCGACAAGGTCGCGCTCGCCGCCGCGGTCGACGCCTTGAGCCACCCGTCGGCAGGTGTTCGACGCAACGCACTGGCGGTGCTTCCCCACTCCGCCGCCTCGGCCCACGCGATCCTCGCCGCAGGTGCCCTCACCGACGACGACGCGCAAGTGCGCCTCGCCGCACTCCTGGCGCTCGCGGACATGCCACCGTCCGTGGCCGTCGGTGCGGTCGTCTACTCGGTTTCCGTCGAACCCCGCGACGCGGACGACCCGTGGATGGCGGACGCGTTGAAGATCGCAGGGTCCGTGCACTACGTCGGCTTCCTGGCGGCCGCCAAGCCCACCGCCAAGAAGGACGGGAAGAAAGAGAAGTCGGAGCCGAAGGCTCGGCCCAACCTGATCTCGAACCCTTCCTTCGAAGAGCGGAACGGTGACAGGCCGAAGAACTGGAAGGTGCGCACGTACGGTGGCCCAGCCAGCCACGCGCTCGCGACGGGCGGACGAACCGGCGAGTACTGCGTCAAGATCTCATCCGAGAAGGGCTCCGACACGAGCTGGTTCACCAATGTCAGAGTGAAGCCCCGCACCCGATACCAACTCTCGGGTTGGATCAAGACCGTCAAGATCGGCACCAAGGGTGGAGCACACGGCGCGCTCTTCAACGCTCACGCGGCGGGGGCCAAGACCACCAGCCTCAAGGGCACGGCGGATTGGCGTCGGGTCACCGGCACGGTCCGGTCCGGCAGCCGCAACGAGATCTCCATCAATTGCTTGTTCGGTGGTTGGGGCCACTCCACGGGCACCGCGTACTTCGACGACGTCGAGTTCATCGAACTCGGTCCCGAGTCTGGATCCGGACCCGGAGCGGGGGGCATCCTGGCTGCGGTCATGAACTCTGCCAAGGTCGCCGGCGGAGAGATCAAGGCCGAGAAGGCTCTCGACACCGCGAAGCTCCTCACCGGAGGCGACGCAGCCCGCGGCAAGAAGGTCTTCTTCACGCACGCGATCGCCGGTTGCTTCCGCTGCCACAAGGTAGGCGGCGAGGGCGGCATCCTCGCTCCGGCCCTCGATGGCATCGCGGCTCGCAAGGACGCCAGGTATCTCCTCGAGTCCTTGATCAATCCCAATGCGACGATCGCCGAGGGCTATATAGGCAAGTTCTCACCGATGCCGCCGATGGGTCTCCTGCTGAAGGACGATGAGATCCGCGACGTGTTGAGATACCTGAGGACCCTGAAGTAGAAGACGCGTCACGGTTGATCGTCTGCCTTCTCGATCAGGGCGTCAATCTCCTGGACCTGCTCGTACGGCAGTCGATTGCGCTGATACTTGTTCCAGAGAAGCTCGCGCAGGTGCAGGAGATCATCCAGAGGAAAGGGGTCGAGCGGTGTCCACTCGTCTTCCGATTTGAGACGGGATTGGAACTGCCACCTGCCAGCTTGTCTCTTGGCGGTGACCAACCGCACCTCCCCGTCAGGCATGTTGTCACGCCATTCGTGTTTGCGACCGCTGCTCATGGTTGCCCCAGTGAATCCAAATCGGCGGGATACGCGCCACAAATCTGCCTGGAAATTCGCTTCTCGGGCTCGAGTCCTACTTGACGCGTCGCAACCCGAGTTCCGAGGAAGCGCGATCGCGCGCGTCGAGGATTCGCCGGAAAAGGGAGCCAACCAGTGCTTGTCGCTCGCGCAGATGGCACATTGATGGTCGCCTACGACTCGATCCGGTCAGCTGCCATGCGAAACCAAGTCCTCGAGCGATCTCTCCTCCTCGGCTTGATGGCGATTTCCTCAGCGTGTTCGACGGCGGACACCGACAGTCACAAGTGGCGGGGATACGTAGAGCGGTGTCTCGGCACGCTGGTCGAGCACGGGACCGACAGGTACGGTCCGGTAGAGTCCCCTCTGATCATGGCGGTGATCGACGTGCGGACGCTCGAGTCCCCGGAAAAGCCGGAGCTCCTGGACAGCCTTGTCCGGCTCGAGAATCGACTGCATCGACGAGGCGAGCGAGGCGCGAATTTCTGGTACGACCAGAAGACCCTCAAGTGCATGCACCGGCTGTCGCGGCTCATCGGTGATGCCAGGTACGCGACAGCTGCCGATTCGTGCGCGGCCTATGCGCTGAAGAACTGCCGCAAGAGCAACGGCCTGCTCGTGTGGGGATCACACATCTACTGGGATTGCTACAAGGACGAGGCGAGCGGTGACGTAGGCGGCAAGGGACCGCACGAAATTCTGGTCTTCCAACCCGAGTGGGAGGAGATGTACCGGGTGAATCCGGTGGCTGTACGAGAGGAGATCGAAGGCATCTGGAAGTGGCACGTCATCGACAAGAAGACGGGATACCACAATCGACACGACGACGGTCGGCGTGGGTTCGACTTCGCATTCTCGGGCGGCTCGTTGATTCTCGCGTTTGCGTTCATGCACAAGGCGACGAAGGAGCCCCGGTGGCTCGAGAGAGCGCGGCTCGTGTCTGACTGGCACTGGAACGCTCGCAACAAGAAAACAGGTCTCACGCCCGACACGCCCGGGTCTCGCAATCGCTACGACGGTCGCCATTCCTTCACGAACCAGGCTGGACTTTTCGCAAGCCAGCTCCTGGGCGCCTACGAGATGACCGCGGATACGTACTTTCGAGACGTCGCGATCGCCTACATCAAGACATTCGACAAGTACGGATGGGACCCGAAATCATCCACGTTCCACGCGATGTTGAAACTCGATGGCACGCCCGTCCCCGCGCGCGCAAAGGCATCGGGCTACGACCGTTGGTCACCGACCGGACACGTCAACGTTTGGCGGACGTCGATCTTCTCGTACGAGTTCACGCTCGCAGCGGCGCAGGCGGCGATCTACGCCTGGGAGCAGTCAGCAAAGGAACCCGGCGAGAGCGACCCGGAGCTGTTGCGGGTCGCCTTGCGCTGGGCGGGAGTAGTAGAGGGCGCGCTGCCGCCACACACCGGACGCCGCTGGAAGGAAGAACTCGAGGCCGCGATGCCCGCTGTGATCAAGACAGGCGGCGCGTACGCGGAAGACTACGGGCGGGCGATCTCGTTCTTCGTCCATGTGTACCGCGCGACGAAAGATCCCAAGCACTTGCGGCTCGCGGAAGGACTCGCCGGCGAGGCCGTCGAGAAGCTCTTTGAGAACGGGCTGTTCAAGGGTCATCCCGCCAAGCCCTACTACGAGACGACGAACGGAGTCGGGTTGTTGTTGTGGGCGCTGCTCGAACTGGATGCTCCGCTCGAAGAATTGCCCGGGGCGTTCTGACCCGCCCGCAGTGCTTGTGAGAACTGCCATTGCCAGCCGGACATTCAAGTGGAGGTACCGTTGATGCGTCAGCTCGGGGATGCGACGCGCTCCGACTCCTGGATGCGCATGAAGCACAGCAGGAGCAGCGCGGGACCGAGGATCTCCAGGAACTCCTCCGGGACGACCGGATAGTCGACGATCGGGAAGCCGCGAGGCTTGTAGGACGAGTCCTTCAACCAGCGCTCGACGATCTCGAATCCGACGGCGCCGCCGAGGCACGCGAATCCCAGGACCATCTCGATCAGCCGCGGGCGATCGTTCCACAGTGTCTTGGCGAGGAAGCGGAACGCGAATAGACCTGCGATCACGAAGATCGGCAGCAGCACCTTGATCCACGGGAAAGACAACTCGTCGCCGACGTACTGGCGTGCCCAGTCGTTGATCATCTCGTGGATCATCAACGCGTCGTCCATCCCGAGGTAGACGAACAGCACGCCGACGAGGATCCATCCCTTGCGTTCGGAGGCGTCTCGGAGTCCCGCGAGCCTGAACGCGGCGACGCCGGTCCACAACATCGCCAGGACGGACAGCCACGTGTTCGGTCCGTAGTCGCAGCGGACGTCCGTGATCACGAGTATGTCCTGCCCGGTAAACCAACCCACGTAGTCGCCTACGTGGAAGCACATCTTCGGGCCGAACCACGTGAGGTGCAGCACCACGTGCAGGCCCGCGAAGAACAGTCCGAACGCCGTGATCCAGGCGAAAACGCGACCGCTGCGTTTGCGGCTGCGGTCTGCTTCGATTGGAGGGGATTCCGACGCCATTCGTTCTCGCGGGGCGAGGCTACTTCTGGTCGTAGCCCTTCAGTTCTCGGACCCAGATGTTGCGGTAGCGGATCGCGTTCCCGTGATCCTGAAGCTGGATGGGACCTTTCGGACCATGGGCCTTGTACGTTCCCACCCGCTTGTGCGTCGTCGCGCCGATCAGCGCGCGGTGGTGGTGGAGAAGGACGCCGTTGTGCAGGATGGTGACGTACGCCGGCGACACGAGCTTCCCGTCCTTGAATCGCGGGGCCTTGAAGATGATGTCGTACATCTGCCACGTCCCGGGCTTCCGGCTGGCGTTGACGAGTGGGGGGGTCTGGCCGTAGATCGCGCCGGCCTGGCCGTCGGCGTAGGTGACGTTGTTGTATGAGTCGAGGACCTGCACTTCGTAGTTGCCCATCAGGAAGACGCCGCTGTTGCCGCGGCCCTGGGACTTCCCTTTCACGGGAGTCGGCGAGCTCCACTCGATGTGGAGTTGGCAGTCGCCGAACTGCTGGCGTGTCGAGATCGCACCCGATCCTGGTTTGCACTGGATGTGGTCGCCCTTCAGCAGCCACCGTGCGTCACCCTTCCGGCCTTTCCACGCGTCGAGGTTCTTGCCGTCGAAGAGGATGACCGCGTCGGAGGGTGCCTTCCCCGCGACCGACTCGGTGCTGGCGGTGCCGGGCTTGATGATCTCTGGGTGAGGCCTGTCCGCGTCGTGCACCTTCCACTTCTGGCCGGGGATCACGGGCGTGTTCGTGTAGCCCTCCTTCTTCTGCGCTTTCTGTTTGCCCTGCTTTGTCTGAGCCTCGACAGAGCCACAGAGCGTGATGCAGAGGAGGGTGGTGAGAACGATGTTGAGCGTCTCGGTCTTTCGCATGGCCTTTTGGGGGGGGAGGGAATGGTCGACGAGAAGGGTAGCGAAACTCCCTGAGGAATGCCTCTCTCGGTAGATCGTTGCCTGTGTCGTTACCGAAGGCATACTCTGGCTATGAGATCTGGGCGGCGGATCCTGTTTGAGGTGTGCGTCGAAACCGCGGCGGGTGCCGTGGCAGCACGAGACGGCGGCGCGGACCGGGTCGAGCTTTGCGCGAACCTCCTCGAGGGCGGCGTGACTCCGAGCGCGGGCGCTGTCGGCTACGTCCGGGATCAGCTGGACATCCCGGTGATGGTCCTCGTCCGACCGCGGGGCGGCGACTTCGTCTACTCGGACGGTGAGATGGACGTGATGCGCCGTGACATCGCATCGCTGCGAGATGCGGGAGTCGACGGCGTGGTCGTGGGGGCGCTGCGGCCCGATGCGACGGTCGACGTGGATCGGACCCGCGCGTTTGTCGAGGCTGCGGGCCCGATGCAGGTCACGTTCCACCGGGCGTTCGATATGTGTATCGATCCTCGCGCGGCGCTCGAGCAGTTGGTCGAACTCGGCGTCGATCGGATTCTCACGTCCGGTCAGGAGGACGCGGCGTTGGACGGAATCGCGCTGATCGCAGAGCTCGTCGAACAGGCGGGGAACCGGATCCGCATCATGCCGGGTGGCGGAATCGTCGAGTCCGACATCCGCCGCGTGCTGGAACTCTCGAAGGCGACCGAAGTGCACTTCGCCGCGGGCGCGAGTCTCGAGAGTCCGATGGAGTTCAGGAACAGCAGGTGTTCGATGGGATGTGGAACCGTCCCGGACGAATACGAGTTGCGTGTCACGGATCCCGCCCGTGTGCGCGAGTTTGTCGATCAAGCTACGCGGGATCCTCACTAGGATGCGTGCCAACCCATGATCATGAAGCATCGAACCAGTGCCGCCGTTCTCTCGCTTGTGTTGACCTTTGCCGGTTGTGGCGGCGGAGGTGGCGGCGGCGGTGTTCCGACGAACAACCCTGCGCCGATACTCGTGTCGGTGACGTTTCTCGGCGCAGGGGCGAATCCCGTCGATGGGGACAAGCTGCGGTTCCTGATTTCCGATGCAGCAGCGCTGGTCGCTGGAGTGGCGCTCAGCGGCACGGATCTCACGATCGTCGGCGGCACGATCGCTGTCACGGGCCTGCCGACGGTGATTTCGACGCACGTGGTGGAGGTAACGTTGGCCGCGGGTGCCGCGCTCGTCACGGGGACTTCGACTTTTTCGTTCAGTGGCGACAATGACGCGGTCTCCGACACGACCGGGCAGCTCGCGATCGCGGGCACCGCGCGAACACTGAAGAAGGCCGATGGCGATGCGCCCGTCGTCACGAACGTGACGCTGAGCGGCGTGGTCGGTGCGCTGAACGGGACGGGTGTGGCAGGCGGCACGCTCCAGGTCGCGACCACCGGATTCTCCGTGGACATGACCTACCAGGACGCCTCCAACGTGGTGGATCCAGCGCTGAACATCGTCACGGCGAACGTCGCGGTGCTCGTCAACAGCACGTCGTTCCTCGCCGGGCAGAACCTCGTACCGCACCTGACGGCGACCGCGGCGGGGGCGACATCGGCGGTCTACGCGGTTCCTGCGGGGGTCGTGTTTCCCGTGGGATCGGTGGTGGTCACGTGCTCTTGTGTAGACAGCACGGGCAGGGTGTCCGCGGCGGCCACCTTCTCGTTCCTGACCAGGACGATGACGAACGCGCTGCAGCCGTTCGAGAAGGCCGTGAATGCGAGCCAGGTCTGGTTCCTGGACACGAGCCGAGACGTCGAGTCGATGTCGATCAACCTCGCCAATCCGACCACGCCGGTGCAGGTCTCGGCGGGAGCGAATTCCATACCCGACCTCGAGGACGTGTTCCAGATCCTCGGTCTGCGGGTCTCGAGCCCGATCCCGAACGTCAGCGGGTTGCTGAACAGCAACCAGGTCATCATGAGTCAGTTCCGGGCCAGAGTGCTTTTGGAGCTCGCCGCGTTCTTCGCGGGAGTGAACGTGACCTTTACGTTTACCTCACCGGGGACATTCCCCGCAGGCGCGCAGGTCATCGCATACAACTCGTTCACGTTCTCGCAGATGTGCATCGGCGGATCGGCGACGACAACGGGGGCGACCGGGGTCGGTGGCCTCGCGATCTTCGACCCACACAACGAAGTCCACGTGGACGACTGTTTGTTGAACTTTGCTGGGGGAGACCGCCTCGGCGTCTTCCCGCAGACCTTGGTGAACAGCGCGTACTTGTCGCCGTCGGCGACGTCGTTCGCGATGACGTTCAACTTCTTCACGCCGACGAAGATCGGTGGGGGAAGCGGGACACCAGTCGGATCGCATTCGGACGGCAAGGACGGTGCTCGGCTCAACAACCCGCTTCTCGACACGCGCGCCGGGCGCATCGCCACTGTGATCAGGGACTTCGCGCGGTTCGTAGCAGTGATCGTCGCCCACGAGTGCGGACACTCGATGGGGCTCGTCCAGAACACCGCGATGCCCGCTGGCCTCTACGGCAACCTCGTCTCCGTGTTTCCCGGCTCTTCGCAAGGCCACATCAAGATGCCGATCACGATTTTCCCGGGCAACGCGATCAACATCATGACCCCGTCGATCTCGTACGTCGGGACGCTCGACAGCGGCACCCGCTTCAACAGCCTCAACCTCGCCTACCTACTCGAAGCCGCGATCTACGACAACTGACACCCGGCGAGGGTTAGCGGGTGGGGTCATCGGGGATGGCGCCATGTTGCGTTCCCCGGAGGCGGAGTATTTCGACCGGGACAGAGACTTCGTCGAAAGCCGCCTGCAGAGTGTCGGCGCTCTGTGCGGCGTCGTCTTCGGACTTGGTGAAGAGGACGATCGCGGGGCCGGCGCCGGAGATCGTCGCACCGGCGATGGTCCCTTCTTCGATCGCGCGCAACGCCCGATTGACGCCAGGGACCAGCTTGCGTCGGTAGGGTACGTGCACCTCGTCGACCAGACAGTTCCTCAGGAGCTCGACGTCTCCGACGGAAAGCGCATGAAGCAAACCGAGGAGTCGACCGGAAGTCCGCTTGATCACCCCGTGTGGCACGTTCGCCGGGAGCAATCGCACAGCCTCGGCCGCGCCGATGTGGTGGTCCGGTCGCGCGATGACGAAGTGCCACGAATCCGCGAGCGCGAAGCGGAGCACGAGGTGTTGCACGTTCTGCTGCGGTGTTTGAACGGGACACACCGCCACGAGACCGCCATAGAGCGCCGCACCGCTGTGCGCGGGCGTTCCGCCGAGATGCACCAACAGATCGAGCAGTGCGTCCGCGCCGGGCTGTTGCGTCGCGTAGTGGCAAGCGATCCCGAGGCCCGCTGCGAATGCGGCGGAGTTCGTCCCGAGACCGGAGAATGCGGGGATGTTGTTGCGCGCCGTGATCTGCAGACCACCCGGTAGCTTGATGTCGAATCGCTCACTCGCCGCGTTCAGCGCGCGCAGGATCCCGTCGTGCCTCGGATCCTTCGGCTCGTGACTCATCACGCCTTCACGCACGACCTCGAAACCGCCCGACTTGATCTCCTCGACAGTGATGTTGAGGGACAGGTTCACCGCCAGCCCGAGCACGCCGAAGCCCGGGCCGAGATGTGCGCACGTCGCAGGAACGTCGAATTCGAATGTGGTCACTTATTCGCCGAACTTGATGCCTTGGGCTAACGGTAGGTCCGCGCCCCAGTTGACCGTACTTGTTTGACGCCGCATATAGTTCTTCCATGCGTCCGAGCCGGACTCGCGCCCTCCGCCGGTGTCCTTCTCGCCGCCGAACGCCCCGCCGATCTCTGCGCCGGACGTCCCGATGTTGACGTTCGCGATGCCGCAGTCGGAACCGACTGCGGACAGGAAGCGCTCGGCGAGCCGCACGTTCATCGTGAAGATCGCGGAACTCAATCCCTGGGGCACGTCGTTGTGAACTCGGATCGCGTCGTCGATCGAATCGATCGACACCAGGTAGAGGAGCGGCGCGAAAGTCTCTTCCTGCATCAATGGCAGATCGGCGCTCGCTCGCATGATCGTCGGCTGCGCGAACGCCCCTGAACTCAGCGGTCCGTCGAGTTGCAACGCCGAGCCGCCGCAGACCAACTCCGCGCCCTGCTCGCGCGCGGTTTCGACGGCCTGCGTGAACGCGTCCAGTGAACCTCGGTCGATCAGTGGGCCGAGCAGCGTGCTCTCGTCCATCGGATCCCCTGCTTGCACCTGCGAATACGCCTGCACCAGGCGCTCCTGCAGTTGGTCGATCACGCCCGCGTGGGCGAAGACACGCCGCGTGCTCGTACAGCGCTGCCCCGCAGTGCCGATGGCGCCAAAGACGATCGCACGAATCGCCATGTCGATATCCGCGTCGTTCCACACGATGATTGCGTTGTTTCCGCCCAGTTCCAGCAGGGTCCTGCCGAGTCGCGCGGAAACGCGCTGTCCGACGATGCGACCCATCCGCGTGGATCCCGTAGCGCTCACCAATGGAACCTTCGGGTCGTCGAGCAGCGCGCTGCCCACGGTCTCGTCGGGACCGATGACCAGACCGACCAACGCTCCGAATCCTTCGGGCTCGAGAACCGACGCCGCGATGCGCGTCAATGCGATCGCGGTCAGCGGAGTCTTGCGCGACGGCTTCCAGATGTTCGCGTCCCCGCACACCAGAGACAGCATCGAATTCCACGACCACACTGCGACGGGGAAGTTGAACGCCGTGATGATCCCGACGGTGCCCAGCGGGTGCCACGTTTCGCGCATCGAATGTTGTGGGCGTTCGGATTGAATCGTCAACCCGTAGAGTTGTCGCGACAAGCCCAGCGCGAAGTCCGCGATGTCGATGCACTCTTGCACTTCCCCGCGACCTTCCTCGAGGATCTTGCCCATCTCCATCGTCACCAGTCGGCTCAGCGCTTCCTTCTGCTCCCGCATCTTCTCGCCGATCAGGCGAACGCACTCGCCGCGTTGTGGCGCCGGCACTTCACGCCATCGGAGGAACGCGTCGTGGGCCGCCGCGCTCACGCGCTCGTAGTCCGCGGCGGAGGCCTCTCGGACGCTGGCGATCTGCTCACCGGTCGCCGGGTTGTCTGAGACGAGGACGTCGCCCGTCGTGTCGATCCAGTCGCCGTCGTACGCGCCCGGGTTGGAGGGTTCAATTCCGAGATCGCGCAGCACGTCCATGGTGACGATCATTCCCGGTTCACCCCCTCACGGCAAATCAGAGGTCCCAGAACTTCAGATCGACCTCGAGGAGTTGTTTGGTGTAAGCGTAGATTTGGCCTGCGTGGCCCGAGAAGTGCTCCATTACGTGCAGTGTTGCCGACAAGCACGTGTGGTCCCACCGGTCCTGAAATCTCTTCATCTCGAGGAGATCCGTCGGTGAAAGCCGGTCGACGATGCCGACAGCCTCTTCGACCGTCGCCACCAACTGCGACATCATCTCCTCTCCCGACAGACTTTCGGTGTCGCTCACCGCAGCGAACTCTGCGTCCCTGTTTCGACCGTCGTCCTGGCCACCGACTCCCGAGAGGATCCACTGCCGCGTGTTGCCGGCGAGGTGAAGGAGCAGACTCGCGACCGAATTGTTGTGGGATCCAGGCTTGTGCCACAGCTGTTCTTCACTCAGCAACGACACGCAGTGCCGGATCCGTGGAACGTATTCTTCGAGGACGCGGCGGCGAAACTCCAGGGCGATGCCGCGAGCGAGGTCGTTTGCCTCCGAGTTCACGAGACCTTGTTGCGAGGTCCCTTCTTCTTGGGGACCTCGATCTCGGTGGCGGACCGCGGTATCTCCAAGGGCGTCTCCGTTGGCTTCTTGGCGTCCTTGGATCCGCCCGCCTTCAGGTCGTCGACGAGATCGCGAAGTTCTTCGATCTCGGCCTCGAGGAGCGCGATGCGTTGGTTCACGGTCTTGCCGCGGAAAGTGAGCTTCGTCAATCGAACCGAGAATTGCAGCGCGACCAGCATCAAGAACACCAACGCGCCGAAGTAGAGGATCGAGACGAGCGACTGCGCCTCCAGCAGGTCGCTCAGCCACGTGAGTATACTCGTCGACAGGGCGAGTGTGATCAGCACCAGCGCCGTGCAGATCCAGAGGAAGGCGTACTCTTCCCGTAGCTTCTGCCGGCGCACCAACTCGAGAACGATCGCGAGCATGCTGAACGCGACCACTAGCGCCAGCACGAGTTGCGGCGTCTTCAGCGGGTCGATCGGGGTGAAGAATTCTAGGAGAAGCAAGGGTCTCTAGGAGGCGGAGCGGTAGGGGGAGCGACGCCGGACTCGAAGCAGTGCGAGGCTCATGAACATCTTGTAGCCGTAGAAGGCGGCGCGCGTGCCTCGGTGCATGCTGACTCCTCCCAAGCGTGGGTGCATCTTCACGGGTACTTCAACCAACTTCAATCTGCACTTCGATAGTTGCACGAGGACGTCGGCATCGGGGTAGTCCTCTGGGAAGCCGTCGCGCGCCACCTGCTCGATCGAACGGCTGGACATCGCCTGGAACCCGGATGTCGGGTCGGTGATCTTCACGCCCGTCCATATCGTGACGATGGTCGCGAACACGCGGCTGCCGAGGCGGCGCAGGAATGTGGTGGCCGGGGCTCCCCCAGGATTCTGGAAACGTGAGCCGACGACGAGGTCGGCGCCATCGTCCAACGCATCGAGGAGCACGGGGACCGACTCGGGGTCGTGCTGGCCATCGGCATCCATTTGCACGAGGCGGGCGAAGCCGTGGCGCCGTGCGTAGATGTAGCCCGTCTGCAGCGCGGTACCGTAGCCGAGGTTGAACGGGTGACGGAGGACGACTGCCCCGAGCGCGCGGGCTTCCTCGCGGGTGTCGTCCGTGCTGCCGTCGTCGACGACCACGATGTGCAATGCGGTCGGCAGGCTCTGCAGACCGCGAATGACCTTGTCGATCCGGCCCGCCTCGTTGCACGCGGGGATCACCACGAGGACGTCCCTCCCGTCGCGGTGGCGCGGCCCCGGGATACGGTGCGACGCGTCGGTGCTGGTGTCACTCGAGGGGGGCGGAATCGGCATCCCGGTAGGATACTACTCTGGAGCGTGGAGGCGTAACTTCACGCCGATGTGGTCGACTAGCAACTCGACAGGGTCGGTGCCACTGGCGTCGCCGATGACCTCGAAGCGTATTTCCCCGGCGCGGCTTACGTGGGCGAGGCTGGCCGAGCGGAAGGTCCACGTGAGGAGGTTCTTGTCAGCTGGCGCGAACTCGACCGCCGAGTCGTAGCGAAGGAGGACGAAGTTGCGGAGCGCGAGCCGGATGTACGAGTCCTGGCTCGGGCGGGTGATCGCGCCCGTGACATCGATCGTCAGGGACGCGATCCGATCGGGATTGCTCACAGGTAGCTTCAGGGTCAGGAGCACGCCACCGACCATGCGACCGTTGAACTCCTTCATCCTCACGCCGAGCACGCGGTCGTCCAGCTTCAGCACTTCGCGGGTAAGACCACGGGACAGGCTCCCGAACAGGATGTCGAGCGAGCCGGCTCCGATGTCCACGACGGTGTCGTCTTGTTCGGTCTTCGGGTAGGGCCGCATCGTGGGGAGGACGTCGAATCCGAGGTAGGCGAACCGCTGGTCGGGGAAGATCATCGCCGGCTGGGTGCCGTCCGGGTTCATGCTGAACAACCGCAGCCCCATGATCCCTTTGGCCGGTCGGTTGCGCGCGACGAAGATCCGGTCACCGCTCGGCGACCATCGCGGGAAGCGATCCTCACCCAGGCCATCGCCCACCGGAGTCGGGACGACATGGCCGAGCTGCTGCTTCAGCAGGATCTGTCGACCGACGGCGAGTTGGCGCACGAAGAGAATCGCCGAGCCGTCGGGTGACCACGCGGGTTCGAAGTCACCTGTGCCGGGTCCACCGTCGGTGATCGGCGTCGGCGTCGCGCCGGTCGAGTCGGTCAGGAAGAGTCGGGCCTTCGCGGTGGCCGGATCCGTGCGGCTGAAGACGATCCCCGACTTGTGCCAATCGGGATCACGGTCGATGAAAGCACCACTCGTGAACTGGACGGGGTTGCCGCCGTCGGCGTCCATGCGCCAGAGATCGCGATCGCCGGCTCGTTCCGATGAGAACAAGATCGACTTGCCGTCAGGCGACCAGCACGGGCCGTCATCGACCGCAGTGTTGGAGGTGAGTCGGCTGTCGAACACGGAGTTGTCGATGGAGGAGATGTGGATTTCGCGGCTCGTCCTCCGGTCTTTTTGCCGTTCGCGGGCGAATACGACGCGCTTCCCGTCGGGGTGGACGCGCACGCCGGACTCGACGCCCGAGCGCGACGGGAGGTCGTCGAGACCCAGGCCGCTACGCGTCGCGTAGACGATCTCGGTGAGGGCGAATTCCTTGTCGATCTGTGCCCGGCACGCGACGATTTCGGGGTCCTGATCCTTGGCGATGAAGGGCGTCTGTTCGCTGCTTCCGCCGGTGCAACTGGCGAGCACCGCCACCGGGATCAGGGCGCGGAATCGTCGGTTGCTGGACCACGACCGGAAGCCGACCCAGAAGAAGCCGAACGCAAACAGCGCGTGGAACGCTGCCGCGCTCCACTGACCTTGCATAGCGGCGAGAGAGAACGTCGTGCTCGCCCACGCGCCGAGTAACAGTTCGAACAGAGGTAGGATTCCGCGGGGTGAGTGATAGGAGTGGCGGTGTTCATCCTCCGATTCGGCGTCGACCTTTGGCGTGCGTTCGAACACGCCGGGGTCGCGTCCAAGACCGCTGAAGACGGCGATGGTGTTGTTGAGGCTCGCGCCTGCGCCGAGCACGAGCACCAGGGGCAAGCGCAGTAGCGTGCGCGCTTCGAATCGCCGTAGCGTCACTTGCGACAATCCGTAGTAGGTGAACACCGAAAGCGTCGCGAGAATGAGCGGCATGCCTTCGATCCACGCGAGCGTCGCCGACACGTGCTGTCCG
>PVBE012337050.1_pt1 | contig 17370 bp, 18 predicted proteins | sample 1631181 | NCBI WGS metagenome assembly PVBE01 (sample SAMN08397723, study PRJNA350692) | Marine metagenome, whole genome shotgun sequencing project. | isolation source: water | place: Pacific Ocean | collected 2012-04 | reverse complement strand
TTGGAACTAATACAATCCCTAAATTAGCCGTTCTACAATTATCAAGAGCATAGGGAACTTCCCAATGGTTTTTCGGATTAGTTTTAGAAGTAATTCCATCAAAGCTCAAATAGACTGTATTTACCCCAGCTTTCCTAACTTCGGTAGCAAAATTTGGTTCTGTGGCAAGTTTTATACCATTTGTATTAAGTTGTATATGATTAATATCTTCATCCTTAATCGTTCGAATAATATCAATAAGATCCTCTCTTAAAGCAGGTTCTCCTCCTGTTATCTGAACCGCCTTCCCTGGTACTGGCTTCAAAGATTTGAGATTCCTAACCATCTCTCTGATTTGAGTAATCGTAGGTTCATAGACATACGATCCTTCTACCCCTTTCTTTGCATAAAAGAAACAATACCAACATGTAAGATCACATCTATTCGTTACTACAAGATTCGCTAATGCAGTATGCGACAAATGGTCTCCGCAAAGTCCACAATCATCAGGGCATGAATATTTTTCATGTTTAATCTGAGGATTTTCTATTCTTTTACCTTCATAGGAATATTTACTGAATTTATCATATATTTCATAAGAACCGAAATATACATCTTCATATTCACCGTGTATGGAACATTTTTTTCTTATCAAGACTTTTAGGTCTCTTTCAAAAATATCGGCTGGCAAAACCTGATTACATTCTGGGCATATGCTCTCAGTCCTTCTAATCATGTGTTCATTTTTTTTGATAGTCTCTGATTTGCTCAATACTGATTATCCCACTCAGTTGTAATAATCAAGTTAGGATAGGCATTTAACCATTTCTTGCTCTATGATATGATGAACGTTAGGTTACTACAAGGTATCAACAAGTGATACGATATGGAGAACTTTAAAGAATTTAGGGCTTATTTAAAATAAGATAAAGGCATCCATCGTAATACTTGCTAGTAGTCCCTCTTAAGCGAATCTAATCAGCCGAGAGTCAGATGTTCTGAGGTGATGTAATATTCAATAGAAAAGACGTTATTTTCCTGCTTGGAGAGCAATTTCTGAATGAAACTTCAGAAGCTATTGCTCAGAGCATCGAGATCTAACAAAACTAGAAAGAAGCTATTTGCTTCCTATGGAAAGAGTCAAAACCTTAGAGTCAGTCCTATCTCTTGTTTTTTCCTTCAACGAATTCTAGAAATGCTTGTTTTGCATCATTATAAGACATTTGAATAGGAGGATGTTTGAAGCAATAAGCGGATATGCTCACAAGTGGACCAAACACACCTCTTTCAAGAGCTAACTTGGTACCACGAATGGCATCAATCATTATACCTGCACTGTTAAAGGCGTCTACCACGTGAAGTTTTACATCCACTAAGACAGGAGTATTCCCAAAATATCTGCCTTTAAGGTATATGTAACAAACTTTGTCATTATCCAAAAATTTCACAAAATCACTGGGACCAATACGTGTAGGCACTTCATAGGGAGTCATAGCTTTTACCGCACTTGTTTTGCTTATCCTCTTGTCAGCTAACCGTGACTCCTCCTGCATATTTAGAAAGTCTGTATCTCCTCCAATGTTCAATTGATAAGTCTCATCCACCTTAACTCCTCTGTCAACGCAAAGTTTCACTAGAGCCTTATGCAGTACAGTTGCTCCCAACTGACTCATCACATCGTCTCCAGCAACAGGCAATCTTGCATCCGTAAATTTTTTCTGCCAACTTGAATCAGATGCAATGAATACTGGCATTGCATTGATAAATGCAGCCCCAGCCTTTAGAGCTTGTTCAGCATAATACTTGGTAGCCGCAGTACTTCCAACTGGAAGATAGTTGATTACAATTTCTGCCCCTGAATCTTGAATGGCTCTAGCTACATTATCGGGTTGCTTGTCATCTGTCTTTACGGTTTGAGAAACATATTTTCCAATACCGTCTAACACAGGACCTTTCTGGACCTTCACTCCAATTTGTGGTAAATCAGTTATTTTATGCGTGTTGTTTGGCGCTTTAAAGATGGCCTTTGATAGGTCTTCTCCCACTTTCTCTTTATCAACATCAAACGCTGATACAAATTCAATGTCTCCAGGCTCAAACCCTTCTAGGTTATATGCCGTCAACCCTATAGAATCATTAGCATCTCTATTTTTGTAATAATTTACACCTTGAACAATTGCTGATGCACAATTTCCTACTCCAACAATTGAAACCTTTATTTTCTTCATAAATACCACTGGGTATAAAGCGCTTTAAGACATAATAAAAAGGTTCTAATATATTGGCCTTCATTTAATTAGGAGCACCATATCATAGCAGAGCGCATATGAACTATCGGAATATATTGGAAAAGGCATTTGACGCAGCTGAAACTGTTGCTAAGAATCTCCAAATAAATGACAAAGCATCTCAACCAATTTCACATGGGGCTTTTGGCGATCTCACTTATCAAATAGATAAGGATGTTGAAATCGAAATAATGGAGATAATGCAGGCATATCTTCCAAAATCGCTTATAATTTCAGAAGAGGCTGGATTGATAGGTAATCTTTCAGGGCTACCAGTTGTATTGATAGACCCTGTGGATGGCAGCACAAATGCCTTTCGTAAGGTACCTTTCTATTCATCGGCAATCACAATAGTTGATGGCATTAGATTTAACGATGTGATATCTGCTGGTGTAGCTGATCTTGTCAACAGTGATCGCATCATATCAAATGACAAAGGAAAGGTACTCTTCAATGGTAATTCCATAAAACCCTCTTCAACAAAGATATTGGACGAATCTTACATCAGTGTAAACATGCACGCTGGAGATGTGGACAATGAAGAACGGTGGTTGTTATCTTTACTTAAAGAAATTAGATATCCACGTTTTATGGGATCAGCTGCCTTGGAAACAGCGTATGTAGCGGCAGGTAAATCAGATGCATTTATCCAGATCATTGCAAATCTGAGGAGCTTTGATTGTATCGGCGCATTATTTCTAGTAAAAGCTGCTGGTGGCTGGGTTGAATTTCTGAATACCAATATCGATAGTGTTGATATTCGTAAACCCAAAAGATTTGCTTATGTTGCTGCCAGCAATTCTGTCCTGGGAGAACTGATAATGTCATTAAGGGCATAACATATCAACATAATCCCAAACTTTTCCTGAAAAAATGTTTATTGAAAAGTCATAAATATTTAGATTACTTAAGGATGCGCTGAATATTCAGATGATCGAAGAGAGGTCTGCTGGAGCAGTTATTTTCAATGAGAATGATGGTTTAACAAATTTCCTTCTATTAAATTATCCTGAAGGCCACTGGGATTTCCCAAAAGGAAATATTGAGAAAGGTGAATTGCCTATTGATACAGTTAGACGTGAAATCTCTGAAGAGACAGGGATTAATAATATCAAAATATTTCCAAGCTTTAAAAAAAAAATAGTGTATCATTATCGCCGAAATGCTGGATTGGTTCACAAGGAGGTGATTTATTTCTTGGCACGAGCATTAACTTTAGATGTGACTCTATCGCACGAGCATAAGAATTACCTTTGGTTAGATCTAGAAAAAGCTTTAAACAAAGTAACTTATAGAAACTCTAAAAGCACACTTAAAGACGCATCTAAATTTCTAGATGATGCCCCCATACATCGCGACGAATTAGTTCCGTGATCTTTAAAGAATCATCTGCATTTATTATTGTTCTTCCTATAATGAGAAAATTAGCACCTACTCTAACAGCTTCAACGTGTGATCCACCTTGGAAACCAACTCCTGGGCAAAAAATTGGAATTCTTCCTTTCAACTTATCCGCTGCGTGTGAAATAATTTCAGGTCTTGTAGCTCCAATTACTACTCCGTCTGCTTCCCAATTTAGAGATCTCTCCAAGAATAATTCGTATAACTTCAATTGTTTGCTTTTCTCATCCATAACAGTCAATCCATACCCGTCTTCTGCTCCCTTATGACTCATATATACTAAAAGAATTACTCCTTTTCCTTTATTATGCGCATGCTCTATTAGTGGTTCAATACCCTCCTGATATCCAACAATGGGATTAGCTATAACTGCATCAAAACCTGCTTGCCAGAGGTTTTCTCCTACTATGAGGTTGGTAGAAGATACGTCATTCAGCTTGATATCTGCAATTGCTTGAAGCCCTTTTTCATGGGCTGCTGCAACTATATTTTCCATCTTTTTGAGATCCAATGGGATGAGCAGATGATAGTTTATCTTGACAGCAACTAGACTTCCTTCTAATTTTTCAATAATCTTTATGGATCTTTTTTCAAGTGTTTCAGGATTCTCATTTATGTAGTCTAGTGCCAGGACAATGCGGCTGGATCTATGCTTGGCCCTCTCTTGCATCCTGTCTATGAATCTATTTTTCAATTATATATCCACCAAAGGATGTTTTTCGACCAATCTGATAATTTTGCAATACAGGTATCCGTGGTCTTCTGTATTATCTGTAAAATCTGTCTGTTCCGGACTTGAACTAGAGTACTTTACAAAACTATGCTCAGGTTTTTTCTTTAGATTAGTATAGAAAAAGATAGATATGTCCTCAGTATCATCCATCCTAGTAAAAGCTCCAAGCACAGATGTACCATTATTGGAGAACGTGAAAAGAGGCAAAGGTGCATCGTCATAGAGAATCTTATAGAGAGCTACCTTGCATAAACTTGCAAGATCCTCAACCATCATCAGTAAATATTTCTGTCGTTTAATATCCTTAGAGAAATACCCTTCCTTAAAAATTTCTGAAACCTTTTCTAGACCAATTATCGGTGTATAAATTCCCATCCGATCTTTTGTAGAATTGCTCAATTCTGCAGTTTCGTTACCGTTTTTTTGAATGTATCGAAGGAAGTTACCTTCATCTTTGTTTTTCACATAATATAATACTGGCGTATTTCGAAAGAGATCAAGATTTACTGCAAGAATAGATTCCTCCTTCATCCTGAATCTGAATACAGGGAGTGGGACTCTTTCAAGTGAGCAAACGAGTCTCACAAAATCTTTGAATGGATGAATTTCTATGAAGCACGGAGGCTCGAGTTGTTTCCTGTCTGTAGGCATCACTCTGATATAGAAATACTTGTTAAATAAGTTAAGGGTCAGTATATCATTGTGCTTCAGGTTCTAGAGGTTAAAATGATAAGCACAAGTATTTTTTCACTCTAAATAAGTTACTCTCTAGAATATTATTTTTATTATTAGTATTTTAATTGGAAGTAGGTGCTTTTATGTAAGCATTACTTAAATCTAGAATGTACACAAATTAATCATACGTGAAGCGATACAGATAAATCCCTAAAAAACTAAAACATATTTGCGTCAAGGTGGAAATAAATTGAATTCCGAAAGAGCTAAAAAAGCTGAGGAAGCAATAGCTGAAGCGGTTAAGATACTTGATCAGATAATACAACAGGTATCTGCCGGTAAAAATGTATCTGATTATTCACACGCTATATGGGAATCATTTAGCAAGATAGAGTATAGCATAATAATGCTTAAACTCCACCTAGGAAAAGAATACCCAGGAAGACTCTTTAAAAAAGTCAAGATCAACGAAAATGATCATGAAATGCTTATTGATGTGTCTAACGAAATAACATATGCTTTGAACAACTTGCAAAAAGAAAAATACTTGAAGGCCCTAGAGTCAGGGAGAAGAGCAAGAAATATCCTTCACGCCACCTTATTGGATATGAGAAAGATTCGGGCTAGTCAGGTTTAATTATTCCTCTTCCTGCTGCAACTCGACAAGAGTTACTTCACCTTTATCAACAAGAATTCGAATCTGTTTCCTTAGCCCTTCGCGGTGAAGATATTTTTTTAGATAGGTTTTAACATCCTTTATTCTAACTGATTTATCTTCATCTTCAAAAAGTATTCTTTTTCCTTCCAATACCGCTGAACCCCCAAGTTTCTCGTTCAATAATGATACAATATTCTCTCCATTGACCTTCGATTTTCCTAGATTTATCTGTACCAAATCTAACACTTAACCTACCCAGAAATCAAGTAATATTAGTTTTGTGCTAGGAGTTTTTTACGTCTGTCCACAGTATGAAAAGCTTCTCCACCTGTACCTATCAGAATGACTGGTACCCCAAGCGATACCTCAATATTCTCAACGAACTTCTTGGCTTCATTAGATAACTTACCAAACTCTGTAACTCCTGCAACTTCAGGGAACACAACATCAAGCTTTGTTATAGCTAGCTGTGATGCGCTATTGAGCATAACTGCTCTCTTTGCTAAATCCATATCAAATGGTGCAGCTCTTCTAGACCGTCCAGTTACCGTGCCGACTTCTCTCCAACCGTGCTTAGATGCCATTTCATCAGTCAATTCACCCTTTATTGGGCCGCTACCAACTCTTGTCACATATGCTTTGAAAACAACCAAAACTTCATCTATCTTCTTAGGCCCTAATCCTACATCAGAACAGATGGCAGATGCACAGACATCTTTCGATGTAACATAGGGATGTGTTCCAAAGTATAGCGATAGAAATGTCCCTTGAGTCCCTTCGATAAGAACTGGTTTTCCATCATCAACTAATCTATTCACTTCCAGCGGAATATCTGCCAAAAACTGAGAAACAGAATCTATTTCACTAAGTAGCTTACCGGAACGTAAAACCCTATCAGAATTAGCTGGTCCGGTTCCTGTGCCTGTAGTCCCTATTCTTGATTTCAAATAACCCTGTTTATCTTGTGAAATATGTTTATCCTCAATTACAGCACATTGTGAATCAACCAAAATTCTTCCTTCCAATTTATATTTCTTTACTTCTTCAATAAGGACATCGGGATTTACGAGAACACCTGGGCCAATCATTAGCTTAGATGACTCATTCAAAATCCCACAAGGAATCATACGCAACTTAAATTTTTTCCCATGATGGATGACTGTGTGTCCTGCATTTGGTCCAACACCTCCTCTCACAGTAGCTGCTACAGAATCTTTCAAGGCGAGATACGAAATAATTTTTCCTTTTCCTTCATCACCAAAAAAACCTCCAATAATCACTGTTGTAGTCAACTTTATCATCTCTTTGCTCGATAAATCATATATTTATTCATTCAATATCATTGGCCAAAACGTCTTAAACGATTTTGATATGTCCTTATTGCTCTCATAAGATCTATCTTACGAAAATCTGGCCAATAAACATCCATAAAAACAAGTTCGCTATACGCTCCTTGCCAAAGAAGAAAACCACTAAGTCTCGCCTCACCTGATGTCCGGATAATTAGATCCGGTTCTGGGTTAGGCAGGTGAGATGTGTAAAGATGTTTTTCTATTGTCTTGAGACCAATCTCATCCACATTCAACTCACCCGTATTTACTTCTTCAACTATCTTCTTAACACCGTCAAGTATTTCAGTTCTTCCTCCATATGCAATAGCTATATTCAAAAAATGGTTAGAGTAATCTTTTGTTGTTTCCTCAAGATCATTTAGAGTTTTCTTAATCCTTTCTGTAAGGTAATCTGGTTTCCCAAGAAATTTTACTTTTATTTCATAGCGATGAATTCTTTCATCATCAAGAAGATCTTTAAGCTTTTCTTCAATAACTTCAAAAAGTTCATCGAGCTCTTCTTGTGGTCTATCAAGATTCTCAGTTGAGAGAGCATAGAGTGTTACAGCTTTTATACCAATATCATGACACCACTCAAGAATATGTTCAGTATTATCTGCACCCCTTCGGTGACCAAATCTTCTGGGATATGTATGTATAAAAGCCCAGCGTCGATTTCCATCTAAAATTATCCCAATATGTTGGGGAATTGCAGCTTTAGTTATTTGTCCTTCTAAATACTTTTGATATACATTATACAGTCCTACTAGGAATGGTTTGTATAAAACACTCCTTATCACTCCAATATATCCCAATGTTGATTTCTGGCATTATTGTAATATTCCGATTATAATTATGTTGCTTAGATATTTTATTTAATTTTCATTATATCTTATTCAATCTATCCACAATTATCAGATGGGAAATATCAAATTAACATTTTAAATTATCAATTAAGAGTAATTCGATAAAAATAACTATCTTTCAAATTTTTGGTATCCCATTCCTTTAGATTTTTTACGTGACTGAATATACATGTAAACAATAGTTACTACCAGAAAGAAAATAGCAAATCCAACTAATAAAAAGGATATCAATGTGGCTGTACTCCCAGATCCCATCAATATTTCGGAAAATTGAAGCACCGGAAAATAAAGAAGTGTTAGTATTATAATTCCTACACTATTACTGAGAATCCAAATACTTCCCTTTAGATAATTAACCAATACAGCCCCAGCAAAATACACTCCAATTCCTATCCAAAGAATCAAAAGTGCTTCTTGAATGAATTTACCCAATAAAAAGGCTCCATGGACCCATATCATGTTAGCATCTATCTGGACACTTTGAAATGCCTCTGTTCCAGATACTACCACAAAAGCAGTAAAGAATGAGGTTGCAATAATGAGGAGACTGGCCATAGAAGAGAATAATCTAAGATATCCTGATGGTTTTAGACGCGGAAGTAACTCGATCCATTTATCCAAATTAAATCCTCGAATTAGAAATGTTCCACCAATTAATCCCAGTGCGATAAAACTAACAATTCTTTCTTGACCAAAAAATATTGCTATAGAACTAAGCAATAAAAAAATTCCAGGGACACCCAATGCAATTCTTGAATATCTTCGGTCATATACCAACATTTTCAGGTATCTGCCCAATATTGCGTAAGTTTCTTCTAAACTCTTGCTATGCTTCACAACCACTCTTTTTACAGAAACAACCTCGACAAGGTTCTGGATAACAGGAATGACTACTTCATCTTCGACTCCATCTGAAACTAATACTACACCTTCAGTTGTAGAATTACTAGCAATTTTTTTTACCTGTGTTCGAATTATTTTATCTGCTTCAAATCCTCCTTTACTACTTCCAGCCACTACTGCAATATCACAGTGGTATCCTTTTTCTATTAAATCATCAAATTGTTTAACGGCTGCAAATATAGCATTTGCGTCTGCTTCCTCTGGGTCAGATAAAGCGAGTTTAGAGGCAGCATAGAGACAATCTTTTCTACCCATTACTGGAGTTTTAATATTGCCCTTTTCTCCAATATCGTTGTCTCGGTCTACACATAAAACCAATAGTTTATTGGTTTTGGTATCTTTAGTGCTCAATTCTTGTTTTATTGTGTTAGAGAGGTTTTACTTAAACAATAGCTCGCAGACTAATTAATTGTTAATTGACGATTTTTATATCACTCAAGTTTATCTTGATAGACCAATTTTAGGTCTTCAAATGTGAGTTTTCCTCCTTTTGAGAGCTTATTTTTTGCTATACTTTTAGCTTTTTCAAGTAGTTCTTGTTCTTTAATTTGGACTTTCTCTTTTTCTCTCTCTTTCCCTATTCTAACAATATCTCTGTATTTTCTTCTTATTTCTTCAAGCTGCTTATCTGTATTCGCTATCGCTTCTTCCAATTCCAAAATCTCTTCATTAATTTCATTAATCTCTTTGAAAAGTTGGTCTCTTGCTTTGTAGTCGTTTGTTAACCTATCTTTTCCTGATTCAATATCTAATTCGGTTTCTTCATTTGAAAGATTAATGTCATCCATCTCATCCTTTAATTTCTCCATTTCAGCTCGCAGATTATAGATGTTCTTTCTGGTTTCATAGGCCTTTTTCCATTTCCGCAAATCCAATTCTAAATTCTTAATAAGCTTCACTAGCTGCTTCTCTTCATCTATTGTAAGTTTTTCAGTTTGTATTTTCCAATCTGCATCTTTGATCCTTTCAGATATCCTAATTCCTTTCTCATTAGAAATATCTTTTTCAAACTTTTTTGCGTCGTCTTCAACAATCTGTATCTTAAGTCTTAATTCTCTAATCTTAGATAGAGTTTCTCTCCTAATTTTCCTTGCATCATGGTGAAAATCATATCTTAGGTCCAGATTTTTTCTTGTCTCATCTATCTTTTTAGAAAATCCCCTTATCTCTGTCCTAAGATCTGTTCTCTTTTTATGTACTGCCTTTATTTGTTTAATCAATCCTGATCTATATGTAAGTAGTGAAGTAATTTTATTATTAATATTTTCCATTTCTTCAGAATTTTTTATCTGCAAATCAAGTTAACCCATTGTTAATAGGGCAAATAACTATTACGCTACAATTTTTGTATTGATAATTAATCTTTCAAATTCATTAACAAAAGATAGTAATGTCTAACTTTTATCTGTGAGTTAGCTGTAATTCGATGAGAATGTCGAAACCACAAAATTGCGTATGATTAATTATGATAAACCAAGTATAGGAAAAACCATTTGTCTGTAAAACACTATTTATTATATTAAAAGCGTAGGTTATACAGTTGTAGGTGTTTTTATCGAGGAAACTTCGAATACAAAGTTCGCTAACTGGTTTTGAACTTATCGACCTTAGAACAGGAGAAAGCGGAATTCTATCTTCAACTATTCTTGATATTAGTCTCCAAGCTAGGGTTTTTATAGAATTAATCTTCAATTTTTTAGAAAGCGGGATCTAAAGCCCTATTCTCCTCAAGTGAATTGTTTGGTATTACTGTGCGCGACAATTTTGGCACAATGGAGATGTACAATCCAGATTTTCTGCGCGCAATTGATTATATCATTAATAATCGCGCGCTTGCAATATGTGTTATTCATCAACAACTAATGATCCCTTTACCCAATAGATTAGATAATCTGAGTTTGTTCAAATCTACGAAGCTACCCTAAAATATGAAAAAATATTATATATATTGATAAATGAGATTTTGAAACTTCTGGAGAGTAACAATTGATAAAGGAACGAGACCTGAGGATAGTTGGACTAGATGAAGCGGGTAGAGGCTCGATAATAGGTCCGCTACTCATTGGAGGAGTAGCAATTAAAAAAAATAAGCTCGATCGATTATCAGCCATTGGTGTAAAAGATTCAAAGCTACTTTCATCTAAAACTCGAAATCGACTTCTAGAACAAATCAAAGACATATCCGAGAATATTATAACTCATAAAATAATGCCCGCAGAAATTGATGAATATGTGAATAAAGGAAAAAAGTATCGACGACTAAATTATCTTGAAGCCATAACTATGGGTCAAGTAGCATCGAATTTAGATCCAGACATTATCTATGTAGATTCTGCGGACATAAATCCAGAGAGGTTTGCAGAGGATATCAGATCAATCCTAACAAAAAATGTAGAGATTATTTCTACTCATCGAGCTGATCAAAAATATCCTGTTGTCTCTGCTGCTTCAATTGTTGCTAAATGTGAGCGGGATGCTGAGATCGCAAAGATAATTAAAGAAAATGGAAATTTTGGAAGTGGTTATCCAGCAGATTCAAGGACAATAAAATTCCTTAAAGATTGGCTTTCTCATCATGGTGAGATACCTTCATTCTCGAGGGCATCTTGGAAAACATGGGAAAAAATTAGATCAACAAGTTTAGAGGAATTTTGATTAATCTAGAATACTGCACTGATAATGGCGTGGTCTTTATCGAAAGGCGCAAGCCTGATAATTTGTTTTATTGTGAACTCTTCTTTCTCAATTTTTGATGCTTCTTGTTGAAATATGCTCTCAGGATTAATACTTGTATCAATACTTCTAGCCTTGATAATTAGTAGAATGTGTCCTCCTTTCTTCAAGTATCTTTTACAGTTCATTATTGCAATCTCTGTCTGATCTGGCTGGGCTATATCACAGTATACTGTATCCACTTTCGTGAAAAGTGCAATGTACAAGTTTGGTTTATGCGCATCTTCTATAATTGGGATAACATTTTTTCTCTTTAGCGCTACCCGTTCAACAAATTCTCTTGCTACTCGGGGTGCATTTTCAACCGAGAAGAGTGTCCCTTTCTCACCAATAATATCTGATATGTGACTAGCAGTGGTGCCAGTTGATGTACCAAGGTATAATACTTGGCTTCCTTCAATTATCGGAAGGTTTTTTAATCCATTAAGAATTGCTGCTGCCAACTTGCTCCTAAAAGGATCCCATATTCTATATTCTTCACCATCAATCATTAAGACGTGTTCTCCGTAAACCTTGGTTCCTGGTGCGAGGTTTAAGGTAGCAAGTTTATCTTTGTCTTTTAGTCTTACTCTTGTTAACATTATCTGTCCTCTTTCCTTTTTTCTTACTTTTATTGTTCGTCTTCTTAAACTCAAAATTTTCGGTCTTTGGTGGTTCTCCATAATTATCTCTTATCTCTTCTAACCTCTGATCAAAACGTGTTTTGATTCCTTCTTCACGTGTCCCTCGGTAGGCATCTACCCTACTAGCAATTGCGATTTTTGCCGCTAGAGATCTAGCTATTTTTCCTCTTTGCCATTTTGGTGCAATGTGTACTACTTGATGCTGGAATAATATCCCGTGTTTTGGTGGCCTTGCTCCAGTACGAATAGATCTAAATAGTGCTTTCTCTGCCCCCAAAACTTGTATTGTACTAGCTGGTAGGCGTGCCATCTTCTCCAATCCCCTTGACTTCACAATTAATCTTGCTCCAATAGTTGCTCCTGCGATTGAAGTTATATTAGGTGCAATTTGATTCATTGTTTTTTCAACATGTTTTGCTAGGCTATCTCTTACCAACGATAATAGTGCTGCTTCTTTTGAGAGGATTGATATCTGCTGTAAATCTTCATCTCTAATCTCGGTTCCTTTTGATCTATCTGCAGCAGAAAGTATTTGTTTGATTTTCTCAGAGGAAATACCGTGCTCCTCAAGCTTTTTCATATTAATGTTTTCCCGTCTCTGGAAATTGTTAACAAATTTTACGTATGTTTCTGGGTTATCTAAAATTCTCTCAAGTTCAGGAAAGTGTAGGCCATACCATTCTTTAACTCTTGCTTCTAAAATGTTAACTATTTTGTCAATTTCATCAAGAGATTGAACTGATTGCATAACCTGCAAATCAGGTTTGGACGCTAATTCTCTAAGTTTCACTTTTGACATTTCAAGTGCAAAAACTCTTACTAGCTTTTTAGCTTCATTCTCATTCTTAGCCCAACCAGTATCTACTATTAATCTCAATTTTCTATTTTGCATACGATTAATCTCTCCATCTGAAAGGCTCTTTACATTAACCCCATTTTTATCTAATGAATTCCTCAGTGGTTCTTCATGAATTAAGAATTCCTCAAAATCTCTATCTTTAGCTCTCAAAATAATTCTTCGAAGCCAATCATCAATTACACCAGACTTCATTTGCTGAAATCTTTGAATTTCTTCCCCATCTGGATATCTTTTCACAACCTTTATCTTCATTGACTTATCCAAAATCAAAACACCTAATTCCGTAATAAATAATCTTCCCTTCACTATGTATCTCCTGCTTCTACTGTTGGAGTGTTACCATAAATCCTTACCTGCTAATCACTATTTCTTCAAAAGCCTTGGAATTTAGTTTTAGCTGTTTCCACCGAAAGACAAACGTTTAAAGCACGAAATCTTGAAGTGTGGGTGGATTATGTTTGAAACTTCCTGAAAAGAAAGCTCGAAATACTTTGCAGATATCTTTTCAGCTGAAGAATTTTAAGATGAATAATCCCGTTATGTTAGCATCTGGTGTAGTTGGTGTTCACCCTGATATTTTCCCTCGTGTGGCTGAAGCAGGAGCAGGTGCTATAGTGACAAAATCTATCAGTATGGAACCTAGAGAAGGTTACCCTAATCCTACCGTTGTTGAAGTAGAAGGTGGTTTTGTAAACGCAATAGGACTTTCAAATCCAGGTATTGATGCATTCTCAAAAGAGTTAGCAACTTTAGAGGAGAAGCCTTTACCAATAGTAGTAAGTTTATTTGGATCCACCCCTGCTGAATTTGGGGATCTAGTTTCAAAATTAGAATCTGTCTCAGTTGACTGTTATGAACTGAATTTATCTTGTCCACATGTGGAAAAAGTTGGCCTTGAATTGGGACAAGACCCTGAAGCAGTAGCAGCAGTTGTTAAGGCTGCCAAAAAATTTGCTTCAAGACCAATATTGATTAAAGTCTCTCCACACATTGCAGATATTGTAGAAATAGTTTCAGTCGCGAAAGATTCCGGGGCCGATGGAGTAACTGCCATAAACACCCTTAGAGCAATGGTTATTGACATCGAATCCGGTAGACCTATACTCTCAAATAATGTAGGTGGACTTTCAGGATCTGCAATTAAAGCGATTGCTATTCGCTCTGTCTACGACATATCCCAAAAAGTTGATATTCCAATTATCGGATGCGGAGGAATAACACGTTGGAGTGATGCAATCGAGTTTTTTCTTGCTGGTGCTTCTGCTGTGCAGGTAGGATCTGCTGTAGCATACAAAGGTCTTGATATTTTAAGTGAAATTGTGAATGGAATTGAGAAATATATGAATAATCATAAGATAAAAAAAATTGGTGATATAATTGGAAGATCATATTCTTCTCAATAGACCCAGAATTACAAAGATAAAACAGATACGGAACGAAACAAATGATATTCTAACAATTTTCGTTCAGGATAAAATGTGTTCCATAGCTGCTCCTGGACAATTCGCTATGATATGGGCTCCGGGTGTAGGTGAGGTTCCAATGAGTTTATCATTTATGGATGGTAAAGATACTTGTGGATTTACTGTTAAATCAATTGGAATGACAACAAAGGAGCTTTGCAACAAGAAAAAGAATGACAATATTGGAATTCGTGGTCCTTATGGGACTGGTTTTACATCAATATCTGGTAATTGTTTACTTGTTGGCGGTGGAACTGGATTAGCTCCAATACTGCCATTGGCCAAAATACTTGTAGGGAAAGGAGCAGATGTGACTCTTCTGCTAGCAGGTAAAAGTAAAAATGATATTCCTTTTCTAGAAGATACTCAAATTTTGCTTTCAAATTCCAAGCATAAAATAGTTGTTACTACTGACGATGGTAGTTATGGTGTTAAGGGTGTAGCGTCAGATTATGTAGAAGTTCTGCTTAAACAAGAAAGATACGATATGATATACACGTGTGGCCCAGAAACTATGTTAAAAAAAATATTCATATTGGCTGAAGAGAAGATTATTCCCGTCCAAGTCAGCCTTGAACGATATATAAAATGCGGATTTGGGATCTGTGGAAGTTGTAGTATTGGTAGATATCTTCTTTGTATTGATGGACCAGTTTTTACATCGAAACAGATTCGAGAAATATCAAATGACTTCGGGATTTCGCGTAGAAATATTAACGGTGGGAAAACACCAATATAAAATGAAAAAATACCCCAATAATCTGAATTGATAGTTTTTTCCTTTTTTTATGAGATATTTAATATTCATCGCGAAACTTTTAAATAACATTTTCCTAGGTTTTAGTATTCACAAAGGTGTTTAGATGCCAACTCACGGTTCATTAACAAAGGCGGGTAAAGTTCGTAGCCAGACCCCAAAGTTAGAAAAACAGAAAAGGGTATCTCCCAATCCAAGGGTCAGAAATAATAAAACATATTTCAAACGGTACTCTTTGAATCGAAGGCCTGGACAGAATTGGGATACCAGTACTAATCGATAATTCCGGAATTATAATTCTGCTTTAGTAACGAATTAGATTTTTAGTGGATACTATTATTATTTTAGTCAGTTAATTGCACAATAATGAGTTCTCTTTCATTAAGGAGCTCCGGTAGTTGCTTCTTCGCATTATTGATTCCTGATAAGATATCTAATCCAATAAGAAGAATAGTGCAGGCTATTAATGTAGAGAAAGTATAGAGCGCTGGTCCGATTCCTTGGAAAAATATTAGGAGGATAGTTGTTTCGGCTGCAAACATTGTTCCTCCAATCATCAGAAATATGGGTGTTGACCATTCGTTTCTAATCAAGTATTTTCCTAAGATATTTGGTTTAATTGCTAAGCCTGTAAAAATAGTAACCGCTGCCGATAAGCCAAGAATTAAAAAATATTCTATTCTTCCGGTAATCATCAAAAGAAGTGTTGTTCCAGTTACTAGCATGAAGCTTCCCGGTATAATTAGAAATATTGTGCTCAATCTATTTCTTGACAGTAAAGGACGTTTGTTCATTATCAATATGAATAACAATTATTTGAAAACAAAAAAAGAAACAATTGTGTGATAACTTTGACCTAACGCTCAAAGACACTCTGGTATTATATGAGATATCTTTTGATATATCCCAACACAACTAGAATTTTCTTAGCAAGAAAACAAGTATTTTTAAATATAATATCTTTTATTTATTGACTTCAATCTTAATGCTTAAGCTAAAGGAAGACTAATAAGGGCTATAATGGGAGATATATTAGAGTAGGTAAACTAATAATGAGTGAACGTTCATCAATGTTAAAAGTATTGGAGGCATATACTAGAGATGTAGGTAGAGGAGTTTCAAGAATCGATTATGATGCAATGGATGCATTAGATGCTTCAACAGGTGATGTAATAGAAATAATTGGTAAACGGCGAACAGTTGCAAAATGTCTCCCACTTTATCCATCAGATGAAGGTAGGAGTGTGATACGAATCGACGGTCTGATAAGAAATAACTCAGGTGTTGCAATAGGCGACACAGTAACCATAAAAAAAATAAAAGCGCCATCTGCAGAAAAGGTTGTTGTTGCACCTCTTGAAGCCATACCCCCCATAGATGAACGTTATCTCGCTGATGCTCTAGAAAGTGTTCCAGTTACAAAGGGGGACAATATTATGATTCCTTATTTCGGAGGAAGACTTTCATTCCAAATTATTGGGGTGAATCCTATTGCTGATGCTGTACTAATCACCCAAAAAACAGTGTTCACTATTTCTGAAAAAGGTGCGGTACTTAGAGGTGTGCCTCAGGTTACATACGAAGACATAGGGGGACTCAAAGATGAAATCCAAAAAGTTCGTGAAATGATTGAATTACCGCTTAGACATCCTGAAATCTTCGAGAAGCTTGGAGTTGAAGCTCCTAAGGGGATTCTTCTATTTGGATCTCCAGGTACAGGTAAGACTCTTCTGGCCAAGGCAGTGGCAAATGAAAGTAGTGCTCACTTCATTAGTATCAGTGGCCCTGAAATAATGAGCAAATTCTATGGAGAGTCTGAAGCAAGGCTAAGAGATATTTTCAAAGAGGCGAAAGAAAAGTCTCCATCAATAGTTTTTATTGATGAAATAGATTCAATAGCACCAAAACGGGAAGAAGTTACTGGCGAGGTTGAGAGAAGAGTAGTTAGCCAATTGCTCTATCTGATGGATGGTTTAGAAGCACGCGGGAAGGTAATAGTTATCGCCGCAACGAATAGGCCAAATGCCATTGACCCAGCTTTGAGAAGACCTGGCCGATTCGATAGAGAGATTGAGATCAATGTTCCAGCAAAGCGTGGAAG
>PVBE010110062.1_pt1 | contig 17373 bp, 15 predicted proteins | sample 1631181 | NCBI WGS metagenome assembly PVBE01 (sample SAMN08397723, study PRJNA350692) | Marine metagenome, whole genome shotgun sequencing project. | isolation source: water | place: Pacific Ocean | collected 2012-04 | reverse complement strand
GGATGCAAATGAGAGGTGATCGTGGTGATCGGGGTGGTCAAGGTGGTCCTCCTGAAGAAATGCGCGAGCATAGGATGCAAATGAGAGGTGATCGTGGTGATCGGGGTGGTCAAGGTGGTCCTCCTGAAGAAATGCGCGAGCACATGAATCAAATGTATGGCTGGCAGGAAGAAAACACCCATGGTGAGTGGCGAGACGATAGACCACACAGGCAACACGAGGGCTCAGAAATAATAGAGTTCATGCATGAACTTGAATTATTTAGCGAAGTATCTTCACGCCTCAGTGATTCAAAAGCAGTTGCAATGATTGGTATTCACATGATTCGAGACGAGCTCGATGGCGAACTAAAAATGAAAACCATTGATGCGATTATAAAAAAATCAGAACGGGGCTCGCCAGCACACAATGCGGCACTTATCGTTGCGATTCAAACAATGCAAGAGGAGGGCGATGACGAAGCAGCAGCAGATTATATGATTGAGCTTGTTATATCTAACTAAGGACTCTTTTATAAAGCTTAAATCGTGTTTCCAATCCTTTGCGTAGCGTTGTTTTTCTTGGCTTGTCTACATCTCGGCAAATAATTTTTAACATCTCAACAAGTCCATAAAAGTCGTTCACTGAAATTACTTCAGGAGCGACCTTTGCGGGTTTGTTTTTTTGTAAAACACCATCAATGTCTTTCATATTGTGATAATTACCAAGTGCCAAGCACAGGCAAGTTGAAAGGTATCCATAGTCACAAAAGGCGGTGGACTCACACGTACCACCAGGCATAAGTTTACGTTGCCACGCAAAATTCTTTTGAGTGTTCATGATTTCAGTTGCCGCATTCGTAAGTTCAGGGCCAAACACACTGGTCTTATCCCCAACACGAAGGATTGGACCCATTCCAATTGGCGATTCAGGAAAGCTTCGCGAAGTTTCTAAGCAAAGTAATCTTGATGTCTTTGGCACGGATTCATATTTTGCTGCTGCAATTGCACCCACGAATCCAATTTCCTCGGCTCGTGTTAATAACACACCAACATTTCCGAGAGCTGGAAGTGTTTTAATTTTATCTAGAGCACAAATTGCCGCTGCAACACCCGCAAGATCGTCACAAGCAGGTGCATGAAGCAAACCATTTTTAACAATCGGTGGGTTAAATTTCCACCGAGCAATATCATTTTGAATCAAAATTCCAGCAACACCCTTGTTTAATTTAATAACAACCCTCTTAAATGGTTTTGCTTTTGAATCAAGCGATTGAATAGTGCCAACGTATCCGTTGTCTTCGTTATCGAAAACCTCAACCTTAGATCTAACAAAATATGCATCGTTGACACCTCCTCTAAACTCCATCTCAAGATGTTGTTCATCAATTTGTTTTCGAACAACGAACGCGGGATGATCTAAGTGAGCAGTGATATAGATTGGTTTCTTTGAGGAATTGCGAGTTTGCGTAATTAGAAGATTTCCAAACCGGTCTTTTTTGAGAGTGATGCCTCCCTGCCGTTTTGCCCACGTTTCAATCCAATCTACTACCCGCCATTCCTGGCCCGCTGCTGTTGGAATAGCTGTAATTTCCATCAACCATTTCAAGTATTTTTTCATGGCACCATTTTACATGGGGTCAGTCCCTGTGGGTCACACCCCATGTAGAATGCTCGGATGGCGTTAGCAACGATTGAAGAGATATTGGACGATTTGCAGCAAGGCAAAGTGATTGTCTTGGTTGACGATGAAAACCGTGAAAACGAAGGAGATTTTGTCGTTGCGACCGAGCACATTAACGTTGAGCTCATCAACTTTTTTACAAGAATTGGTGGTGGTTATCTCTGTGTTGCGATGACTGGTGAAGATTGTGATCGGTTGGAACTTGGCCCTCAGGTTGCAGATAACACAAGCGTCAGGGGAACTCCATTTACTATTAGTGTTGATGGTCATCCACGGCATAGCGTGACTACCGGTATATCAGCAGCTGACCGAGTAAAAACAATAGAACTACTTGTTGATTCAAATTCAAGACCCGATGATTTTGTACGACCTGGGCATATCAACCCACTACGCGCACGAAATGGCGGTGTTCTTGCGCGAACAGGTCAGACCGAGGGTTCGGTTGACCTATGCAAACTTGCAGGGTTAAAGCCATCAGCAGTCATCATCGAAGTTGTCAAAGAAGACGGCGAAATGGCACGCGTGCCTGATCTAGAAAAAATTTGTGATGAACATGGTTTCAAAATGTGTTCTGTTGAGCAGATTATTGAATATCGTCTGGCTCGAGAAAGTTTGGTTAAACGAATTGAACCAACGTGTGGCACACCAATTGAAACTCCGTATGGAACATTTAACTTAATTGCATATCACAGCGCAATTGATGCCGTTCCCCATCTCGCTCTTACTGTCGGTGACGTTGGAGAACTCGATGAATATGGAAGTGCGAAACCAATTGAAGAACCGACGCTTGTACGTGTTCACCGTCGCAATTTATTGGGAGATATCTTTGATGCGACCAATCACCCCTCAGGTAAGGAACTTAGGGCATCATTACGAATGATTGCAGAAGAAGGTCGTGGAGCTCTTATTTATATGCGGCCAGAACAATATGGGGATGAATTCATCGACCGGCTTCAAAAAATTCAACGTCCCGAGTTAGATGTCAACGTTCCTGACCTAACAGTTTCAGACCAACCGATGGATCGCCGAGATTATGGAACTGGCGTTCAAATTATCCTCGATCTTGGTTTGAAAAAATTAAAGCTCCTCACAAACCACCCTAAACACCTTACGGCTTTGCATGGTTTTGGCGTTGATATTGCTGAAGAAGTTCCTATTGCAACAAACTGTGACCGTTAATCACGATTACCAAATAAGACTGCTAATCGGAAACAAAGTTTTACTGCTTCAAGGTAAATCCAAACAAGCGTGACCATCAAAATAAATGCGCAAAACCATTCCATTTGTTTTGGTGCACCCGACTTGACTTGTTTTTCAATCATGCCAAAATCGATTATGAGCCAAAGGGATGCAACGCCAAGAATTAATACATTTAAACCAATTCCAATAAGGGCCGCGTTTCCACCCTCAATCGCAGAACCAAGCGAAAGAAATGGCATCTGTGCACCAAACAGACTCATCACGAATGAAATCATGTACGTGATAAAAATACCGAGAGTGAGAACACTAATTGCCGCGACAAACTTTTTTGTTGGTTGCAAAATACGGAAGTAATAGAGCGCAAGCATTGAAATAAGCACACTAATGGTGATGACAAATGCCTGCAGCGCAAGACCACCAATCGCGGAATACCCCATGTTTGCAAGAACATTATCCAGAGCATAGGTGAGCACACCGAGAAAAGCTCCTTGAATTGCGGCATAAATCCATGCTGTTCCCCTAGCTCTTGATGGATTTCTCATAATCATAAAATATATGACTATTGTTGCGATAAAACCTACTATCACGAGTGGCCACGCGAGTTCGGGTTTGTTTTTAGAGATCCAAATACCGAACATGCCCCCCCCAACAGCTACAGATGTCAACATGCTTGTTTTATTTACAACCCCAGAAATAGAAGCAGTTTCAATATCTGAGCATGATCCCACGCCTTCCCGCCAGGCCTCGTGGTTTTTGAGCGCAGGGTTACTTGTTTCTAGCATGTTTTTTCCGAGTCTCATAGATAGTTCCTCAAATAGTTGTACTCGTGTATTCTATCGATTATATAGCCATGAAAACAAAAGATTTACTATTAGCGTTCGAATCATTCGCCCCAACTTACCTCGCCAACGACTGGGACAATGTTGGATTGCTTGTTGGATCCAAGAATTGGTCTGCAAAAAAAATCTTACTCACTATTGATCTGACAGAAGAGGTACTTAAAGAAGCAATTGCATTAAAAATAAATGCAATTGTTTCATATCACCCGCCAATTTTTGACCCAATCACATCGGTGACCGATGGTTCATTCAAAGAACGAGTTGTTCTTGAAGCAATCACACACAAGATTGCTATTTACTCGCCGCACACTTCTCTTGATGTTGCAAACGGAGGGGTGAACGATTGGATTGTTGATGGAATAGGCAAGGGAGATGTTCGTGCATTGAGACCATTTGGAAACTTGCCACCAGATGAAGAATGCAAACTAATTACATTTTGTCCAGAAGATAAAGTTGAAGAACTACGCCACTCACTCTCAAGTGTTGGTTGCGGACGAATCGGAAATTACGAACAGTGTTCGTTTACAACTCACGGCACAGGCACATTTTTAGGCGGAAAGGGCTCAAGCCCAACCCATGGAAATGTTGGCGAACTGCAACACGTCACTGAATGCAAATTTGAAATAGTGGTTTCAAAGGCGTCTCTTTCACTTGCAATTCAGGCATTACGACAATTCCATCCATACGAAGAACCCCCACTTGAAGTACACGAACTTTGCGAACGACCACGACGTGACATGGGCATAGGAAGACGCATAATATTAGACCGTCCGATTCAACTTGATGGACTTGCTCGAAAACTTAAAAAACACTTAGGTGTAGGATATGTACGCGTCGCACCCGCAGTTGGCAAGGATGACAGAACGCAAGTGCAAACGATTGGTCTTTGTGCTGGTGCTGGCGGTTCTGTATGTGACCTTGCAATTCATGATGGCTGCGAAGTGTTCATTACTGGAGAAATGACACACCATAAAGTTATTGATGCAACGGCGCGTGGCTGCTCTGTGATGTTAACAGGTCACACAAATAGTGAACGGGGTTACCTGCCAAAACTTAAGGATCAACTTGGTGAACTTTTGCCAAAGGCACATATCTCAGTGAGTAAAGCTGACTCGCCACTTTGGACGTACTTCTAAACACCAGCGTATATACCGGTTCTACACCATAAGTGAGCACTTCGAGTGCCTAGGGCAACTAACAACATGATCATTTACCATGCCAACCGCTTGCATGAATGCATAACAAATTGTTGGGCCGACAAATTTAAAACCGTGTTTCTTTAGATCTTTTGCCATCGCCTCACTGATGGCTGTTGCTGCCGGAATCTGTTCGTCGGTTTTCCATTTGTTAATAATGGTTTTATAATTAGAGTGCTTCCATAAATAGTCATTAAATGACCCACACCCCTTTTCCATAACCTCAATCCAAGCTTTTGCATTTGCAATCGCCCCATTAATTTTTGCTTGACTTCGTATTATTCCAACGTCTTTCAATAGTCGATTGACTTGCCTTTTTCCGTAGCGCGCAACTTTTTCTGGATCAAAACTATCAAATGCGGCTCTAAAGTTCTCGCGTTTGTTTAAAACAATTATCCAGGACAACCCGGCTTGAAAACCATCGAGACATAGTTTTTCATATAGCGCCCTATCATCATGTTCAGGAACGCCCCACTCATTATCATGGTAGGCGACATAAACAGGATCATCGCCGCACCATGTGCACCGTTGCATTATTTGTCCCCAAACAATTCTTCAAGAAGGTCCATTGGGTTTGGCTTATCTTTATCACCACTATCAAACACGTCCTCGATGGCATCACCAATAACAGTAACCGCTACATTTTGTAAAAGTTCATTGAGATCAAAGCCTGGGTCTACATTTGTTTTTGGATTGTCAATAGTTCCAGTAATTAGAATTGGAACATCAATGTCGTTGGGAAGATTTCGCAACTTTTTGATGCTGTATCCAAGGCCAGTAAGTGGGACGGCGGATTTCAAATTCAATTCGCGATTAACAAAGTTAATAGTTCCTGAATATGGAATCGAATATTTATTTGCAAGTGTTAGTGTGAACTTTTTATATGTCGCAACACCCTTGCGGATACTAATATGTATTGGATCGAAAAATGCAGGAATTACTTCAACATGTTTAGTATTGAACATGGGTAGTAATTTCATTGTGACAGAGCCGCTATCAAGCGCAACTTCGCCAATGGTAACGATAAGATCTGCGTTAAGCGATGATACGTCACCCTCTAACGATGTGGAGACATTAGACGCTTCAACCTGTATGGGGTGCCTGACAGACCGTATATCAGACAGAATTGGCCCCAGATCCTTGAGCAAGTATTGTGTAAGTTGTGGAGATAATTGTAAGTCACATCTTGTTGTAGTATTTGGGAGAGTAGCGAACGAATCGTTAGATAAGCGGAAAGAAGAATCAAAAGCAGCGTTGGGCGAAGTCCCACTTGAACGGATGGTTGGATTATTTAGAATATCTATTGCTTGCACCTCTACAGATATGGGTGAACCAATGGTGCGCACAAGCAACTTGTCACAACTCCACAAATTGTCAAGAAGGAGCGTGTCAATACCTGTAGCAATGACGTTGGCATCAAGTTGTCCAACACGATCTCCAGCCATTTGTCGTGTTGTTATTCCGCGAATAGCAATATGCTCTTCTTTCACATCAAGCGAAGCATCGAAGTTTGCATTTCCTTTAAGATCCATCGAACTTATTTTTGCATTCAAAACAGAATTGCTGTTAAACATACCGGCAAACAAACGTGTTGTTTCAGCTTCGTTTAAATTAACTTTTACAGCAGCGTCCTTTAACCCAACAATGTTTGTTCCTTCAAGTTGTACGGTTCCAGTTGCTTGCGATTTGTTACTGATGATTTCAACGCCTACATTGTTAAACCCAAGTTCGATATTTGTTGACAACACCGGGGCAAAATATTGAAGATATTGTGTTTGCTCTTCGTCTACAAACTGATTAATAGTACTTATTGGAACATTTGAAGCAGTAATTGTTCCAGAGCCCTGAGGCAACTGGCGTGTGATAGTTTTCCATAGATCATCAATGCCGTCGAGTTTGTTTTTGTTTCTTGAATATAGAGAAGCCGAAAATGAGGAATCTACATCATTAACACGAACAGAGCCACTTGCAGCGATATTTCTCTCTCCCACATCAGCAACTATTTCTGAATGTAACGATTGAATGGTTGTGCCTGTCGGAACATAACTCAACACGCCTTTAAGATCTATGGTGCCAACACATTCGGGCGTATTAGACAGATTGTTGCCAGCTGGAACGAGTTGATCAAGATTGATCGTTGCAATTGCACTTCCTTGTAATGTATCTTCTGTTAGAACCTGTACCAGTTCAGTGTGTAGATTAGCAACAACATCAAGGTTGTTGATTATTCCGAGGCTTGGGTCATAAATACCAGCAATTTGTAACTTGTCAGAAGTAAAAGTTACACGAACTGGAGGTCCTTCAGATAATCGGTCTACACGCAAATTCATCGTTTCACCAATATCTCGAATGGGATCAATGTCATAGAAGTGAAGCAGTGGAGAGAGAATTGTTGTAGGAACCGAGGTTAAATTAACTGTGCCAACAATCTCTTTGTCATTGAAAACAAACATATTCTTCGAGTCAGTGGTTGAAAGCAGCTGGGTTTTTATTGTGACTGTTCCCCTGGGAACATCATATTCCGACAATTTGCCAACCACAGATACATTGATAGATTCATTCAATTTTGGAGAAGAAATTTGTCCATATAACTCTATGACTGACCAGCCACCCACACCCTCAATTGTTGGAAGATCAGCATTTTCGATTATAAAATCAAGCGATGCATTCGCGTCCCAATTGATATCACCTCGCTCAGTGAGAAGATTTGGTGCTTCTAAAGAACATGAAACAGTTCCATCTATATTTGTTGAAGCATCAATAAGGAGTGAAAAAATTCTTCCGGGATCAATTCGAATAGAACCATTAATGTTGTGATACTCAAGGGGCTCTTCACCCTCAATGGTGATTGTGTCAAGGTCTACGGCGAGAGAGATGTTTGGAATCGTAAGCTCTGGACTTGTAACAATGGATTCTGTTTTTTGTGGCGAAACAACTGCTGGAGTAGTTTCTTTAGGTTGCTTCGGTTTTTCTTTGTAGGGAGTAATAACCAGATCTCCACGCACAGCAACGCTGAGCACGAGATCTTTTTTGATGAAGTCAATAAGGGAATGCGAGATTTCAACATCAATATCTGCTGTGCCAAGTTCATCTTGAATATGAAGCCCTGTTATTGTCTGTGGGCCAGACCAAGTGACGTTGACTGATGTTGCAGAGTAAGATGAGTTTTCTGAAATCTTCCCCTTAATAATATTTTCAGCAATTTTTGGAATACTGAAATATGCACCCAGCGCTACAGCGACAAGCGTTCCAAGGATGATAAAAATAACTTTTTTCTTCATAGAGTGTGCATGATACCCGTCTGGTATCCTGAGGCGAGATGAAAAAGCCAATGGTTCACTATCAAGCATTTGCAAAGGTTAATTTATCCCTTAAAGTTGGAAATTCAATGGACAATGGGATGCATCCAATACTCTCAAAGATGACCCAAATTGCGTTTTTTGATGAACTAGAAGTAACTAGGCTCGATACTTATGCTCTCTCAAGATATGCAATTATCTGGAATGAGAATGCTCCAGTCAAATCAGAGATCGATTGGTCTGTAACATCAGATCTTGCTGTTCGAGCCCATCGCCTACTTGAGGCAAAAATAGGGACGACCCTTCCTGTACAAATGAAAATAGAAAAGCAAATTCCAGTTGGTGGTGGTCTTGGTGGTGGCTCTGCAGATGCAGCTGCTATGTTGCAGGCGGTGAAGGAAATTTACAGCTTAGATGTAGATTTGGATGAGATAGCAATGACTCTTGGCTCAGACGTTCCATTTTTTCTTAATGGCGGAGCCTGTATTGTTCGGGGAACTGGGAATGAAATAGAGCCAATTACTCTTGAAACAATTCATTTGGTTTTAATCATCCCAGAGTATGGTTGTTCAACCGAGGACGTCTACAGAGAATTTGATTCCCTTGCAGAACCCAAAAGCAACGGTACAAATGATCTTCTTGCACCCGCGTGTGTTGTTGAAGAGCGACTATCTACAGATATTAATCTCCTACAAACGCTGACGGGACACGAAATACACATTTCTGGGAGTGGCTCAACAATGTTCATAATCTGCGATAATGAAAAAAGCGCAACAACCCTTGCTCGGAAGATTGAAGAAAATACCAACCTCGTTGCAATTGCAACGCATACGTGTTGAAAGGCACAGGAGAAGACACCATGACTACAATGATGATTACAAATTTTGTTCCAGCAGATATCGACGCAACCACTTGGGACAACTTACAGCCCTATTACAAACAACTGCTCGATCGCGAGTTCAAATGTTCAGGTTGCCTAGAACAATTTCTACTTGATAGAAGTGAACTTGATGCTGCTGCATCTGAGGCTGGTTCAAATTTATATATTGCGATGACATGCAACACCGAAGACGAGGATGCAAAAAATGCATTCTTGAAATTTGTTGAAACAGTTGAACCAGAGCTGAAAAAGGTTGGGTTTGAATTAAATAAAAAAGTGGTTCGAAGCGAATACGTTGGTGATCTGGATAAAGATCGCTACAGCGTATTGCTCCGTGATTGGTTTGCAGATGTTGAAATTTTCCGTGAAGAAAACGTGCCACTTCAAACAGAAGATACAAAACTAGGTCAAGAATATTCGGAATTGTGCGGGGCAATGATGGTTGAATTCGATGGCGAAGAACGAACGATGCCACAAATGGGCGTGTACCAACAAAACCAGGACAGAAGTGTTCGAGAAGCGGCATGGAGAGCAGTTGCAGAACGCAGACTTCAAGACCGAGACAAGATCGACACAATCTTTGACAAAATGGTTATTAATCGAGACAAGACGGCCAATAACGCTGGTTTTGAAGAATACCGTGGATATATGTTTGCAGCGAAGCATCGTTTTGATTACACCCCAGATGATTGCATTGCATTCCACGAAACTATAGAACAAGAGTGCATGCCGATTATTCGTAAACTTGCAGAGGAGCGCAAAGAAGCTCTTGGCGTAGAAACATTAAGACCATGGGATCTTACAGTTGATCCACACGGTCACGCTGCGTTAAAACCATTTGACACAGCAGAGGATTTAATTGAAAAAACTTCAAAACTATTTCATCGAATGGATCCTGAACTTTCTGAAATGTTTGAATCAATGCGAGATGGCGGATATTCGCTTGATCTTGCCTCAAGAAAAGGAAAGGCCCCTGGCGGGTATCAAGCAAGTAGGGATCGTCAGAGAAAACCGTTCATCTTTATGAACGCAGCGAGCTTACCTCGAGATCTCGACACGATGGTGCATGAAGCAGGCCACGCATTTCATTACATGCTTTGTCGCCACGATGATTTGGTGTGGTATCGTGGTGCTCCAACTGAGTTTGCAGAAGTTGCATCGATGAGCATGGAGTCATTGGCGTATCCATTCTTGGACGAGTTTTATTCACCCGATGAAATTAAACGAGCTATTCGAAAGCACCTTGAAGGAATCGTAAGCACTTTAACATGGGTTGCAACAATCGACGCATTCCAACACTGGATTTATCTTAATCCAGAACACACGCGCGAAGAACGAACATCGCAATGGCTTGAATTGGGCAATCGATTTGGAGGCAGCGTTGATTGGTCTGGCCTTGAATCAGAACAAGAAGCAGTTTGGCACCGCCAACTACATCCGTTTGAGGTTCCCTTCTATTACGTTGAATACGGTATTGCCCAACTTGGTGCACTTCAAATGTGGCTGAAATATCGCGATAACCCAACCGAAGCAGTTGCAGCGTATAAGAATGGTTTGTCGCTTGGTGCAAGTCAACCACTACCAGCACTGTTTGAAGCATGTGGACTGGAGTTTGACTTTTCTTCAGGCACAATGTCTACTTTGATGAAAACAGTAGAGAATGAGTTAGACAAACACGCGTAACCGATATGGCTCTTGGCGGCTTTCATTCCATTGCGTATGTTCTCAGGAAGGCAAGAGAGGCGGGTGGTATTCGTGCCCTTCGAAAAGCCATGCGCACAAAAAACGCATGTAAAACGTGTGCTTTTGGCATGGGTGGACAGCGTGGCGGAATGGTTAATGAAGCGGGAAAGTTTCCAGAGTTTTGCAAAAAATCGGTGCAATCGATGGTTGCAGATATGCAAGGTTCAATTACACCCGAGTTTTTTGAAAAGTATTCTATTGCACAACTTTCAGCGATGTCTTCAAGAGAATTAGAATCTTGCGGTCGACTTACGTTTCCTGTATTTGCGGGACCGCTTGATGTTCACTACAAACCAATTTCCTGGACAGACGCACTTAAAAAAGTATCTGAAAAAATAAAAGAGGTCGACCCTGCACGCACCTTTTATTACTGCAGCGGTAGGTCAAGCAACGAAGCAGGTTTTTTGTTGCAACTTGCTGCAAGAATCCGTGGCACAAACAACGTTAACAATTGTTCGTATTATTGCCACCAAGCAAGTGGTGTTGGTTTAACAAGCGTGACAGGTTCGGGAACGGCGACGGTACAACTTTCCGACTTATCAAAATGCGACCTCATGTTTTTAATAGGGTGTAACCCGTCTTCTAATCATCCCAGACTTTTAAAATCACTTGTTGAACTTCGACGACGCGGCGGCAAAGTGATAGTCATTAATCCACTTCGAGAAAAAGGGTTGTGCAATTTTAAAATTCCAAGTGATTGGCGAAGCCTGTTGTTTGGATCAAAGATCTCTGATTTGTACGTACAGCCAAACATTGGCGGAGACACATTTCTTCTTCTTGGGATTGTTAAGTGGCTTTCTGAGCATAACGAAATTGACACCATGTTCACAACTAAACATGTGGATGGTTTTGAAAAAGTTCTTAAACAAGTAGATGAAATACATTGGCAAGAGATTGCCGAGCAAAGCGGAGTTCATAAAAACGAAATTGCACAAATTGCCAGTGTGTACGCACAATCGTCTAAGTCTATTTTTTGTTGGGCTATGGGAGTAACCCATGTCCGAGGTGGCACGGATTGTGTTCGCATGATTGCTAACACGGCAATCGCGAGGGGAATGCTTGGGAAAAAAGGTGCTGGACTTCTACCTTTGCGTGGACACTCGAATGTACAGGGCATGGGGTCAGTTGGTGTTGTGCCATCGCTAAAGGGTGATATGGCAACAGCGATTGAAAAACAGCTTGGCGTAGTGATTCCGAAAGAAGTTGGTTTTGACACTATGTCGGGAATGGAAGCAGCTCACCTTGGTGAGGTTGATTATGCAATGTGTTTGGGTGGAAATCTACTTGGGTCAAATCCTGACACCAGCTTTGCAATAGAAGCCATGTCGAAAATTAAATTGGTGTCGTATTTGTCAACGACACTGAATCAAGGGCATGTTCTTGGTCGAGGGTCAGAAACCATCATTTTGCCCGTCCTTGTGCGTGACGAGGAATCTCAAACCACAACCCAAGAATCGATGTTTAATTATGTACGAAGAAGTTCAGGTGGAGATATAAGACACGAAGGTCCAAGGAGCGAAGTTGAGATAATTGTTGATATTGCAGAAGATGGTATTGGAGCAATTGATTGGAAACAATATAAAAATAATGATGCAATTCGCGCACTTATTGCAAAATGTATGTCTGGGTTTAGCAAAGATGAAGAAAACCAAGTGGACGGACGAACATTCCACGAGCCAATATTTAATACAGAGTCGGGCAAAGCAACCGCACACAGAGTACAAACACATAGCCATGAACAAGAGAATCAAAATCAACTACGACTTATGACAATTCGAAGTGAGGGTCAGTTTAATACTGTTGTCTATGAAGAAGAAGATATTTATCGGGGACAGCATCGCCGAGACATCATTATGATGAACATAAACGATGCAGAAAGATTGAGCATTGAACAGAACAAACTTGTTGAAGTGCGTGGCGAGTCAGGATCACTTCAAGTTTATGTCCGATTTGTCGATATTTCTGAAGGAAATTGTGCCATGTATTTCCCTGAAGCAAACGTGCTGCTTTCACACAACGTTGATGATGAATCTCATACACCACTATTCAAGGGTGAGCTTATCGAGATCATCTTGTGAGTTAATGCTTAAAAAAGTTTCGGCACTGTTTTTGTTAAGGATAATTGTATTGTGATTAATTTCTGATATGAACCCACGGATAGAACGACTACCAGAATCCAAATATGCGCTGCATGCTTGGAGTTGTTCGGATTTGATGTGCAACGGTAAACCAAACAGCCTGTTTTCAAAAGAAAATACAGCGTTGTTGCTACAGTCAATCAATGGCTGAACATCTTTTTTTGTGATGAAGGGCATATCACAACCAACAACAAGATAGTTTGTGTCGATTTTGGAATTAAGTAGTGCTTCGATGCCACCAATCGGGCCTTGTTGTTTTCGTAAATCTTGTATGCATTGTTGGCCATCGATATCCCCACCTAAAATTACTGTTTGTCTACCGACGACAGCAGCAAATTCCAACATTGTTTCCAACATCGTTTTTCCGTTTGATAGTTTCACCAAATGTTTTGGCGACCCCATACGCTTGCTTTGCCCGCCGATTAGAATTGCAACGGTATGTGCCCACACGTTAATTTGCTCTTTTTACCTCTATAGTTTCACCTGTTGCTATCTCGCCTTCAGTAATCACCTTCGCTAGATAGCCACAACGGCCAACAATATCTTTTTTTAGATTAACGCCAATCGGGTCAAGAACAAAGCAGGGACGACGATCTTCAACCAATTCAATCACTACGCCTCCCGAAAAAGTTAACTGATCTCTGGGTTCTAATTTTTGTACATCAAGGTTTTCTACAGTGATATTCTCCCCAACTGCTCCCGGACATACGTCGTATCCCTCCACTTTCAGTTGATCAAGTATTTCTCGATCAATCAAACTGACCGCCCTATCGCGTGAAACATGTTTATCGTGATCTCGCCCATCGCCCTCTAGTCCATCGAAAGAGACAGTGCAGGAAGCGACAGGAAGTTTTGGAATTCCACCTTTTGATATATTTACTGAGAGTACTACTGCCATGAAGTGGACTATACTCAACCTGTCATGATTTACCATGCAATCACTATGGCTTTCACCTGTTTTTTATTACTTATTGGTGAACCGGAATCTCCAGAATTAATCCCTGTTGAATCGGGAGTTGCTGATAGGGGTTCTTTGAGCAGTTCACTGCGTGTAGAACAGGTTGATTTTCGACAAGACCATGCTTTTGAAAGACTGTACAGAGTTAAAGGAAGTTCGGATATTTATGTTCGTAAATCAGGTGGCCTGACGGCAATTTTTAGAAGTTCCGAATATGTTAAGACATCTTCGGGAGATATTCCAATTGTTCCCGCTGGAACTGAATATTGTATTGGTGAAATACCACAGAGATTGCTTAAACAAATCGACGAATTACAAGAGCCGTTGCCAGCTCCAGATTCAATGATTCAAGCACAGATAATTTCCATTGATGAATCAAACAGAGTGTTCACAAAAGAGAGAACATATAGATCAATAAAGTTTCTTGAGAATGAGTCGTATCGAAGAAAGCGTCTCGCCTCGTTTGTATTGGAAATTGCGATTATGAACTAATTACGCCGCTGTAGGCGTGCCGTCATCAGTTTCCAACATTCCCATAATTGATGCGAGTGTACGCAACCGATTTTCCGCTTCATCCATACACATCATAATGTCGTCGTACCTCTTGCTTCGCTCTGTATTAAGATATGAAGCTGCTGCAGATGGAAACGGTAGTGAATAACTAGCGGATTTCTTTAATGGATCAGCATATTGGCCCATGATTGCACCAATCGAATATGTTGAAAATTGTCGTGGGTGTGATGGTTTCATTGCAGAGGTATGAATCGGATAAAAAAGAAACCAAATGTTGCGATAATTAATATGTAGCCCTTAATTGTGAACGTAAAACCCGCACAAACACCCTATTTTGACATTGTTGAAGTGGTGTAAAATGCGTGGCTCGATGAACACAACTATCCAGTTCCACACTAATACCCCACCCCCCAAAGACGAATCGCTCGTTCCGATTATCGAAAAAGTGACAAATGAAAAAAGTCTGTCAGCTGACGATGGAATGTTGCTCTATGAAACCGCAGATCTTTGGACTGTCTGTTCACTTGCAGATTCTGTCCGTAGAAAACTGCATGGAAACACGGCATTTTACAACATCAATAGACATGTTAATTATTCAAATGTGTGCGCACTAAGTTGTATGTTTTGCGACTTCTATAGAAAAAACAATCAAGAAGGTGCATACGCGCATTCAATGGAGGATATTAGTAACGAAGCAACACAAGCTCTTTCAACCGGCGCAACAGAGATGCACATTGTTGGAGGGCTACATCCATGGCTCCCCTTTTCTTATTACACACAAATGCTTTCAACCATAAAAGAGATTGCACCAAATATTCATATAAAAGCATTCACTGCTGTTGAAATTGTTCATCTTGCACGGATTTCAAAACGCGGTCGCGATGGAATTGCAGGAATTGCCTCAGTACTAAGAGAATTGGTAGACGCTGGTTTGGGTTCATTACCAGGCGGTGGCGCAGAAGTGTTTGATGAACGTATACACGATGAAGCGTTTCGAGGAAAGATAAAAGGCGAACAATGGCTAGATGTTCATCGAGTTGCACATGAGTTAGGTTTAAATTCAAATGCAACAATGCTGTACGGTCATATTGAAACTCGTGAAGACCGAATCAAACACATGTTGACCATACGTGAAGAACAAGAACGTGCAATTGCTTCGGGGTCGTCAGGCAAGTTTCAAGCATTTATTCCCCTGCCATTTATTCCGGGCGTAAGCGACCTTTCCCACCTGCCCGGACCAAGCGGTGTTGAAAATCTAAGAACCATTGCTGTTTCACGACTGATACTCGACAACGTTCCGCACATAAAAGCGTTTTGGATTATGCAGACACTGCACATGGCGCAACATATGTTGGAGTGCGGAGCAGATGATATTGATGGGACAGTGATGTGGTACGACATTACAAAAGTTGAATCAAACTCAACACATCAAGAAAGTTCAGTTGTTGATTTGTGTCGCGCTATTCGAGACGCTGGATTTGACCCAGTAGAACGCGACACTCTGTACCGCAACGTAACCCGTGATGGCACAAACTGGAGCGTCCGATAACTCTTTTAAGCTGCATGTTTAGAAACGGTACATTGAGTTGAAAATTGCACACTTAGTCTTCGTTCTTGTTGGATTGCTAACAAGTCAGATGCCCAGTTTGCAAGAATTTGGTTAAAGACTCGCGTAAAAGAAGAGATCGCAGCGCTTGACTGTGCATTGCTGGGTATTAGCAACTTACTGTGACAGTTTTTTTGCTCGGGCATGACGGCACCATCGACGCATTTCGGGTTACCCTTTTGTGAAAGAAGGGTAATTATGTTTTTGGCTTGAAATTAAATGTGCCCAAGAGGCCTTCAAACTGATCGTTGTTGTAAAAGGAAATGGATACCTTGCCACTGCCCTTCTTGCTTCCAAGAGATATAGAGACCTGCGTGCCAAGATGTTCGCCAAGTTGCACGCTCAAATTATCCATATACATTTCAAGCGGATCTGTGTTTTTTGAATCTTTTGAGATTTTCTTGACCGACCTTTTTAGTTGTCGCTCGAGTTCACGGACAGACCACTGTTCGCTTGCGCAACGTCGAGCCATTGCCTTACATGTTGAAACATCTGGTATTCCAAGAAGCACCTTTGCGTGTCCCATTGAAATCCTGCCATCTCTAAGAGCGTCTTTTGCAAACGGCTCTAAATCATTGAGACGAAGGAAGTTAGCAACACTAGAGCGATTAATCCCAAGCTGTGTTGCGATGTCTTTTTGGGTGACATTGAAGTCAACAACAAGTCTATCGAACGCCTCTGCCCTGTCAATAGGGTTTAAATCTTCTCTTTGAAGGTTTTCAATGAGCGCCCATTCGGCGGATGTTTTTTCGTCGATATCTCGAATTAGAGCTGGCAACTGTGTGATGCCAGCAAGCTCAGCGGCTCTCCACCTTCGTTCACCTGCAACAAGTTCGAGTTTGTCTTGGCCATGAATACGCCGAACGATAACTGGTTGCATGAGACCGGCGCTCTTGATGGAATCGGCGAGCGCTGATAGCCCCTCATCATCAAAGACCTGTCGAGGCTGGCGTGGGTTTGGAGTAATTTGATTGACCGGAATATAGACAAGCCCGTCCTCGCCCGGCGTGCCAGAATCCGACACTCCACCACGGCCACTTTGATTCACGCCATTCTTTTTATTTGCCACAATAGTCGGATCTGTCGAAAGACCCTCTCCTTCCTCAGCCACAACGGGCGATCTCGGTGGACTTACATCCACTGCTTTTGACAATAAACTATCGAGCCCCTTACCTAATCGGCGCTTCCGCTTCCGTGCTGGTGTAGCCATTGGTTACTCCTTCAACCATATTGCAATGTACGTGTTCCACGTGGAACACGTTTTTTCTTAATTGGTGTTATCTCATGTTCCACGTGGAACACGTTTTTTCTTAATTGGTGTTATCTCATGTTCCACGTG